>OCVV012853855.1_pt1 | contig 25660 bp, 18 predicted proteins | sample 1539721 | NCBI WGS metagenome assembly OCVV01 (sample SAMN02144230, study PRJEB22623) | gut metagenome | biome: sheep rumen | host: Ovis aries | place: New Zealand
CAGATAGACATATAGATAGGAACGTAAACTCAGGTCACCTTGCAATCGCTGGGTATGTGCGAATGCAGCCGTTCGCTCACTTTCGCTAAGTTGCTGCCACACGCCAAAGGCTTGCGATTCGTTGTCACCAATCTTCTTGTAGATGACCTTCAATCGGTCAAAGGAAGAGGTGACATCGCTTGCGTAGAAATCGTTGGATAGGCATAGGCGTTTAGATTGCACCATCTAACTGTTTGATTTCAAGCGGATTGGCTGATTTTGAACCATACTCCTAATAAGCACATCGAAGATTGTGTCCATGCTATTTCGCCTGTTATAGCGGAAATGGTACTCATCAAGGTATCCCTGCATCCGTTCTTTTGAACAATGGTGGTGAATACCTCGAAGCCTAACAGACCAAATCCCATCCACGGTTTCATCGTGGTGCTTAAATAATGATAAAAATCATTGTTGTCCTGTAAAATTGATTGTGAAGCCATTCAATTGCTGTAAAGAAGAAAGTAAGACATATTTTATATCTATGTATGGCTTGGCAAGTCCTGAAAGAACGAAAGAACACAGGCAGGTGGTGAAGCGTAGCGGAATCCCTGATATGTGCATAAAGGTAAACAGAGTGCCGGAGGTACGACGGAAAAACTTGATAACATGTCCGTCACCCCCTCGGGGTTCCGTTGTTGGATGTGTGCTTAGCAGGGGTTCCGTGCTTCGCACTTCACCGCCTACCTATGTTCTTTCATGCCTTCGGCATTTTCTTTCCTACGACAAAATATCACTGAATTCCTCTGTCGCTACCATCGGATTTACTGCTTTTAGTGCATCGCTTTTGGGATTTTTCAGAAGCGAATTTGTGGATTGACTGAAGCGCTCCTTTGAATTCAACTAGTTGCCGAGCGCTCGGCGTTTCGATAACGAGGGCTCGGCGTTGCGATGGCGAGCGCTCGCTATCATTTCGTTGAGGGCTCGGCATTTCAGAAAAATCGAAGGAAAAGTTGAGTTTAGTCGAAGGAAAAGTTCAGGAAAATCGAAGGAGAGGTTTAGGATAAGCAAAGGGGAAGTTTAGGATAAGCAAAGGGGAAGTCCACTCCTGCTCAAGGCCCCCCTCTTGCTCCCCCGAGGGGGAGTGAAGCCATTCGGATGCCAAGCCAATGCCAATCAAAGTAAAGATTTAGTACACTCAAAGAAAAAGTAAGAAGTTTGTTAGTAAGAAAGTTGTTACTAAGAAAATTATTACTAACTTTGAATTTTGAATGAGAAATGATGTAAAATGAGCTAAGCATCAAAGTGTGTGGCTTTTCATTTTTACTTTTAACTTTTTAATTGTTACTGAAGTAGGATGGCTAAGAAATGGAATATGGAACGGACAATGCGCAGGCTGAAGGGGTTTGCGCTGTTTGGCGTGTGGCAAGAGAAGGATGGAGAGAGCGGACTGAAGCGGATGTGGCGACAGTTGTTGGGGGTGATAGTGGCGACGGTGAGGGAGTTTGTTTTGAGAAATCCGTATGTGTGGGCGACTTCGTTGGCGTTCGATATGGTGATGTCGGTGGTGCCTGTGGTGGCATTGCTGTTGGCGGTGGCACAGGGATTCGGGTTCCAGGCGGAGATTGAGAAGTTTGTGCTGGAGGTGTTTGCCGTTCAACCTACGGCGGCGGAGGCTATTTTGGATTTCTCGAAGTCGTACTTGAGCTATAATCGTGGATATGGTGTGCTGGGATGGGGCATCGTGCTGATGGTTTATGCCGTGTTTATGCTGATTCGCGACGTGGAGGATGCGTTCAGTGAGATATGGAGCATTCGGAAAACGAGGTCGTTTAAGCGGAAGTTGATTGATTATATCGCGCTGAGTTTTATTGTGCCTGTGGTGATTATCTTGCTGTCGGGTATGTTGATTTTCACGAATGGAATAGCCGACCGTTTGCTGAACTATGAGATGCTGGCACCGGTGGTGCGCACATTGATTAATCTGTCGCCGGTGGTGGTGCTGTCGGTTGCGTTTACTGCTTTTTATATTTTCATTCCGAATACGAAGGTGAAGTTCCTGAATGCGTTGGTTTCGGGTGTGCTGTCGAGCCTTTGCATTATTCTTCTGCAAACCGTCTATATTAGGGTGCAGGTTATGTTTACGAGTTATAGTGCGGTGTATGGTTCGCTTTCGGCTTTGCCATTGCTGCTGCTGTGGTTGCAGTTGTCGTGGATGGTGTTCTTGTTCTTTGCTCAGTTGTGCTACGTGAGCCAGAACCATTGGATGTTGACTTATTTTGTGCATACGCATGACATAAGCCATAACTATAGGATGAAGGTTTGTGCTGTGATGCTGAGGGCGATTTGTCAGCATTTTGGTGAGAAGAAACAACCGATGACGGCAAGGGAAATCAGGGAACGAGTGGGACTGACGTCATTCCCGCAGCAGGTGGTGTGCGATTTGTTGAGGATGATGGCGGATGTGGGACTGCTGAATGAAATGTATCTGACGAAGGGGGATGATGAGGCTCGCTATCAGCCTGCCTTCGACTTGGAACAGATGACGCTGGGCGAGATGATTGAAAGGATGGAGCTATGGCATAGGAATCAGTACAGGACTTTTGCTCTGGCGAAGATGGAGGGCGAGAACAGAAGGGTGCTGGATGAATACGAACAGCTGTATGAGAACTTCTTGGTGGAGATGAGAGAGGTTAAGTTAGCCCCCTCCCGACCTCCCCGAGGGGAGGAGTGAAAGCCTAACTAAAATAACGATTATCGAAAAGTGTCAGTTTATGCTAAAATGATGTCAATAGTTATCGAAATTAGTTTGTAATTTTGCATCGTGAATAGTTTTTTATTCATGAAGCAACATTTAGAAATTAGTTTTTGTTAGGTTATACATTAGTTAGATTAATTAGATTAGGTTAGTAAGTCACTCATTCGCAGGGATTGCGGGTGGGTGATTCCATTTTAAGTGAAAAATGAATCAGGGATTTAAAGGATTTAAAAGGAACAACGGAAAAAACGGAAAAGAACGGAAAAACAGAAAAGAAAGATTCTTTTCATCCGATGATTTTCATAATTTGGCTACGCCGAGCTAAAGGTTCCGAGTTTCCGAATAATTTCCGATTTTTCTGTTGTGAAAAGTAAATCAAAGATTTTAAGGATTAAAAGGATTCTTGAACCTTTAGCTCGGCGTAGCATAACTTGAAACCTGAAGCTTGAAACGGCGCTTGCGCCCTGAAACTCACGGCACAGCCGTGCATCGCCTTATTTGTTGTTGAGGAACCAGCAGAGGCCGAAGCTGATGCCGAATTGATTGTCATTTTTGTTGAGGTCAATCACTCCAAGCAGGTCGAAGAAGATTTGCTTGTTCAGTTTGTAGGTGCAACCGAGGCCAGCATTGTAATCGGGACGGTCGTGCTTGCGGAAGTAGTTGTAGCTTTCGGCGTAAAGTCCGAAACGCGGTGTGCAAGTATAGGAGAAGGACAAGGATTCGAGCGTGATGGGTTTTGGATGGGTTCCATCCCAATCAAAACCGACGTCGTTCGTCACGCTCAGACGGTCGGAGAGAGAATAGCTGAATGAAATGTGGAAGGCTGGAGCGACTTCCTCCTTGCGAAATTCTTTGGCACCAGTAGGTAACAACAGTTTCGTGATAAAAACTGTTGTTGGGATGATGCCGTTTTCTTCTAACACGCGGATGGTCGTACCGAGAGCGAGAGGTCCGAAACCATTGGCGTGGTGGTCGTCCACTTCGCCAAGGAAGTAGGAAATATCTGCGAACACTTCCGCGTAAGTAGAGAGTCCGTAACGGAGTTTTGAGTTGTTGAGTGTCCAAAGACCGTCTTGATAGCCATGTTTTTTCGTGTGGTTATATTCCATTCCTGTTTCCCAAAGCAATTTGTTCTTGGGAACGACGGATGTACCTGTGCCTACGCCTGGACGACCTGCATAATCGCCAATATCGTAGGTTTGCGCTGTTGCAGTGCTGGCAAAAAGTACGAAAAGCAATGCCAGCATCGTGGTGAGATAGTTGATTCGTGTCATAAGGGAATTCGCTTTATAAAACTCAAAAAATGCTTCTTTCTCTCGCAAAAGTACAAATATTTTTCTTTTTGGAGAATGAAAGCAGCGTTTTTTTCGCTTATTCGTGCAATAATGTAAAAGATTGGAAAAAAATAGTCATTTTGAATGGAAAGCTTTTTGTAACTTTGCAGCGCAAAATCAAAAAAGAGTAAAATGTACACGTTTAAGCCAGTTTTGAAACAAACGATATGGGGTGGCGAATCCATCGCAGATTTTAAGGGTATCGATACTGACATGCATGAGATTGGTGAGAGTTGGGAAATATCAGCATTGCCTGGAAGTGAGTCTGTAGTGGCAAATGGAAAAGATGCAGGCAAGACGATTACTCAGCTCATGGAGGAACAAGGAGAAAAATTGGTGGGAAAGAAGGCTTTTCAACAATTCGGCACTACTTTTCCGCTTTTGATTAAGTTTATTGATGCTCGTCGCGATTTGTCGATTCAGGTGCATCCCAATGATGAACAGGCAAAGGCTCGTCATCAGTTGAGAGGCAAGACGGAGATGTGGTATGTGATTAAGGCTGACGAAGGAAGCAAGCTGAGGATTGGATTCAAGAAACAAATCTCGAAGGACGAATACGAAGAGCGCGTGAAGAACAACACGATATTGGATGTGTTGTCGGAAAGCGAGGCAAAGGCAGGGGATGTGTATTTCTTGCCATCTGGACGTGTGCATAGTTTGGGCGAAGGTACGTTCGTTGCCGAGATTCAGGAAACGAGCGATATTACTTATCGCATTTACGACTTCGGACGTGTGGATGCACAGGGCAAGCCACGCCAGTTGCACGTGAACGAAGCGCGAGACGTGATTGACTTCAGTGTTCAGGATGATTACCGCATACATTATGAGAAAAAGCAAGACCAACGTGAGAAGTTGACATCTTGCCCTTATTTCACAACGAACTTGTTGGATTTGACTCAGCCTTTCAGAACGAATTATGAAAGTTTGGATTCCTTTGTGGTGCTGATGTGTTTGGAGGGAAAGGCATTGCTTCGTAGCGAGGAAGATGGACAAAGCCAATCACACCTCATTCGTCAAGGCATGACAGTGCTGCTTCCTGCCATCACCAAAAGTCTGAATGTGGTGCCAGAAGAGGGATGCAAGATACTGGAAACGTATATTAAATAAAAAAGCCCCTCTCCAGCTCCCCCGAGGGGGAAGGAAGGGAGTGAAGTGTGAAACGTGAAGCGTGGAGCGTGAAGCGTGGAGCGTGAAGTGATAAGTGAAAAGTGAGAAGTGATGCCGTCCGGAAAGCATTTTTCATTTCTCGCTTTTCACTTTTTACTTTTCTCCTCCCCTCGGGGAGGATGGGAGGGGGCTTTTACTTGTCCGACCTGAACGGAACCAAAGGGAGGTTGCGGTGATTGATGACGTTACCAATCTGGAAGTTCTTAAAACAGTAGCGAACTTGCTTCGGAGCTGGAACAGCATCGGAAGTGAGGATGAATGACTTGTTGCTTTCTACTAATTTTGCTTTGGCAGGATAGAATTTGCCATCAGCACCTGCTATTTCGAAACCTGTAGCATCATTCCAAGGGGAAAGACCATCTTCAGCATGCTTGAAGAATACTTCGAGTTTGTTGCCATCGATGGTGTGGTGGTCGTATTCTGGAGCATCGCAAGCGATGGACTTTATTCCGTAGGTACGGTTGAGTGCGAGGTAAGCAAAACGATAACCTACTTGACGCTTCTCGGCAGGGTGAATCTGGTCGGCTTCGTATGGAGTGACGAGGTCGTTGGTGCAGATGCAACCAGCATTCTTGATGACTTCGTTGGCTGCCGTGTGCTGTGCTTCTCGAAGGAGTGCACCGCTTGTGCCTTCTGCGCCGCCATAACCAGCCCAAGGAGCGATTTCAGCCAAATAGAATGGGAGTTGGTCGTTGAGTGGATGAGCTTGTGTTTCGCTGAATTCTTTGCGCCACACATTCACCATCGTGTTGAGGCGAGTGGCATGGTCCTTGTCCTTACCTACATTGGCTTCGCCCTGATACCAGATGAAACCCTTGATGGTGTAGTTGCGGAGAGGATGGAGCATTCCGTTATACATGATGAGAGGAGTGAAGTATTCCCACCACTGACCGTTCCAACCGCGCTTGAGTTCATCGGCGAGCTTCACATCCTTGTAGGTGTTGAGGATTTCGCGAGGAGTCCAACCTTCTACAGATGAACCGCCCCATGCACAGACGATGATGCCGACAGGCATGCGAAGCACACGGGTGAGCATCTGTGCGAAATACCAAGCTGAGCAACTGATGTTAGGAGCCGTCTGGGGAGAAGGCACGTACCATTTGCCTGGCACTTCTTCCTTAGGTTCGGTGGCACCCGTCTTTGGGATGGTAACCACGTGGATTTTGTCTGCCCAATCACCAGCCAAGGCTATTTCTTCGTTGGAGCCGTTGATGGGGCAGTTCCAGAAACCGTTGAGCGGCATTTCCATGTTTGACTGACCTGAGCAGAACCATACTTCGCCAATGAGGATGTTGCTGAGGGTGATGGATTCGCCATCGGAAATCGTGATGGTCTGAGGGGTGAAACTTGCCATTGGAGTAGGGATGGACACGAGCCATTTGCCCTGCTTGTCGGCTTTGGCTTCGAAGGTCTTGCCATTCGACCAACTTGGTGTGATGGTAATGGTGTTCTTGGTGTCGGTGGTTCCCCAAAGATTAACGCTGGTTTGCTGCTGGAGCACCATGTTGTCGCTGAGAATTTCGGGGAGATGTATTTTTGCTTGCGCCGTGAGGCAGAGGGCGGAAAGCAAGAAGAGGGTGAGCTTTTTCATTGTTTTATGGGGGTAATGGGGATGATGGGGTTTATGGGGTTAATGGGATTTATGGGGGTTAGAAATCTCTTTCAAGGATTTCGAGGCACATGCGGCTGTTGTGGTAAGGGCATTTCCAGAAGCCAGCTTTGTCGTCCTTGCGGTTGATGTTACGCTGAGGGTCGCGGCTCCACCACCATTCTCCGCCTTCACGGTCGATGAGATTGTTCTTGATATACTGCCAACCGTTGAGGGCTTTCTGGAGGGCATCTTCATTACCGAAATACTGGTAGATGTTTATCCATCCAACTACGTTTTCAGCTTGAACCCACCAATGACGGTCGGTATCGACATAGCCTGTGTCGAGATTGGCTTCGTGGACCATCGAACCATCTTCGTTCAGACCTTTCTCTGAGGCTTTTGCAACCATCTGAACAATAGGTTCCACTTTTTTCAGAACGATGTCGTCACCGAGTACGAGGGCAGCTTCGTGGAGCAACCATGAGCATTCGATGTCGTGACCGTAGCTTTCCAAAGCACCTGCCTCACGCTTCCAATCCATGTCGAAGAAAAGGTCGAGATGGTGGGTCTGAGGGTTCAGAATCTTGTCGGTGAAGATGTTGATGAGGTTTCGGAGCGATGCTTCAAGACGGATGACGATGTCGGGGTCAACGGAGATATTCACTGTTGTGAACTGTCCTACGTAAGGTTTCAAGCCATAGTCGTTGGTAGCATTCTCGATCGCATCCAGCTCTTTGAGTGCTCGGAAGAGATTGGTGTAAGGCTCGATGATGTGGAGGTGCGTGTTTTGCGATTTTGGGAAGTTGGCATCCAACTCAGAAAGACGCATGTCCGCAATCTCTCCCCATTCACGTGTGCAAGCTTCGATATAGCCGTTATATTGCTTGTCGAGAGAATGTTCCTCGATACATTCGTAGAGTTGGATGGCGTACTCCAGTGCTTCGTGGTCACCCGTGGCACGAGCATATTCCGACAATCCATAAATCATGAAACCTATGGCATAGAACTGCTTCTTCGTGTCTTTGGGATTGCCTTTGTAGTCGAGACTCCAATATGTGCCTCCAAATTCCTCATCGATGAAATGCTCGATGATATATTCCTTGGCACGGGTGGCTGCTTCGAGGTATTCAGGCTTTCGGAGCACACGATAAGCGGCAGAGAACGACCACAAGATGCGTGCATTGAGGATTCCGCCCTTGTCAGCCGTTTTCACCAGTTCTCCTTCGCCTGTCATCTGACCATAGAAACCGCCGTTCTCCTTGTCCTGCATCTTGTCGAGCCAGAAACGGAGAATGTTGTTTTCAAGTACGTCGAGAACCTCGGATTTCAGAATTTCGATTCTGTTCATTTTTATTTCTTGATTGGGTATTTATAGAGCAACCAAAGCATGATGACAATGATGACAGCAGGGAAGATGGAGAACAGTGCCCAAGTCATGCCACGAACTGCTTCCATGTTGGTGATATTGATGACGGTTTGACCTGCATCGTCGGTTCCTGAATAGAAGCCAGCAAGACCCAAGAGAAGCGCTACGAGCGAACCCGAAATGGCTGTTCCAAACTTCTGTGCCATCGTTCCTGAAGAGAAAATCAGACCTGTGGAAGAGGTTCCGTTCTTCTCTGTAGCATAGTCAGCCACATCGGCATACATGGACCAAAGCAGAGGCGAATAGAGTCCTACACCCACGGAGGTGAGCACTACCAGGGCAACGAGAACCCAAATATATGAAGGGTCCATAGGAACGAAATAGAAAGCAATACTGAACACCATGCAGATGATGCCTGCTACGGTGAATGCCTTGCGCTTGGACCCTATCCACTGCGTGAATTTAGGGGAGAAAGCACCGAAAATCATACAGGTCACCTCACCGAAGGTCATGAATACCGTGTAGTTGATAATGAGTCCTGAGACGGTGACATCGCCATGGAGACAGTATTCCATGAGGTAACCTGCTACAGCATAGCGGAAACCGTTGAAGAAATTGGTACAGATTCCGATGAGTGTGAGGTAAATCCAAGGTTTGTTCTTGAAGAGGTCGGCAAAAGGCTTGAAGGAGAATTTCTCGGCACGAACAGGTTTCAAACGTTCCTTGGTGAGCAATCCGCAGGCAAGTGTCATGATGGTTGCCAAAGCTCCGAGTGCAGCACCCAGTACGGCATACTGATGAGCAGGAGTGCCACCCACCATCTTTTGCAGATAAGGGAATGAAAGCAAAGTGATGAAGCCCATAGCGTATGCACCAACCATACGGAACGAAGAGAACTGGTTCTTCTCATTGTCGTCGTCTGTCATCACACCGAGCAATGAACCGTAAGGCACGTTCACTGCAGTATAAACAGCCATCATCAGCAGATAAAGGGTGTAGGCATAGATGCGTTTGCCAACAGGACCGAAGTCAGGGGTATAGAGCAAGAGTGCAAATATCAAGCCGAGAGGCAAAGCACCGAAGATGAGCCAAGGGCGATAGGTACCCCAGCGCGATTGAGTGCGGTCGGCAAGACTACCCATAAGTGGGTCGGTGATTACATCGAACATTCGTGCTACGAGCATCAGTGTTGCTGTATCGGCAACGGTGAGGCCAAACACATTTGTAAAGAAAAGAGGAAAGGCAATTGACATCACTTTCCATGTGATGCCACCAGCTGCAGCATCGCCAAGGGCGTAACCGATTTTTTCTTTTAAAGAAGCCATTGAATTAGTTTTTGAGGGTTTATTTCTTTAGAATAGTAAGATTCTTAGAGATGAGAGCCTTGAGGGTTTCAACGGATGCACTGGTGGTGAGTCCGTCCTTTGGTGTGTTCATACAGTAATCAACCAACTTGTCGATGGTGGAAGTGGCAACATGCATGCGGGTATCGCTGGATGCATAGTAAATGAACACTTTTCCATCCTCGTCGGCAATCCATCCATTAGCGAAGAGCACGTTCGAAACATCTCCGATACGCTCCTCACCGACTGGAGCCATGAAATAGCCTGCTGGTTGAGCAATCACGCGAGTAGGGTCATCGAGCGCGGTCATATACATATAAAGAACGTAGCGCAGTCCGCAAGCGGTGTTTCTGACGCCATGTGCGAGATGGAGCCAACCTTTGGAGGTCTTGAAAGGATGAGGCCCTTCACCGTTCTTCACTTCCTTGATGGTGTGGTAGAGGCGCTCCTCAATGATGGTTTCTTCTTTTACCTCGGCATGGGTGATGTCGTCGATCAGTGCCCAACCGATGCCACCGCCACTTCCTGTGTCGATGAATCCGTCCTGTGGACGAGTGTAGAGTGCGTATTTGCCATCCACGAATTCAGGATGGAGTACCACGTTACGCTGTTGACTGCGAGTTTTCAAATCGGGCAGACGTTCCCAGTTGACAAGGTCCTTGGTGCGAGCAATACCTGCTGTGGCGGTTGCAGCACTGAGGTCACCAGCAGGAGCTGAGTCGTCATGACGTTCTGCACAGAAAATGCCATAAATCCAACCGTCTTCGTGCTGTGTGATTCGCATGTCATAGATGTTCGTAGCAGGTACCACATCGTCGGGCATGGTGATAGGATAGTCCCAGAAGCGGAAGTTGTCGATACCGTTTTCACTCTCTGCCACTGCAAAGAACGACTTGCGGTCGTTCCCTTCCACGCGAACCACTAACAGGTATTTGCCATTCAGTTTGATGGCACCCGAATTGAGGACGGCATTCACGCCAATGCGCTCCATCAGATAGGGATTCGACTTTTCATCGAGGTCGTAACGCCAAAAGACAGGAGCATGCTCAGCGGTCAAGATAGGATACTTATACCTTGTGATGATTCCATTTCCTCCTTCTACTGGCACATTCTTGCGGGAGATGAGTGCCTCATGCTCTGCGAACAGTTGGTTTACTTTTTCTTGAAAACTCATGATTCTTATGTATTTTTATAGTCAAGCGTTTTGTTTGTTACTTGATACCTTTACGTGATTAAAGTGAGAGATAAACATGTTTATCATTTGACGAAGAGGGCGCTACCTTCTTGGAAGAAAGCCTTGAAATCTTCTTCGCTGAGGCATCCTGGATAAGGACCAAAGAAATGTCCTGGCTTGTTGAAAGCGTTGCGCCACACCACCAAATAGGCAATTCGATGGTTTTTCAAGTTTGGAAGCAAGGCTTGTGTCCACCAGTCAGCTTCCTTAATGCCTTCAAAACCAGTCTCTGTCAGGGCAGGTATCTTGCCATGAGCCTCTGCCACTTCATTCACGAGTGTGAGTGCTTCATCTATCTTTGGTGCAAAACTTTCTCGGTTTTGATAATAGCAATCCACTCCAACGATGCTGATGATGTCGTCGCCTGGGTATCTTTCCAGATATGCTTCCGTAGTCTTTGCTTCCGTACCAGGAGAGTAGGCATAAATCACTTGGTCCACACCTTGCTCTTTGAGTCGGTCGGCAGTCATTTTCCACAGTGCTTTGTATTCGTCAGCCGTGCAGAGTTTTTGTCCCCACCAGAACCACGAACCCGTGTGCTCATGCCAAGGACGGAAAATGACTTCCACCTTACTACCGTCTTCGCGCTTAACGGAATTGAGAAACTCAGCCACTTTGTCGAGCCATCCCACAAACTTCTCGTGCAGGGCAGAGTCGTTCAGAATGGAATTCACCACAGTTGTGTCGCTCACATCCCATGAATTGCCATCCGTCTTTGGATTACGAAGGTGCCAACTGAGGGTGATGAAACCACCGCGAGCATCTTGTTTCACGATTTCTTCACGCATACGGTCGAAGGAAACGGAATCGAGATTGCGGTCGTTGCCCAATTCTATGCCACCCAAATCGAAAGACATCATGGCTGGCCAACTGCCACATACGCTTTTCACGTCGGAACGGTCTTCATCGCCAAACCAACCAATGCCATACATCGGTGAGTCGTGATGACCGAAGAGAAAACAGCTGTCGGGTACTGCTTGCAGTCTCTCAAGGAGTGTTTGTTGAGTCATGTCACGGGGTTGTTTTGTTGGCTGACAAGCTACGATTGCCATCAGTGAAAGGGTGATAAATGCCAGCTTTTTCATGATGCTTGCTGAATTTGTTGCAAAAGTAGGACAAAAAATATCTAATGAATGACTCTTTATTATCTAAATAGTGCAATTTCAAAAAGTGCCAAGTTATTTTTTATCGTCTCCTAAATAATGATCTTTCTTTTTTGGTAATTATCGCGGAAAACCTTAGGTGTGCATCCTTTCGAACGCTTGAAGAGTCGGTTGAAATTGGAGAGCGTGTTAAATCCGCAGTCGAAGCAGATTTCAGCAACGGTTTGCGTGGAATCCACCAGTAAGCGTGCCGCATGTCCCAAGCGTTGTTCGATGATGTATTCGCTCAGCGTTCGTCCCGTTCGTTGGCGGAAGAAACGACTGAACGCTACGGAAGTCATGCCTACCATCTTTGCCAAGTCTTTGAGACGTATTTCCTCGTTGTAGTGGTCTCTCACGTAATTTTGCACTTTCTGCACACGTCGGCTTTCGCTTTGTGTCTCGATTTTTGCAAACGAGGTGGAGGAGAGCACCACGGAGTCGTCGGCAAGCGAGAGTTCATAGAGCAGTTCCAAGAGGCTGATGAACGAATGGAAACTTGGCTTTTTGATGGCAAAGTCCGTCAAGCGGGTATAGACTTTCATGATGGTGCTCATGGAAAATTTGATACCGCACTTCGCATTTTCCAACATGGTTTGGATGGAACCGAACTGATTCTTGTTGAGAAGTGCCTCCGTGAAGAGTTCGCTCGAAAACTGAATGGTGATTTCGTGAATATCTTCCGAAGTGCAATCACCTTGTTCCCACACGTGCTCCAGTTCGTTGCCCGTAATGAGAACCATGTCGTAGTCACCAATCGTTTCCACGCTGTCACCCACTGTGCGCCTCACTCCTTTGGCATTCTCAATGAAGTTGAGCTCATATTCCGAATGGCAATGGATGGGGTAGGTGAACTCCTTTTTATGTCGATCCACCACATAGAAGCAGTCGCGTTCCGATAGTGGCGTTATTTCATGAATTACTTCTGCCATAGCTTATTGAGAGAATTAAGAATGAAGAATGTAGAATGAAGAATAGAAAAACTAAAATAGATTCTTCATTCGGAGCGAAGCGACCATTCTTCATTCTTCATTAAATTTATTCCGCTACCAAATACAACACACGGCTTGCATAGTCAATGCGCTCATTCCAAGGGAGATCGTGCTCCAGAGGAATGTCAAGTCCGTTTGCCATAAGAAATGCACCAGAGAACACTTTGCCTTCGAAGGAGAGTGGCTTTTGGTCGATGCTGTGAAGTTCCTTCACGCGATAGTTCTTCTGAGGGTCGAGTCCTGCCATTGGGATGCGAGGCAACTGCTGATTGCAGAAGGTCTCGGTCTTCCACCAGTAGAATACTGCTTCGCTCTTGTCTGGCTTCACGTACATCATCGAAGCGCAACCCAGTTTCTCGTATGGCGAAAGCAGACGGTAGATGTCGCCTTGCTGCACGATAGGACGAATCTGCTTGTATTCCTTGATTGCCTGTTTGCAGAGTGCCTTCTCCTTCTCCGTCATGTTCTTTGGTTGGATTTCCATACCGAGACGACCACTCATTGCCACGTCGATGCGGAATTTCAGAGGAATGGTGCGGAAAGTCTGGTGGTTAGGAGCTGCACTGATATGCGATGCCATCGTTACGGCAGGGAAGAAATAGCTGGTTCCCCACTGCATGTAGATGCGCTGGAGTGCGTCGGTATCGTCGCTTACCCAGAACTCATCGAAGTAAGGCAAAACGCCATAGTTGGCACGTCCACCACCACTGGCACAAGCCTGAATAATCACCTTTGGATACTTCGCACGAATGCGCTGGCACACCTTCTCGAATCCTCTGTGGTATTCGATGTAAAGGTGACTCTGGCGGTCCTTGGTGAGGTATTGAGAACCGTGGTTCATCACGGGTGCGTTGGCATCCCACTTAATATAATACAGCTCAGGATAGTTGGTGAGGAGGGTATCCACGATGTGGAACACGAGGTCCTGCACCTTTGGATTGCTCATGTCGAGCACCAACTGAGTGCCACCACGTCCTTGCACTGGCTCACGGTTGGTAGGTGCAATGATATATTCTGGGTGCTTCTCGTAGAGTTCACTCTTCGAATTAGTCATTTCAGGCTCAATCCAAATACCAAATTTGATGTTGTGCTTCTTGGCTGTATCGATGAGTCCCTGAATGCCGTGAGGCAACTTGCGTGTATCAACCGTCCAGTCACCGAGCGAGTAGGAGTCGTTGTCGCGATGGTATTTCATGCCAAACCATCCATCGTCCATCACAAAGAGTTCTCCACCCATGCTGCTGATGTCGTTCATCATCTGGTCCATGCCCTCCTCGTTGATGTTGAAATAGACACCTTCCCAACTGTTCAGAAGGATTGGACGCAGTTCTGTGCCATGAGCAATCTTGTAGGAGCGAGCCCAACTGTGGAAATGACGACTTGCACCGCTCAGTCCTTCGTTGCTGTAAGTGAGTGCCAAGGCTGGAGTCACAAAGCGCTCACCGCTCTTCAGATTATATTGAGAGTTATCCTCGTTGATACCTGCAAAGAAGTGATGATAATTGCTGTCGTCGGTGTCGATTCTCAACTTGTAGTTACCGCTATAGCAAAGCGCTGCACCAATCACGCGCCCAGTGTTTTCCTGAGGCTTGCCATCGAGCGAGAACATCACTTCGGCATGGTCCGTATGTGAATTTCTCACTCCGTCCTTGTTCTTAATTTCCATCATGCCGTGACACAACGGCTCTTCTTCCACTCTTCCTTCGTTAGCCCACGAACCGTAAAGATGGGAAATCCAAACCTGTCCGTAACGGATAGGTAGATAGGCGGAAGCAAACTGGTTCAGTTTCACGATGCCTTTTTCTTTGTGCTCATATTCAGCCCATGTTTCGATGATTTCCTTGCCTGGATAGGTCTTGTAACACACATCTATATAAAAAGGATAATGAATGTCCTTCATTTTGATACGAGTCACATCGCCGTTCTTTTCCACGCTCTGCACCTTCATCTGAAGTGTCATGTTGCCATCGCTATGCGTCACGCTCAGTGCCGTTTCGCTCTGGCATTGCATTCCATACACGGGATATGCTTGTTTCCAAGCTTGTCCTGCATCAAACAACAAGTCGGCATCGTGGCTGTTGATTTTCTCGCCGTAGTAAGCAAAGTTCAAGTTGCCACCCACAGCTGCATCAAGCACCATCGATGTCTTTTCTGTACTGATAATCACTCTTTCAGCCTGTACGTTTTGAGTAAATAAACAAGCGGAAAGTAAAATACCACAAATGATTCCTTTATTCATAATATGATTAAGTATAGATTATTTTAGTTTAATGAAGAATTAAGAATGAAGAATGAAGAACCTTTAGCTCGGCATAGCCAATCTTTTTTAGTTTTTCTCTTTTTTATTCTTCATTCTACATTCTTCATTCTTCATTTCTCATTTCTCATTCGCTTTCTTAATCACCCACACGGTCTTGTCACTTACAAACACCGAGTTCAATCCTTGTGCTTCCTGAGCTGGATCTCCCGTGTATGGGTCGTAAGGTTTCCAAATCTCATGCGTTGGTTTTGCCCATCCGCCCCATGCCCAGAAGTTGCAACCTGCTACGAGTGGACGCGATGGGTCTTTCACCAAATCGAACACACACTTGTAGTAGCTGTCGCGAGCTGTGGTTTCCGACCCAATGGCGTAGGCACTATGATCTCTTGGGAAACCAAATTCCTCAATCACGATGGGTTTTTGCAAACGTTTTGCCACCACCAATGCCTCGTCCAGATATGCCTTCGTACTGTCCTTCGCTGCCTCTGCACCTATCCAACCGCCTTTGGTACCTGGTATATTTCCGTTGCCATCCTTCTCAGCCTTAATCCATCCCCAATTGAATGGCCAGATATGAATACAAATATAGTCAACATTCTTGTCCGCATGCACTTTTTCAAACAGTGCCATGTCTTCCTCGCAGCCGTGTTTGCCTTCGCTACCTGTCGAAACCATGTGGTTATTGTCCAGTTTCTTCATGAGTTTCGATGTCTTTGCCAGCCACGCAGCAAATGCAGCACGCTGAGGAGCTTGATCTACACTATAGTCTTTTGTGAAGGCACGAGGTTCGTTGCCTATCTGCCAACTCATGATGGTTGGGTCGTCCACATATTTCACGCCTGTATAGCGGTTGGTGCGCTTCATGATGTTCTTCACGTGCTTGTAGAACAAATTCTGTGCCTTTTTATTGGTTGCAAAACCAGCCACATGCTTCATGAAAGCACTGTAACCTGCCTCGCTTGGATGCGGACATTCGCCCTCACCAGCCCATTCCAAATATTGACCATATCCACCGCTCCATTCCCAAGAGTTGTTGAGATACAGCACAGCCAGCATGTCGCGCTTTTTCAGTTCTGCCATGAAATAATCCAAGCCATCCAAAATTGTATCGTTATACACGCCTGGAGCAGTTTGTAGCGTTGGATAAACCAAACTTGGCACGTATCTATCCTCCGCTTGAAGTCCATCGCTTCCCACCAGCACGCGCAAGTTATCCACACCGATGCTCTTCAAAAAGTCCAACTCATTCGCAAGTCTTGCTCTATCACCACCTTGACCTTTTGAGCCAAGGACTGCGCCATACCAAAAATTTGCTCCCACATAGTGGTAGGGTTTGCCATTACGGATGAATTGTCCGTTTTCTACACGCACAAATTCTTGAGACATAGCAGTTTGCAAGCCCATTAACAACATCATAGTGAATAAGATTCGTCTCATGATTAATCAGGGATATTTAGGATGATAAATAATATTTTATGGTTACTTAGGTGCTCAATCTGTGATGAAATGGTATGAGTAACCTTCCATCACGCTTTCATTTTGCAAATATAGACTATTTTTCAATATCTACAATGACTGAATTTTAACAATAATTGTTATTCTTCTCTTTTTCTCCTTTTTCTTGACTAAAATGCCGTTTTTGGTAATCGTAGCTTTGATTTTCTGTGGTTTTACTGCATCGCCTTATGGGGTCATCTGATGCGCAAAAGTGGATTGACTGACCCTTTCCTTTGGATTCAACTAGTTGCCGAAGGTTCGCCATCGACTTGCCGAGCCTTCGGCGTTGCGATAACGAACCTTCGCTATAATTTCGTTGAACCCTCGACGTTTCAGTAAAATCAAAGGAGACCACCACCATATCCAAAGGAATAGTGCAGAAAAAATAGGAGAGTGGTTCAGTAAAATCAAAGGAGCGATTGGCTTACACCGAGCTAAAGGTTTGGTACAATCAAACGAGAGTCCCCAACCCTTAATTTAATAATGATATGAATGTGAGAATTTTTCTTCGATAGGGGAAAGGCTTCGATGCGTGGCAGCAAAACGAGCATGCTCCATAAAACGTTCGATGACTTCGGGCAATTCACCTAAAGCCTGATGCGTTGCTGTTGCCTTGAAACCTGCTGGAAGAATTTGACTTTTTAGGGTCTCCGCCACCTCGTTTTGAATGGTGCTTGAGGGTGAGAAATGGAGCGTGATGATGTTCACTTTCTTCTCTTTGTTGGCTTGCATCCTTTCCATTGCATTCTGAAGGGTCGGATACCCGTAGAGTGTAGCCACATACCAGTCGCCCTTGAGTTTTTTCAGCATGGAAGGGGAGGAAATGGCGTATTGGATAAAGGTGTAAGGGGAGTTGAATGCCTGTGTCATGTAGGATGACCCTTCGCCCAAGAGCAAATTGGCATTCTTGCCTCCATACTTCTGGCTGATTGCCTTGATAATCGTTTGGCAATCTTCCTCACTGCTCAGAAGGGGTTCACCGATACGGATGTCCATGAATTTGCTGCGAATCTGTATGACTTCCTGGCGAAGCACCGTCATTTCCACGTCATCGACAATGAAAGAGGGCTGAATCAGCAAATGGGTGAAGCCATCCTTAGCGAGTTCTGTGAGTTGGCGCGACAAGGATGCATTGGAGGTGATGACTGAAAAGAAAGCCTGATTGGGGAATTCTTTTTGCAATTGCTCATTGAATACGTCGATGGTGTGAGCACTCACGTTGGCATCGTCAGTACCAATATGAACTGCTACTACAGCCCCTTTTTCCCCTTCTTTGAGTTGAGGAAAAAGAGCTGCGTCGGAAATGTTTTGGGCATGCAAAGAGAGCATGCCCAAAAAAGAAAGTATGATTGTGAGACTTATCTTCATTTTCAGAATCTAACTCCGATTATTTAGCCGTTTTGAAGGCTCGATTCTTGGTTCGCAGAATGTAAGTGCCGTGAGGAAGAGTCTGGCTCCAGTTGGCAATGGTGGTTTTGCGGATAAGCTGACCACTGGTTGAAAATACATCCACAACAGTGCTTGGGTCGAGCTGGTCGAGGGTGATGCTTTCGATGCCTGTAGGGTCGGAAGCCGTTACTCGGTTACTCCATGCTGATTCACGTTCTTTAGCTATGGCTTTTACGCGATAGGTGTAGCGTGAAGAAGTGAGACCTTCGAATGTGTAGTGCGTGTCGGTAATGCCTTCGATGATGGTTTTCCCTGATTTTGTTTCAGCGAAATCTGGAGCCATCGATTTCACACCGTTTGCATCTTCCAACTCAGCAATTTCGCTTTCAGAGAGAGCTGCGTTATACACATGAAGGAATCGGAAGAATGCTCGTTTCGCCGTCGAGCTAGTGCTGATAGTAACCTTGAAGTCTTTCTCTACTTCAGCTTTCATGGCAACGTTGAAAACTTCTTCGTTGCTTATATAGTTTTCTTCCTTGATGACATTGCCGTTTGCATCGGTAATGACTACCTTGAAATCGAGAGAACTGAGACGGTTATAAGGATGAGCTTGCAGATACACCGTGATTTCACCAGAATTTGGTGCTGTAATGGTTGGTGTGGTGAGAGAACCTACAGTCGTGCTGGAACCCAGCTTGAGCATGTAGGTTTTGGTAACGTAGTCTTCACCTGTATATACTTTTGAGCCCGTCCATCCCTTACCAGCAGAGAGGTAGTCGTCGAGCACTCCCTTTTCAGCAAAGTCATAGCCCGAGTTCGTGATGTTACCACCGAACGAGACGAAGTTCTGCGAGAAAATCTTTTCAACCTGATTATTGACATCCCTCAGCTCAATCGTATAACTATCCGCTCCTTCCACAGCCGACCAAGTGGCGGTGAAGGTTCCCTTAGTGAATGAAATGTCGCTGATGTTGTCGTTAGCGATAGGTGCAGGGATAGGGATACCGCCATTGAAGGTGAACGAGATGGTGGAGTCCTTGGTGTTCTCCGCAATGTTGGTGATAGGCTTGTTCATGAAATAGGTGCCATCACTGTTGCGGTTATAAAGCTTGGCAGCAGGAGTGGAAGTGTTGGTCAGATTTTTGTTCTTTTTGTAGCCTGGCCAAGGGTCGCCCGCCAAATCAGTCTCGGTATAGAAGCCTTGCTTATTGTCGGCTGGAATGATTGTGCAGCGTTGACGAGATGTCACATTGTTGACTGTGTTCTCCCACCATGCTGTTTCGTCGTAGTCAACGTGCAGGATGAGCATGCCTTTGCCGTATGAATAGCTATCCCACGAGTTCTTCTGATGGTTCTCAAGCAGGTAGAACTCGTCGTGGTTGGCTTCGTTGTAGATGACGTATGCTTCAGGATAGTTCACGATATTGCGGAGTCCTTCCACTTCGCATCCAGTATTGAGCTCTGTAGGTTCCAACCATCCCGATACCCAACGCTCGTATGAGGTGTAAGGAGCTGGAACACTGCCACTATATGAACCATTGTAGCAGCCTGAGTCCATCACACTCCAAAAGCTCATTCCGAAATTGGAAGTTACGTTTGAGGTGTCATAAAAGTCTGGAAGACCTAAACAATGGGTGAATTCGTGGCAAGCTGTACCGATACCGTCCATTCGAGTGCCGCTCGTACCTGAAAACTCACAACTACAAGCATAGGTGCTCAAACGGACATTGTCGAATCTTACATTAAAATATCCACCTCCTTCGAGCATATATTCGTGAGGCCAAATGGTGTTAGATGCAGCACCTTGTGCCTGGCCATATCCTGCATAGATGACATACACCTGGTCCACTTCACCATCGCCATCCCAGTCGTAGTCGGCAAAGTTCACATCTTTATCTGCCAGTTTAATCGCTTCATACACCATCTGAGTGGGGTGTTCATCATCACCTGCTTGACCTACGTCCTTACCATAGTATGCCATGTTTTTACTCACGGTGTAAGGTCCAACCACGTCGAAATCGATGTTGAGTTTGCCGTAGCTTTGGCTGGTAAAATACTCGCGAACAGAACCGATGTGACTATTCTTTCTATAACCTATCTTATTGAACTGATCGTCGAATTCTTCACGTGTACGAGTCATCTTCTTGTCAGCGAAATTGACAAGAATAACCAAACCTTTCACTTCGCCCTGTGTGGCTCCTGCCTTGCGGACGCGATTCGGTCCAGTGGCTTTGGCGCGTCGAGCTTCCAAACGTTTCAGTCGGTGTGCATTACGAACAGAAAGACGCTTGTTCCAAGTGGTCTGAATATCTGCGATGATGCTCTTTTTGCTGAGGTTGATAAATGTCTTTTCACCGATGCTGCGCTCGTCCGTTTCGTGTGCTAACATCTTGGTTGAAATGAGGTTGCCATGATCCATTGTGGCATAGTCAAAGCTTCCGTCTTCATTCTCAACAACGGGTACACCATCGATGGTTTGGTAGAAGTGGAAGCTCTCATCTCCACACAGTACAATCTGTAAACTCTTGCCATCGCTCTGTTTCACGGTTCGTTTCACTTTCAATGCAGGTACAGCTGTCATGCTGAGGCAGACTAAAATAGTCGAAAGAAGAAACGCTAATCTTTTCAATTCTTGCATAAAGGATGATTATGGAATATTTAATTTTTTTGCTGTTCTAAGTTTTCTGAGAAAATTATTCAAATGGAGTCATGTTGGCTGCATCGCGTACGGCTTCGATGTGGTTCTTCACCATGTAGGAATTGGTGACAGGAAGAATATGCTCAATCTTCTCTACCCGGAGCACTTCTTTGCCTTTTTCCAACAAGCGGTAACTACCTTCTTTCGAAACGTGGATGACAATGTCGGGACGGGTACTTTCGATTTGTGCATCTTCAATCCTACTGATAGGTCGGATGGCATTGCGGAGGAATGCCTTGGCAGCCATCTTGTATGCCGTGGAGGATGGGTCGCCTTGGAAGACGATTTCGCGAGCCACTTCGTGATGAATGTTGAACACGCAACTGTCGCGGTCGAACGACATGCCTGGACGGGTGAAGTACTCTTCAATTTTCCCCTCCACGCAGAGGTCTTCGGGAATACCCGTAGTGAGTCCATGCTCGCTGTCGAGCAACCATATTTTGTCGGCAATCTGAAGGGCGTGCTCCAAATCGTGAGTGGAAAGGAAGATGATTTTCTTCAGGGAGTGTGCCAAACGATGGAGAAGCATCATCATCGACACTTTGGATGGGTAGTCGAGATAGGCGGTGGGCTCATCGAGGTAGATGATGGGTGTTTCTTGTGCGATGGCTTTGGCTATCATCACTTTCTGCTTCTCACCATCACTGAGGGTTTCCATCTTGCGGTCTTTCAGTTCGGTGATGCCCACCCATTGCAGGCATTTCTCAATGGTTTTCTTGTCCTTCTCATTCAGTTTTCCCCAAAAGCCTGTATAGGGACTGCGCCCGATAGCCACCACTTCGCTCACTGTGAGATTCTTGATGTTGGTGTTGTCGGTCAGCACCACGCTGAGCAGTTTCGAAAGCTCCTTTGGGCTGTAGGAATCCACACTTCGATGGTCAATCAGAATCTTGCCGCTTAATGCTGGCTGAAACGCAGATAGCGTGCGCAACAGTGTGGATTTACCTGCACCATTGGGTCCCAGCAGACATGTCATTTCGCCCACATGCAATTCGGCTGTCAGTTGTTGGCTGATAACCTTATCGTCCCCTTTCACCCGATACCCCGTGCTAAGGTTCTCCAGATTGATGGCTAAGTCTTTCCCCATTGTTATGTCTGTCAATTTGCTTAAGAATTATTTTGCCTTTTCAAACAATGGGCGCAAAGTTAAGAATATTTTTTGAAATTTTATGCATTCATCACCTTATAAATATAGTAACCAACGGCACAAAGCGTGAGGACGGCGCCTTCAAAGCGGGTGATGTAGTGGTATCTTTTGCCAAATTTGCAGGAAATCCATAGGAACACAGCACCAGCCAAAAGGGTGGCAAAGTCAATCGTTTCGATGTTGCCGAGTTTGAGCGGAGCAATCGTGGAGGAAGCACCAAGCACAAAGAAAATATTGAAGATATTGCTACCCACCACGTTTCCCATCGCCATGTCGGTATCGCCCTTGCGAGCGGCAACAACCGAGGTGATGAGCTCAGGGAAGGAAGTACCAGCTGCCACGATGGTCAAGGCGATGATAGATTGGCTCACACCTAACAATGATGCGATACCCGAAGCTCCATCCACCATCCAGTTTCCACCAAACACAAGTCCTGCCAAACCAATCAAGAAAAGGAAGATGGCTTTCCCCATCGACATTTCCTTTTTCTCCTCCGTCTCTTCTTTTGCAGCATCCTTCTTTTGTTCAGAAATGGCGATTCCATCGGACTTTTTCCCCGAACGAGCTATCGCAAAAGAGTAGGAGAGGAAGATGAGAAAGAAGCACAGCAGCGTGATGCCATCGCCTCGCGAAATGCTGCTTTCGCCATGACTTGTTCCCGAGAGTAAAGCATCGTTTGCCAGGGCAAAGAGAGAGATGGAAGCAACAAGACAGAGTGGCACGTCGTATCGGATGTTGTTCTTGCTGCAAGCCACAGGGTAAACCATAGCTGTGATACCCATGATGGCAAGTGTATTGAAAATGTTACTACCCACCACGTTTCCAATCGCCATTTCTGTTTGACCTTCAATCGCAGAGATAAAACTAACCACCAGCTCTGGTGCTGAGGTGCCAAAAGCCACAATTGTGAGGCCAATGACAAGTGAAGATACGTTGAAACGGCGTGCAATGCTCGATGCACCGTCTGTCAGCCAGTCGGCACCTTTCAAAATCAGGAAAAGACCAACGGCAAATTGAATGATGAATAGTATTGTTTCGTTCATATGAAAAAAGTTTAGTGTTCTCATTGTATCGCTATCTTATGAAACACTAAACACAAAATTTTATTCTTCCAACTTTCCTTTATATACGTCGTAGTCGTGCTGACTGAAGCAACAGAAAATGACCTTCTGAATCTTGCGATAGCGCATCAGGCAGTAGCGCACTTCGCGGACGGCAATCCTCGACGCTTCATCCAGCGGGTAACTGTAAACGCCAGTACTGATAGATGGGAAAGCGATGGTCTTAATGCCCTTCTCATTGGCTATTCTCATGGAGTTGCGGTAGCAGTTGGCAAGCAGTTCCGCCTTGTTTTCCTGCTCAGAGAAATAGATGGGACCCACCGTGTGAATCACATACTTGGCTGGTAAATCGTAGCCCTTGGTGATTTTCGCCTGACCCGTTTCGCATCCGTTCAGTGTCTTACACTCTTCCAGCAGTTTAGGTCCTGCCGCACGATGGATGGCTCCGTCAACGCCTCCTCCTCCAAGAAGGGAACGGTTGGCAGCATTCACAATAGCATCCACTTTCAAGGTGGTGATGTCTCCGAGGAATAGTTCAATGGTTTGCATATCGATAAGACTTTTGACGTCCCTTTTGTCATAGATGTTTTTAGAGGAAATAAATCTATCAGGGGGACTGAAATTTGAAAATTGGTGCAAAGATACGGAATAATCCCCTAATCTTGTGTATTTTTATTTTATTTTTTTATGACGAAAAAAAGAGGGCACCCACGAAATGGTGCCCTCCATGCTTGACATTACAGATTACTTCAGCTTCAGCTGAAATCAATTGTAATTTACTTAATCATCACCTTAGTAGTCTTCACGCTACCATCGCTCATCAGGTTCTTTACAATGTTGATACCCTTCTGAGGAGCCGACAGCTTCATGCCATTAGCTGTGTAGAACTGCTGACCCTTCAGCTCGAGACCCTTGTTAGAACTACTGATACCTGTTGCAATCTCATTGGCGATAATTGCTACAGCTGCAGGAACGTCTTCTGAATTCCAAGTGAGGTGTACATTGTCGATCTTGAACCAACCAGTACTTGCATCATTCGTGTATTCAAGACTTGCCAACTTGTAGCCGTCTGTGCGGAATCCGATAGTGAGGTCTTTACCTTCAGCAACACCTGCTACGACTGAAAGTGGGTGCAAGAGACTTGATGTTCCCAAATTGATGTCGTATGGATAACCAGCGAAGGTGATAACAGGAATGTCCAATTCGCTTGCATGTTCTATCTGAATCTTCATAGCGGTTGCCACATCCTCAGGCAATTCAATGCCCTCGAAATTATAAACTTCCTCTGCTCCATACATCTGGATGAAGTCGTTTGCGAAAATACGCTGAGTGGTGAGGTTGTTTCCTGACCATTGATTTTCAACCATCACATCCATAGTAAGAGTATAAGTACCAGCTGGAACGCCAACGAAGGTCTGTGAGAGTTCTACTTCAGGAATAGTGTTTGCCCAGATACCCCAGAGATGAGTACCATCCGTGTATTGGTGATCGTAGTGGTTGCCTTCGTCGTCCGTCACGTCAATGTTGTCACCATTATTGATAGCACACCAAGTGATGTTTGCACCAGTTGCAGCATATTCTGCAGTTGACTTCACCTGAATTCCATTCAAGAAGAGGTTCCATCCTGCTGGAGGATTTGCAAGACCACCAGATTCTGAACCTTCACCACCCTGAGCAGACAAGTCTTCGAAGCTTCCGTTGGTAAGAGCAATTTCTTCACCTACCTGCCATGCAGTCTGCTTCATAGCCTCGAAGAGTTCTTTCAATTCCTTGATGACGCTGTCGATGGTCTCATTGTTGTATGTTCCATCCTCGTAAGCTTCATTTGCTTCGTCTGCCAATTCTACGTATGCAGCAAATGCATCTGTGCCTTCGAGATAACCATATTCATCGGCATTGTTGTAAGCCTCATCCACTGCCTGGAGGAGCTTTTCGTATGCTGCTACAGAAGCATAGATGTCATCAGCCTTGTCTCTGAGAGTGATGATGATGCTGTTTATGTCTTCAGCTGGAGTGTCAGCTGTAACGGTTCCATACTTTTCGAGAATGCTGTTCACTTCATGCGACAGGCTTTCCTCCATCTTTTCGTTGCGTATTCCTTCAATGCCTGTGATGAAGTAGTTAGCAACTGCTGCTGCATCTTCACCGATGTAACCCAGCTTCTGGATGCGGAAGTTGTCGAGCTTGAACCAACCGTCGCCACCTGCGCCATTGCGCGAGTCGCGGAGAGCTGCTGCGATGTTGCCATCGGTGCGAAGACCGAAGGTCAGGGTACCATCATATACGTATGCGCGTACTTCGATAGGCTGGAGCTGAGTGTCTGTCTGAGGCTCAACGAGGTTAGCGTAGTCGAAGATTTCGCCACTATACTGTGTCTTGAGAATCTCTGTGTCGTATTCAGCTTCGGAAGCGAAGAGAGTAGAATTCACGTTACCGAAGATACGCTGAGTGGTACGACGTGAGCCACCGCCGTTAGCACCTACCATCAAGCCTGCGCTGATGAGGTATGTACCATTCTCCAAACCTTCAATCGTCTGGTTGATTTCGAACTTAGGAACACCGCTTGTCCAGATACCGAATGCATAGTTTCCGTCCTTTGCTTCACCGTTACAGTCGTTGTTCACACCGTGCCAGTTAGGAATACCATTTGCGCGAACGTCGTCAGCAGTGAATACCTGCTTGCCGTTGATGAATTCGTTCCAGCC
>OCVV012858759.1_pt1 | contig 25637 bp, 23 predicted proteins | sample 1539721 | NCBI WGS metagenome assembly OCVV01 (sample SAMN02144230, study PRJEB22623) | gut metagenome | biome: sheep rumen | host: Ovis aries | place: New Zealand
CGTTGTTTAATTTTCAAGGTACATCCGCGCTCTCGTTCGTTCCCCGCAGGGGGCTCTCTCGCGAGCGCTTCGATATATTACCACGCGTCCCACGTTTTGTCAAGAACTTTTTTCTGCTTTTTTCAAAGTTTTTTTGCCGCTTTTTGGACCCCACTACATCCTGTGGCAAGCGCCCGTTTTCGTTACTATTTGTAGGTTTTTGGCGGTTTCATTTTTTGCGGGAAGGAGCGATCCGGGGCGGTTGACCGGGATCGCGCGGACGCTGCAGGGTTATCTGCCGGTCCATTTTTCCGCAAGCTCGTAGAGAAGACGCCGGGTCTTTTCCCAACCGAGACAGGGGTCGGTAATGGACTGGCCCCAGGTGCCTCCGCCGACGGGCTGGCAGCCGTCCTCAATGTAGCTCTCGATCATAAAGCCCTTGACAAGCCGCTTCACCGCAGGGTCTTCGGCGCAGCTTTTGAGTACGTCGCGGACGATCTCCGGCTGACGGAACGGATCCTTGTCGGAATTGGCGTGGTTGGCGTCGAGCAGCAGGGCGGGGTTTTCCAGACCGGCTGCGGCGTATCGTTCGGCCAGATTTTGAAGGTCGGCCTTGTGATAGTTCGGGACGCTGCGGCGCGCGGGATCGAGATAGCCGCGCAGAATGGCGTGGGCCAGCGGGTTGCCCGCGGAATGGACGGCCCAGCCTCTATAAATAAAGGTGTGCTTCGTCTGGGCCGCGTGGATCGCGTTGAGCATGACCTGAAGATCGCCCGATGGCGGGTTCTTCATGCCCACCGGGATCTCCAGGCCGCTGGCAGTCAGGCGGTGCTGCTGATCCTCCACCGAACGCGCGCCGACCGAGACGTAGGCAAGCAGATCGTCGAGATAGCGGTGGTTTTCGGGGTAGAGCATTTCGTCGGCGCTGGTGAAGCCGGTTTCGCGCAGGGCGCGCAGGTGCAGCTCCCGGACCGCGATGATGCCCTTGAAGGGATCGGGGCGGCCGGTCGCCTCCGGCTGGTGGAGCAGACCCATATAGCCCTCCCCCGTCGTGCGGGGCTTGTTCGTATAGATACGCGGAACGATGAAGATCTTGTCCGCGACCTCGTCCTGGACGCGGCGCAGGCGGGTCAGATAGTCGATCACGCTGTCGGGCCGGTCGGCGGAGCAGGGGCCGATGACGAGCAGAAGGCGGTCGTCCCTGCCGGTGAAGATGTTCCGAAGCGTCTCCGCCCGGGCGGTGATGAGCGGAATCAGATCCGGGGTGACGGGATAGAGCTCCTTCGTCCGCATGGGAATGGGAAGCTTGCGTTCAAAATCCAGGTTCATGTCTGTGTATCCTCTCCGGCGGGAAGCGCCGGGGCCTCCTCCGCTGCGATCTCGATGCCGAGGCTGCGAAGCTGGTCAAAGAATTCGGGATAGCTCTTTCGGACGGCCTCCGCGCCGCAGATCGTCCCGCCGTAGAGGGTGCAGAGTACGGCCAGGGCCATCGCAATGCGGTGGTCGTTATGGGCGTCCAGCGGCTCGGACGGGCGGCGGAGGGTCGCGCTCCCGATCCAGATGCGTTCGTCGTCCACGATGATCTCCGCGCCGAATTTCCGGAGCTCTGCAGCCATCGCCTCCCCGCGGGGAGACTCTTTATATTGAAGGCGGCCGCAGCCTGTCAGCACCGCCCCGTGGAGGGCGGCGGCACAGGTCATCAGAAGCGGGGCAAGGTCGGGGTGATCGGTGACGTCGATGGTCACGCTGCCCCGTCCGAGGGAGCGGAACCAGGTCTGACAGATCTTATCGCCCTGGACCGTGCGGTCAGCCAGGCCCCGGACCGTGATGCGGCTGCCCAGCAGATTCATGGCAAGCCAGACCGCGCCGTTGGACCAGTCTCCCTCCAGGCTCGTCCGGTGGGGGCGGAAGCTCTGATTGGCGGGAACGTGGAACCGGTCGCCGCCGACGGAGATGGCGCGGATGCCGAAATCGCGGATCACAGCCTGCGTCAGTTCAATATAGGGGCGGGAGGTGATCGGCGGAAGAATACGGATCTCGCTCTGTCCGTCCAGAAGCGGCAGAGCCAGGAGCATCCCGGTCACAAACTGGCTGCTGACGTCGCCGGGGATCTCGAAGGCGCCGGATTCAAGCTGACCGTCCACGCGGAGCTCGCCCTCGCCCTTCTCCCAGGATATCGCCTGCATCCGGCAGATTTTTTCATAGTAATCCAGCGGACGGGTAAACAGCGAGGCCTCGCCGGTAAAGACGGCGGGACGGCCCAGCGCCAGGACCACCGGGAGCAGGAAGCGCAGGGTGCTGCCCGAGGCGCGGCAGGGCAGGCGGACCGGTCCGGACCCGGTCAGGATGCCGGAGCCGTCGATCGTCACCTGGTTATGCTTCCGATCCGCCAGCTTCTCGACCCGTGCGCCGAGGGCAGTCAGGCAGTCAAGGGTCGCAAGCAAGTCGTCTGACCAGGCCATATTCTCCACAATGCAGGGCTGCCCGCTCAGGGCGGAGCAAATCAGCACCCGATGGGCAAGACTTTTCGACGGCGGCGCCGTCACAACGCCTGAAGCGCAGCCGGGTTCCAGGGTCAGATTCATTGGTTCGCCTCCTGTTTCGGAACGATGTATGGAAACGTGTCGATCTCCCCGCAGTATCCGAGCGCGCGGAGGTCACGCACGCATTGCTCCTGCGCGGTCTCGTCCTGATAACCGGGGATGAGGGGAATGCGGACGAGGATCCGCGCCGGATCAAGGTGCTCCGCGTACCAGCACAGATTCCCCATCACGTGGTCCGGGGTCCGGCCTGTGTATCGGCGGTAGCAGTCTGGGTCCGTCGTTTTGACGTCAATGATGAAATCGTCAAACAGATCCGCAGCGCGGCGGGCCTCCGCCGGGGAAACGTGCAGGCTGGTCTCGGCGGTCAGCCGCCAGCCGGCGCAGAGCGGACGCAGGGCCTCGATGAAATCCAGATGGAGCAGGCTCTCCCCGCCGCCAAAGCAGAGGCCGCCGTTCGTGGCGCGGAAATAGAGGTCGTCCTGTTTGACGCGGTCAAAAAGTTCTTGGGGGGAAATCCGCTTTGGGGCTTGGCAAAGCAGTTTTTTGTTGATACAATAGGCGCAGGAAAGCGGGCAGCCCGCGCCGGCGACCAGCGTCGTCACGCCGACGCCGTCGATGCCGATGCGATGCCGCGAGAGGGCCAGGAGCGGAAAAGAAGGATCATTCATCGGTTTCGCCGCTTTCCGGGATCTCGGCAACGTCGCCGAGAAGCTCCGGGGGCTCCTCCGATTCGTCGGGCGGAGCGGTGATCTCGCCCTCGAGCACGATGGGCTCGCCCTGGAGTTCTTCGGGCTCGTCGGTCGTCTCAACCGTTTCGGGTGCCTGCGTCTCCTTCGCCTTGTTGGAAACGACGCCCTTCATCACGCAGCCGGTCAGGGCAGCGCTCAGGCCGACGGCGACCGCTGCCACCGCAACCTTTTTGCCCATTGCGCGGCGTTTTTCCAGCTCCTCCTCCAGACCGCGAAGCTCCGACTCACATTTCGGGCAGGTGCCCCTGCATTCGCCCTGATAGGTGCATTCCCGGGTGACGTAGGGAATGTCGTTCTCATCTGCGATCCGCTGGCGGATCTGCTTCAGAAGCTTACACTTGGATTTGCCATTCATTCGATCTTCCTCCCTTTGAATAGGATGGACGGTCTGTCCTCGGCAGTTAGACGGAGTGCCGGACAACCCGGTTCCCCGAAATCTTTCATACGGGAAAGCGGGAAAATTTGCGGATTCCGTTTTCATCCCCGTTTTGCCGGCGCCGCACCGGCGCGGTAATACTATGATAACAGAAAAACTCTATAACAACAAGCCCTATTTGCGGGAATTTTCCGCAAACGTCCTTTCATGCGTCCCCGAGGGCAAGCGCTGGACCGTCGTGCTCGACCGGACGGCCTTCTACCCGGAGGGCGGCGGTCAGCCCTGCGACCTGGGCATGCTGGGCGGGGCGGAGGTCGTGGACGTGCAGGAATCGGACGGGATCATCCTCCACACCGTGACGGCCCCGCTCGAAGGACGCGTGGACGGGTGCATCGACTGGGACCGCCGCTTCGATCTGATGCAGCAGCACTCCGGCGAGCATATCGTCTCCGGCATCGTCCACCGGCTTTACGGATGGGAGAACGTGGGCTTCCACATGGGGAGCGACGTGATCACGATCGACTTCTCCGGGCCGCTGGACTGGGACGATCTGGCGAAGGTGGAGCGGATGGCGAACGAGACCGTCTGGGCCGACCGGGAGACCCTGGTGCGCCGTTATGAAAGCGAGGCCGCCTGCCCGGAGGACTACCGGAGCAAAAAGGCCATCTCCGGCCCGTTGCGTCTGGTGGAGTTCCCGGGAGCGGACGTCTGCGCCTGCTGCGGGACCCACGTGGCCAGGGCGGGAGAGATCGGCGTGATCAAGCTGCTCTCGGTGGTGCGGTTCCATCAGGGCGTCCGCGTGGAGCTGGTCTGCGGACGGCGCGCCTACGAATATCTGGCAGCCGTGACCGCACAGAACCGGGCGGTCTCCGGCCTGCTCTCGGCCAAGCCCTTTGAGACGGCGAAGGCAGTGGAGCGGACGGCAAAGGAGCTGGAGACCGTCAGGTATGAGCGCGGAACGTGGGAAAACCGCTGGCTGGCAGCGCGGGCCGCAGCCTGCAGGGGTGCGGGCGATCTGCTGCTTTTTGAGGACGAGCTTTCCCCGGACAGCCTGCGCAAGCTCTGCGCCGAGATCCTGGAGGGCTGCGGAGGCCGCTGCGCCGTATTCTCCGGCAGCGATCGGGACGGTTACGCCTACGCCATCGGACAGGCCGGGGGCGATCTGCGCGCCTTCGTCAAGGAGATGAACGCGGCGCTGAACGGACGCGGCGGCGGAAAGCCTGGCTTTGCACAGGGCCGCGTTGGGGCCGCGCGGACGGCAATCGAAGAATATTTCACAAAATGATTGCAAGTTGCACGTTCTTTATGATATAATGTATGTCCGGCCCGCATGGGGCGGCAAAACACGGTAAAGGAATCGGGCATGGAAGAAAAACTGACCCTTTTGGAAAACAAATACGACGAGCTCTGCGCGAGAAGCGAACAGCCGGATTTTTACGCCGACCCGAAGCTGGCGGCAAGGTATCTGCGCGAGCAGCGGGAGCTGGAGCCCGTGGTGAAGGCCTTCCGCGCCTGGAAGCAGGCCGGGGCCACGATGGACGAGGCGCTGGCCATGATGGGCGAGGAGCCCGAAATGAAGGAGTTTTTGCAGGACGAGTATCAAACCGCCAAGAAGGAGCGCGAGGCACTGGAGGACGAGCTCCGCATCCTGCTCCTGCCCAAGGACCCCAACGACGGGAAGAACGTCATCGTGGAGATCCGCGGCGGCGTCGGCGGCGAGGAGAGCGCCCTGTTTGCCCACAGCCTGTTCCGGATGTACTCGATGTACGCTGCCTCCAAGGGCTGGACGGTGGAGCTGCTGAACTACAGCGAGACCGAGCTTGGCGGCGTGAAGGAGGCCGACTTCGTGATCGACGGAGCGGGCGCCTACTCCCGGATGAAATTTGAATCCGGCGTCCACCGGGTCCAGCGCGTGCCGGAGACCGAATCCGGCGGACGCATCCACACCTCCACGGCCACCGTGGCCGTTCTGCCGGAGATGGAGGCAGCAGAGGTGGACATCCGGCCCGAGGACGTGGAGATGCAGGTCTACCGTTCCTCCGGCGCGGGCGGTCAGCATATCAACAAGACCTCCTCCGCCGTGCGTCTGATCCACAAGCCGACCGGCATCGTCGTGGCCTGCCAGGAGGAGCGAAGCCAGTTCCAGAACCGCGAAAAGGCCATGAGCATGCTGGCCTCCAAGCTCTATGAGATCGAGCAGGAGCGGATCGAGGGCGAGGTCACCGGCGCGCGCCGCAGCCAGATCGGCTCCGGGATGCGCAACGAGAAAATACGCACCTATAACTTCCCGCAGGATCGCGTGACCGATCACCGGATCGGTCTGACCCTGCACAACATTCAGGGCTTTATGGACGGCAATCTGGACGCGATGATCGACGCGCTGACGAACGCCGCCCAGGCCGAAAAGCTGGGAAAGGGCGAGGAAGCGTAAATACGCAGAACTGAGGCTGTCATAGAATGAAAACGATCCTTCTCTCCACCGCGCATACGGATCTGGAGCGCGCGGCGGAGATCATCAAAAACGGCGGGCTGGTCGGGATCCCGACCGAGACCGTCTACGGACTCGGGGCGAACGGACTGAACCCGGCTGCCGTGCGGCACATCTTCGAGGCCAAGGGCAGGCCGCAGGACAATCCCCTGATCCTGCACGTCCACCGCGCCGAACAGCTCCGCGATTTCTGCCGGGACGTTCCCGACGCTGCCTGGACGCTGGCGGAACGGTTCTGGCCGGGGCCGCTGACGATGGTGCTCCCGGTACGGCAGGACGTCGTTCCGGCACAGACTGTCGCCGGGCATGACACCGTGGCGATACGCTGCCCGAAGAACGACGCTACGCGGGAGCTGATCCGTCTGGCGGGGGTGCCGATCGCCGCGCCGTCCGCCAATCTCTCCGGCAAGCCCTCCACCACGACCGCGCAGCACGTTCTGCACGATCTGGACGGGAAGATCGAGGCCGTCATCGACGGCGGACCCTGCCAGGTCGGCGTGGAATCCACGATCATCGACCTGACCGTGACCCCGCCGCGCCTGCTCCGTCCGGGCGGCGTGACGCTGGAAGCGCTCCGGGAGATCCTCGGCGAGGTCGCCATCGATCCGGCTGTCGTCGCCCCCGTGCCGCCCGGCACGCGGCCCAAGGCGCCGGGCATGAAATACAAGCACTACGCGCCGGCGGCCAACGTCGTCATCGTGGCGGGAACGCGCGAGCACGCCGCGGCCTATATCCGCAGGCACTTCGTCCGGCCCAACGCGGTTTTGTGCTTTGAAGAAGAGCTTCCCCTGTACGAGGATCTGAATCCCACGGTTTACGGCTTCGAGCGGGACGTGGAATCCCTCTCGCACAACCTGTTCGCCGCCCTGCGAACCCTGGACCACGCGGAGATCGGGACGATCTTCGCCCGCTGTCCGGAGGGGGGCGGGCTGGCGATGGCCGTACAAAACCGTCTCCGCAAATCCGCCGGCTTCCACGTTGTGGACGCCGACACCGAGCAATAAAATGATACGAATTATATTCTGGAGGTTACTTATGCGCTGCCGTTCTGTTCTTTCCGTTCTTCTGATCGCCGCCGTTCTGTTCACCCTCTGCGCCTGCTCCGCGGAGGGCAAGACGCAGAATAACGCCAACGGCGCTTCTTCCTCGATTCCGGCTTCCACCGAGACCGCCCTGCCCCATCCGACCGGCGCGGAATCCGCGCAGGCCCTGCTGGAAAAGTCGCTGGATTATCTGCACAGCGGCGACTACAGCAAGATCGCCGATGTCCACGACCCGGTTGCCTATCTGGCCTATTTCTTCATGGAGGACGTCTGCGACGATCAGGATCTGACGTTTGCGCAGGCCCGCGAGAAGGCCGCTCTGGTTTACGGGAGCGCCGACGAGCTGGAAAAAGCCGACCCGGCGCTGGCTGCGGCGATCCTGGAGGAGCTGGACGTTGAGGACCCAGACGAGGCGTTCAACGATTGCATGAGCGAGCTGCGGGAAGCTATTCGCAGCGGCGAGATCGACAAGGACAACCCCAACTACGAAACCTACTCCGCCATGCTGGCTGACTGGGACAAGGGCGCGGATTACGTCATTTCCCACTATCCGGAGGTTTTCGAGAATGCGGCAGCCAACGGTACCGTCTTTAATCTGGAGGGTGCGCTGGAGCAGCTCCGCAAATTTGCCCGGTTCGAGCTGTTCCACTCCGATTTGGAACACTTCCAAACGCTGGAATGCGAATACCGCCCGGAGAACACCTACGTAGACGAGAGCGGCATTTGCAGCTATCAGATGGACAGCCTGATCGACGACGGCAGTTCGTGGTCGATCGACATGCTCTACTACGTGGAGAACGAGGTCTACTATCTGATCGGCTTCTCCGTCGCCGTGGGCGGCGTGGGCGGCTGAGATGTTCGTCATTGGGATCACCGGCCCGACCGGGGCCGGAAAGACGACGGCGCTCCGCGTCCTGGAGGCCATGGGCGGGGAGGTCTTTGACTGCGACGCCGTGTACCACGGGCTGCTGAAAACCGACCGGGCCATGCTGGCCGAGATCGAGGCCGTCTTCCCCGGCTCCGTCGTGGACGGGCGGCTGGACACGAAGCGGCTGGCTCCCCGGGTCTATGGGAAGCCGGAGGCCCTGGCCAGGCTCTCCGCCATCACCCACCCCTATGTGGCGCGGGCGGTCGCGGCAGGGATCGCCCGCTCGACGGCGCCCTTCGCCGTCATCGACGCGATCGCCCTGCTGGAAAGCGGTCTGGGCGAGACCTGCGATCTGACTGTGGCCGTGGTGGCCGACGAGGCGATCCGCGTCCGCCGGCTGATGGCGCGCGACCGCGTCAGCGAGGAATTTGCGCGCGCCAGGATTGCCGCCCAGCACGGGGCGGACTGGTTCCGCGCGCGCGCCGATCTGGTGCTGGAAAACAACGGCACCGAGGCGGAATTTTCCGCCGCCTGCCGCCGGGCCTTTGTCGGGCGGCTGCAAACACGGGATCCGGGGGCATCAAACCCCACCGATATAGAAACAAGGAGGACACAACCCATGAGTGAAAAAACCGAAGAACTGCGCAAGGCCCTGCTGCGCGCGCCCAAGAACGGCTATGACCGCATCAACGCCGAGGAGCGCGTCGAGCTGGAGCGCTACTGCCGCGACTACATGAAGTTCATGGACGCCGCCAAGACCGAGCGCGAGGCCGTGAGCTACACCATCGAGATGGCGGAGGACGCCGGCTTCGTGCCCTTCGTTCCCGGCATGGAGCTCAAGCCCGGCATGAAGATCTATCGCAACAACCGCGGCAAGAGCATCATCTTCGCCGTCATCGGCAAGGAGCACATTGACGACGGCGCGCAGATCGTTGCCTCTCACATCGACTCCCCCCGCATGGATATCAAGCCCAACCCCCTGTATGAGGACGCCGGGATGGCCTATCTGAAGACCCACTACTACGGCGGCATCAAGAAGTACCAGTGGACCACCATTCCCCTGTCCATCCACGGCATCGTGGCCAAGAAGGACGGCTCCGTTGTCACCGTTCGCATCGGCGACGAGCCCACCGACCCCTGCTTCATCGTGACCGATCTGCTGATCCACCTGTCCGCCGACCAGATGAAGAAGACCCTGGCTGAGGGCGTGACCGGCGAAAACCTGAACATTCTCTTTGGCAGCGAGCCCATCGCCGACGACGAGGGCGCTGACCGCGTGAAGCTGGCTGTGATGCAGCTGCTCAACGAGAAGTACGGCATCGTTGAGGAGGACTTCCTCTCCGCCGAGCTGACCATGGTGCCCGCAAGCCCCGCCCGTGAGATCGGTCTGGACCGCTCCCTGATCGGCGCTTACGGCCACGACGACCGCGTCTGCGCCTACGCCTCCTTCGAGCCCCTGCTGACCATGGACACCCCGCGCCACACCGCGGTCTGCGTCCTGGCCGACAAGGAGGAGATCGGCTCCGTCGGCGTTTCCGGCATGCAGAGCCAGTTCTTCGAGACCTTCATGGCCGACATCTGCGAGGCTCAGCAGGGCAGCCTGCGCCGCTGCCTGGAGCGCTCCTTCTGCCTGAGCTGCGACGTCTCCAACGCCTTTGACCCGATCTACGCCGAGACCTGCGACCGCCGCAACAACTCCCAGGTCAACTACGGCATCGCCCTCTGCAAGTACACCGGCTCCCGCGGCAAGGGCGGCTGCTCCGACGCCTCCGGCGAGATCATGGGCCGGATCCGCAAGCTCTTTGACGAGAACGGCGTCGTCTGGCAGACTGCCGAGCTCGGCAAGGTGGACCAGGGCGGCGGCGGCACCGTGGCTGCCTACATGGCCAACCGCAACATCGACACCCTCGACGCCGGCGTGCCCGTGCTTTCCATGCACGCCCCGATGGAGGTCGTCTCCAAGCTCGACTGCTACATGACCATGAAGGGCATGAAGGCAGTTTACAATGACTGATGAAAAAACCGGGACCGCGCAGGAGCAGAAGCTCCTGCGTCTGGTCCGGGTCCAGACCGTTCTGATCGCCCTGCTGCTGGCCGCCCTGTCGGTCTTCGTGATTCTGACGGCCCGGTCGCTGAACCGGATGGACCGGAGTCTCGATCTGGTTGAGCAGGATCTGGCAGCGATGGATATGGATCAGGTGAACGGAGCCGTGGAAGCGCTGACGAACGCCGCGAACCGTCTGAGCGGGGTCGATCTGGACGAGCTGAACGGCGCCGTGACTGCCCTGCGCGAGGCCGCGACCCGGCTTTCCGCCGTGGACGTGGACGTTTTGAACCAGACGATCTCCGCACTCGAGGGAGCGGCGGACTCGCTGGCGGCAGTGGACGTGGACGGGCTGAACACCGCAGTCGCCTCGCTGGGCAAGGCTGCGGATACGCTCAAGGATCTGGATATCAATTCCCTGAACGGGATCATCTCGTCGCTGGACCAGGCCATTGAGAGTCTGAACCGCGTCAGCGAGACGCTCAAAACCGCAGTGGACGGCATCAAGGGCATCTTCGGATAACAACCGGTCATATTTTTGCAGGCAAGACCACCGGCATAGCCGGTGGTCTTGCCTTAGCTCTTATTCGTGACAGCGGCCTTCGCTGTGGTGGCCGCAGTCATGGCCCTCGTGATGGTCGCAGCGGGCATTGGGATCATAGTTGAGTCTGCCGGCTGCAAGCGCCTGCGCGGCCTCATCCGCGCTGCCCTGAACGCCGCCGTAGAGCTGAATCCCGGCCTCGGCCAGGGCCATCTGCGCGCCCATGCCGATGCCGCCGCAGATCAGGGCGTCCACACCGGCCGCACGGAGGAAGCCCGCCAGGGCCCCGTGGCCGCTGCCGTTGGTATCCACGAGCTGGGCGGCGACGATCTGCCCGTTCTGCACGTCATAGAGCTTGAACCGGGCCGTATGGCCGAAGTGCTGAAAGATTTCTCCGTTTTCATAGGTGCATGCGATTCTCATTTGATTGCTTCCTTTCTGCGTGATGCGTTGTTCCTCCGGGAGGCGGATTCGGTAGCTGCCGCCGGATATTTCCAGACGCCTGCCGTCCACCAGAGCCTCCGCCAGCTTGCGGCGGGCACGCTCGTAGATCGCCCCGTGACCGTGGTGCGGGCGACGCCCATCCGGGCGGCGCAGGTCTCCTGCGTCAGCCCCTCCCGGTCGATCAAACGGATTGTCTCGAATTCATCCAGCGACAGGGTGACAGTCTGACCGTCTCCCCCATCGTCCGGGGTGAAGCCCCAGTAGTCGGGATAGCCGCCGATCCAGCGGCATCGGTGCGGTCTTGGCATAAGCGCCTCCGTTTCTGACATAAGTCAATAATATAATAGCCTCCCAAACGGGCTATGTCAAAGGAAAAGTGTTGGAAGCAGCTGTTCAGCCCTGCGGAATGCGGGAGGACAGCAGACAGCGCGGCGGGCTGAGGGCGGAACAGTTCCTGTCAGAGGGCGGCTCGGCAGTTTTTTTGCCGGGACGCTTGCATTCGCCGGGGCTTCGCGCTATAATATAAACAGCTCGAATTATAATGAAAAGGAGAAGAAATCTATGTTCTGTTCCAATTGCGGCTCGCAGATCGCTGACGGCAGCGTCTTCTGCCCGGCCTGCGGCGCTCAGCTCAATGCGAGCCAGCCCGCTCCGCAGGCAAATTCCCAGCCCTTCCCCCAACAAACGTATGCACAGCCGGTTTACGGCCAGCCCTATGCAGCGGCTCCTGCCCCAAAGAAGAAAAAGACCTGGCTCTGGTTCGTATTGGGCGGCGTGGCTCTGGCCGCCGTCGCCGTGGTCCTGATCCTGGTGCTGGGCGGCGGCAGCCCCGAAGGTGTTGCGGAGGATTATTTCGAGGCCTACATCCATCACGATCTCCGCGGCCTGATCGACAATTCCGCCTATGACTATCTGGAGGAGAACTACGGCGTCAGCGATGAGGATGAGCTTGTCGAATGGGCGAACGATCATCTGTCCGGCGATTTTGACAGCTTCGACGACGTTCAGGAGTATTACACGGACAGGACCAAAGACGAATTGGAGGATCTGGACTATTCGATCAGCGTCAAGGACACGAAGGAGCTCTCCAAATCGAAATGGGCCGACGTCTTTGACGACTTTGGCGACGAGGACGAGTATCGCGGCGTTTACCGCGAGGACGTGGAGGAGATGTACAAGGTCACGCTCCTGGTTTCCGTCAGCACGGACGATACCGATTTCCAGGAAAAGATCTACGTTTACGTGGTAGAGGTTGACGGCAAGCTCGGCGTGCTCGGCATCGACGACTGATTTTATACACATACGGATCCCGGAAGGCTCCGCAGAACGACCGTTCTGCGGAGCCTTTTCCTTTGCTTTGCGCCGCTGCCGCAAAGCGCGGGAGAACCCGGCGGCGCAAACATTAACAGATTATGAATTCTCAAAAATTCCCTTGACAATTCGCCCGATGGGGTGTATAGTTGCTTTAGCACTCAGGGATAAAGAGTGCTAAGCACTTTCAGACAGAAAGTGCCAGTGCAAAGGAGGCGGCAGCATGGAACTGACCCCGCGGCAGAAACAGATTCTTCGCGCCATCGTGGATATCTACGTTTCCACGGCCGAGCCCGTCGGCTCCAAGGCGATCGCCGCCCTGCCCGACGTGAGCTTCTCCTCCGCCACGATCCGCAACGAGATGGCGGAGCTGACGCAGATGGGTCTGCTGGAGCAGCCCCACACCTCCGCCGGACGCATCCCCTCCCCCGCCGGCTACCGCTTCTACATCGACGAGCTGATGCAGGACTACCGTCTGAGCATTGACGAGACCAAGAGTCTCAACGAGGCCCTGGAGCTCAAGAGCCAGGAATTCGATGAAATGATGTCCCAGGTCGGCAAGCTGGTCTCCAAGATGACGAACCTTCCCGCCTACGCGATGGCCTCCCGGCAAGGGCAGGCCGTGGTCAAGCACTTTGAGCTGGTCCAGGCGGGACCCGGGTCCATCATCCTGGTGCTGATGCTCTCCGGTGACGAGGTCAAAAACAAGCTGATCCGCCTGCCGGTGAAGGTCTCGGAGGCCGATCTCAAGCTCCTGTCCGCCATTTTGAACACCAGTCTGACCGACCTCTCCGGCGACGCCATCACTGTGGAATTGCTGGAAAAGGTCACCCGCTCCGCCGGAGCGGCTGCCCCGCTCGTACCGCTGGTCATGGACTTCACCCAGGAGTGTCTGCGGCAGCAGCACGGCGATCTCCACATGGCCGGTCAGATGCGTCTGCTGGATCAGCCCGAGTACCGCGACGCGGCCAAGGCCCAGGAGGTCTTCGAGACGCTGGACGAGGAGATGCTCTCCAACCTGCCCGCCGTTCTGCCGAAGGACGGCCCGGTCCAGTTCCTGGTCGGCCCGGAAAACATTGCCAAGGAGCTCAAGGACACCTCCGTCGTTATGATGCGCTTCGACATCGGCGACGGGATGCAGGGTACCGTCGGCGTGGTCGGCCCGACCCGCATGGATTATGCGAAGATCACCGCCAAGCTCGGTTACTTTGCCGAGAATCTGGGCAAAATGTTCCAGAAGAACGGCGGCGAGTCCATGCCCCCGGCCCTGACGGAGGGCAGCGGCGACAATACCAAATAGCATTCGGAGGCACGCCTCCGTGGACGAAAGGATGAACCCCCATGTCGAAGAAAAACAAGAATCAACACGATCCCAAACCCAAGCAGGAGACGGTGAACGAGGAGCCCGTCGAGCAAACCGAGCCCGAGACCGCACCGCAGGAAGCTCCTGCTGCGGAAGCGCCCGAGACGCCCAAGCAGGAGGCTCCGGAGACGGAAGCCCCCCAGCCGGACGAGACCGAGCAGCTCCGCCAGAAGCTGGCGGCTGAACACGATCTCTACCTCCGCCTGGCGGCGGAGTACGACAACTTCCGCAAGCGCAGCCGCAAGGAAAAGGAAGCCCTCTATCTCGACGTCAAGGCCGAGACCGCGGGCAAGTTCCTCCCGGTGTTCGACGACCTTGAGCGCGCCCTCGTCAACGAGACCGCCGACGAGGCCTACAAGAAGGGCGTAGAGCTCATCATGAGCGAGTTCCGCAAGATCATCAAAGAGCTCGGCGGCGAGGAATTCGGCGAGACCGGCGATCCCTTCGATCCCAACGCCCACAACGCCGTCATGCACGTGGAGGACGAGAGCCTCGGCGAGAACGTCGTCGCCCAGGTCTTCCAGAAGGGCTTCCGCATCGGCGAAAAGGTCATCCGCCACGCCGTCGTGAAGGTCGCGAACTAATCCCTAATCCCTAGTCCCTAATCCCTAATCCCTTTGTAAACCATTTACTTTCATATATAGGAGGAATTCAAAATGAGTAAGATTATCGGCATCGACCTTGGCACCACCAATTCCTGCGTGGCCGTGATGGAAGGCGGCGAGCCTGTCGTCATCGCCAACGCGGAGGGCAACCGCACGACCCCGTCCGTGGTCGCGTTCTCCAAGACCGGCGAGCGTATGGTCGGTCAGATCGCAAAGCGTCAGGCGGTCACCAACTCCGACCGCACCATCGCCTCCATCAAGCGCCACATGGGCGAGAGCTACAAGGTCAGCATTGACGACAAGCAGTTTACCCCGCAGGAGATCTCCGCAATGATCCTTCAGAAGCTGAAGGCCGACGCGGAGGCCTATCTGGGCGGCCCCGTGACCGAGGCTGTCATCACCGTTCCCGCTTACTTCAACGACTCCCAGCGTCAGGCCACCAAGGACGCCGGCAAGATCGCCGGTCTGGAGGTCAAGCGTATCATCAACGAGCCCACTGCCGCGGCTCTGGCCTACGGCGTGGATAAGGAAGCCGAGCAGAAGATCATGGTCTACGACCTGGGCGGCGGCACCTTCGACGTCTCCATCCTGGACATCGGCGACGGCATCGTCGAGGTTCTGGCCACCTCCGGCAACACGCATCTGGGCGGCGACGACTTCGACCAGTGCATCATCGACTACCTGGTCTCCGAGTTCAAGAAGTCCGACGGCATCGACCTGAGCAAGGACAAGGTCGCCATGCAGCGTCTGAAGGAAGCGGCGGAAAAGGCGAAGGTCGAGCTCTCCGGCGTGACCTCCACCCAGATCAACCTGCCCTATATCACTGCGGACGCCACCGGCACCAAGCACATGGACGTCACCCTGACCCGCGCAAAGTTCAACGAGCTGACCGCGCATCTGGTTCAGGCCACGATGGGCCCGGTCCGTCAGGCCATGTCCGACGCCAAGCTGACCGCCAACGACATTTCCAAGGTCCTCCTGGTCGGCGGCTCCTCCAGAATCCCCGCCGTGCAGGACGCCGTCAAGTCCATCACCGGCAAGGAAGGCTTCAAGGGTATCAACCCCGATGAGTGCGTTGCCGTCGGCGCGGCCATTCAGGCCGGCGTCATGGGCGGCGACGTCGAGGGCATGGTCCTTCTGGACGTCACCCCGCTGTCTCTGGGCATTGAGACGATGGGCGGCGTGTTCACCCGCCTGATCGACCGCAACACCACCATCCCCACCAAGAAGTCTCAGATCTTCTCCACCGCCGCCGACGGTCAGACCCAGGTCGAGGTCCACGTCCTGCAGGGCGAGCGTGAGATGGCTGCCTACAACAAGACCCTGGGCCGCTTCCAGCTCTCCGGCATCGCTCCGGCCCCCAGAGGCGTGCCGCAGATCGAGGTCACCTTCAACATCGACGCCAACGGCATCGTGAACGTCTCCGCCAAGGACCTCGGCACCGGCAAGGAGCAGAACATCACCATCACCGCCTCCACCAACCTGTCCAAGGAAGACATCGACAAGGCCGTCAAGGAAGCCGAGCAGTTTGCCGCCGAGGATAAGGCCCGCAAGGAAGAGGTTGACGCCCACAACGAGGCCGACCAGACCGCCTACCAGCTCGAGAAGTCTCTGAACGACCTGGGCGACAAGGTCTCCGAGTCCGAAAAGGCTCCGGTCAAGGCCGCGATCGAAAAGCTGAAGGAAGTCAACAAGGGCAGCGACGTTGCCGCCATCAAGGCCGCGATCGAGGAAGCCCAGAAGGCCTTCTATCCGATGGCCGAGAAGCTCTACCAGCAGGCCAACCCCCAGGGCGCGCAGGGCGGTCAGGGCTTCAACCCCGGCGACTTCAACGCCGCGCAGGGCGGCAAGCCCGACGACGGCGTCGTAGACGCTGACTTTGAGGAAGTTAAAGACTAATCCGGCAATCGGCATCAGGCAATCGGCAATAGGAGAAAGCGGCGATTTCGCACTCCTGTTGCCGAATGCCGATTCAACCGTTGCCTTACTTCACCTGTGAGGTGATCCATATGGCAAGCGAAAACAAGAGAGATTACTACGAGGTTCTCGGCGTGGAAAAAAACGCCGCCGAGGACCAGATCAAACGGGCCTTCCGCAAGCTCGCGGCGAAATACCATCCGGACGTCAACCACGAGGCCGACGCAGAGGATAAATTCAAGGAGATCAACGAGGCCTACGAGGTCCTCTCAGACCCGGATAAGCGGGCCAGATACGACCAGTACGGCTTTGCAGGCGTCGATCCCAACTTCAACCCCAACGCCGGGAATCCCTTTGAGGGCTTCGGCGGCTTCGGCGGCTTCGGAGATCTGGGTGACATCTTCGGCGACTTCTTCGGCGGCGGAAGCTCCCGCAGCCGCGGCGGCGCAAGCCGCGCGGCCCGCGGCGAAAACATCGTCTCCCAGGTGGAGGTCACCTTCGAGGAGGCGGCCTTCGGCACCAAGAAGGAGCTGAACGTTACCCGGATTGAAAACTGCGACAAGTGCGGCGGCTCCGGCTGCGCCGAGGGCACCCAGCCCGAGACCTGCCCCCAGTGCCGCGGCTCCGGTCAGGTCCGCACCACGCAGAGCTTCATGGGCATGACGATGCAGTCCACCGCCGCCTGCCCCACCTGCGGCGGCAGAGGCAAGCTGATCAAGACCCCCTGCACCCGCTGCAAGGGCAAGGGCCGGATCAAGCGCGCACACAAGCTCAACGTGGATATTCCGGCCGGCATCGACAACGGCCAGGCCTTCCGCATTTCGGGTCAGGGCAATGCCGGCGCAAACGGCGGCCCGAGCGGCGATCTGATGGTCACGGTCCGCATCCGTCCGCACGCCATCTTCACCCGCGAAGGCTCGAACGTCTACTGTGAGATGCCCATTTCCTTCGCACAGGCGGCCATCGGCGCGGACATTGAGGTCCCGACCCTGGACGGCAAGGTCCGCTACAACGTGCCCGAAGGCACGCAGACCGGCACGACCTTCCGGCTCAAGGGAAAGGGCATTCCCTACGTCGGCTACAAAAACCGCGGCGACCAGTACGTGACCGTCGTGGTCGAGACGCCGACCAAGCTGACCCAGCAGCAGAAGGAACTCCTCCGCCAGTTCGATTCCGCCACCTCCGAAAAGGCTCAGCCGAAGAAAAAGAACTTCTTCGACAAGATGAAGAAGCTCTTCGATACCTGACATAGCGGCGGCCCGGTTGAAACGATCGGGGATAACCGCCATTCACGCGCTGCCGGATGTTCTCCGGCAAGAGATCGACCAAGGACTTCACGGCGAAAGAGCCGCTTCCCAAAACCGGGAAGCGGCTCTTTCGCCATGTGATCCGAGCATTCCAATCAACGGAACGGATTTATTTGCTCTCCCGGATCAGACTCAGGCAGGTTTCCAGGGCTTGCTTGGGGTTGCAGGAAACGTCGGGGAGCACGCCGGTTTCAGCGTCCAGACCGCCGTCCGGCGTCTCCACCGCTTCTCCGAACTGGAGCAGCAGCCCGCTCTCCGGCAGAAGCTCCAGCACGCCCACTGCGCCGAGCCCAAAGCCCGTGGAGGTATGGGAGCCCAGGACCGTGGCCCAGCCGGTGCCCCGGCAGAAGGCTGCCAGCCAGGCGGCTCCGCCGCAGCTTTGGTTGTCGGTCAGCACCCAGCGCTTCAGCGCCGTCTCCGGCAGATTGCTGTGACTTTCCAGCTCCATCGAAAAGCAGCGGTCCAGCCGCAGGTCTGCGGCCCAGGCCGGAGCCTCGTCCAGCGCGGACACCGGAATCGCATCGAAGTCGGCGTAGAAAGGAGCGGTGATTGGCGTATCCCGGTAGAAGGCTCGGGCAGACCAGCTCCAATCTCCGCCCAAGGGCTCCAGAAGCACCGGCTTCCAGTACTCGAAGTCGCCGCCGGCGTTGCCCCGCAGGTCAACAATCAGATTCTCGGCCTCCGGGTGCTCGGCAAGGGCCATGCGCACCAGATCCCGATCCCGTTCCGCATTGCTGAGAATGCAGTCAAAGAAGGAGATACTGACGGTCTTCTCCGCCTCATACCAGCGCACGAATGGCTGCTTGCCGCCATAAGGGGCAGCGGCTTCGCCGGAGCCCGGCTCCGGCTTTTGGTACAGCGGGGAGAGATTCGGGTCCTCCAGCACGGCTGCCCAGGCAGCCGCAGCGGCGCTCTCGGCCTCCGCAAACTCGTCAAACAGGAAGTAATATGGATACTCCTCCGGGGTGATGAGCCGAATGGCCCCGGTACGCTTCAGCCCGTTATCGAACAGGCCGCCGAGCACCGTCACGTAGTCATCCGTCGTCTGGGCCTTTGCCGCCTGATCCCGGTAGTAGCCCCGCACGGTCTCCAGATTGGAGCCCTGGGTCTCCAGGAAGGGCAGGAAGGGGTAATCCCGCTCCAGGACAGTCCAGAGTCCGTCAAAATCCTTCCCATAGTCGATGCTCAGGGCTTCCGTCTCCCCAGTCTCCTGCGCGGAGCTGGTCTGCGCGGGCTGTTCGTCACCGATCTCCGGCGCGGACCTGAGGAGCTTCGCGCCGCCCAGGATCAGTCCGCCGGCGGCAGCCACGCCCAGAACGCCCAGCAGCACCTTCCCCAGAGCGCCCCGGAGAAGCTGACCGCCGGTTCTGGCGGCCACCTTAACGGGGGTCTGGGACAGGATCTTCGAGCGAATGGCCTCCGCTTCCGCACGGGGAAGGATCGGCTCCTCGGGCAGGGTCCGCAGCAGACCGAAGCATCCCAGGGCGGTGAGCCCGCCCAGCTCCACGCCCTTGTTCTGCAGGCGGCGCAGCCCTGCCTCCAGCTTTTTTCTGGCGTAGTGGAGCTGCGTCTTGACGGTGCTCTGGGGGATGTCCAGGCTGCAGGCAATCTCCGTGGTGCTGAGCTGATCGTAATAGAAGAGCTCCACGGCAAGCTGCTGCGACTCGTTCAGCTCCCCCAACAGCTCCCGGACGATCCGGGCGGTCTCCGCGCGGTCCAGGCTGATCTCCGGGGAGGCCTCCGCCCGGGCGTCGGGAAACTCTTCCAGGGCGGCGCTGTCCTCCAGCTCGGAAAAGAGCAGCGGCTTAGCGCTTCGAAGCTGATTTTTGGACTTATGGACAGCGGTGCTGATGAGCCAGGGCTGAAAACGGGCCGGGTCCTCCAGCCGGTCCAGCCCGGAAAAGGCGGCCATATAGGTCTCCTGGGTCAGGTCCTGGGCGGTCTGTTCATCCCGGACCAGGCCGAGGATGGTGCGATAGGTGCGCTGACAGGTGTGGGTATAGAGGTCCGACATGGCATCCCGGTCCCCCTTCACTGCGCGTTTCACCAAAACAGTGATTTGTTCATTCTGCTGCATGGCAGGCTCCCTTCCGCCCCGGCGATTTCTTGTCTGTGGGGCTTCTGTCTCTTAGTCACATCAGGAGGGCAAAAGGTTCAAGGATTTTGAAGAAAATTTCAACGCGGTATGCTCCGGGGAGATATGCAGATCGTTCCTGGCCGGTCTGCGCAAAGGCCCCTGCCATTCAGCAGGGGCCTTTGCTGTGCAAGGCTCGATCTTAGGCGAGCGCGGCGGTGATGATGGCCATCTTGTAGACCTCGTCGGCGTTGCAGCCGCGGGAGAGGTCGTTGATGGGGGCGTTCAGGCCCTGCAGGATGGGGCCGTAGGCAGCGAAGCCGCCCAGACGCTGGGCGATCTTATAGCCGATGTTGCCGGCCTCGATGTTCGGGAAAATGAAGGTGTTGGCGTAGCCGGCGACCTTGCTGCCCGGGAACTTGAGCTGTCCGACGGTGGGAGAAACGGCAGCGTCAAACTGCATCTCGCCGTCGATGGCCAGTTCGGGAGCCAGCTCCTTGGCCTTGGCGGTGGCAGCCTGGCTCAGCGCAACGGTGCCGCCCTTGCCGGAGCCCTTGGTGGAGAAGCTCAGCATGGCGACCTTCGGGTCGATGCCGAAGACCTTGGCAGTCTTGGCGGTCTCAATGGCGACCTCCGCCAGCTTTTCAGCAGCGGTGAAGGTCACGTTGCCTTCCTTGTCCACGGTGTCCTGATAGTCGATGTTGATGGCGCAGTCGCCCATCGCGAGCAGCTCCTGGCCGTCCTTGCCCTCGCGGGCCATAATGAAGCAGGAGGAGACCAGATGGGCGCCCTTGCGGGTCTTAACCAGCTGGAGCGCGGGGCGAACGGTATCGGCGGTGGAGTAGGTAGCGCCGCCGAGCAGAGAATCGGCATATCCCATCTTGACCAGCATGGTGCCGAAGTAGTTGCCCTTCTGGAGGTTGGCGCGGCAGTCCTCGGGGGTCATCTTGCCCTTGCGGAGCTCGACCATCTTCTCGACCATCGCTTCCATCTCGGGGTAGGTGGCGGGGTCGATGATCTCAAGACCCTCAATGTCAAACCCGCACTCAGCGGCCTTGGCCTTAACGACGTCAACCTGACCGATCAGGATCGGGGTCAGGAATCCGCCCTGCTTCAGCTTTGCAGCGGCTTCCAGGATACGGGCGTCGTGGCCCTCGGTGAAGACGATCTTCCGGGGATTGGCGCGGAGCTTGGCTTCCAGAATATCGAACATAACAGTTTTCCTCCAAGAGTTTTTGTATTTTTCCGACCGCCGGACGGGCGGCCGCTTTTGCTCCATTATTATATACGCTTCGGTGAGGCTTGTCAATGAATTCCTGAAAAAGAGTTTCGGAAAGCGCGGCTGCAATCGGCGGCGCGTGCAGGCAGAGGCGAACGCTTTCTTTTATAGCCGGGGCTTACGCACGTAATATTGTTCTTGACATTCTCCATACCCGCATATTATAATAGGGGAAAATGAAGGAGGCCGCCCTTCCCGGCGGACCTTCCCGTACGAAAGAAGGCATCGGATATGAGCCAGTTCATCCTTTCCACGGATTCCACGGCGGATCTGTCGATGGAGTATTTCCAGCGCCGATCCGTAGACGTACAGTTCTTCCATTTCACGCTCGGCGTCAACGAATACCAGGACGACTGCGGCAAGAGCGTACCGCCGAAGGAGCTCTTCCGCCGCATGGTCGCCGGCGAGGAGACCAAGACCAGCCAGGTCAGCGTCTCAGAGTACCTGACCTATTTTCGGGAAATGATGGAGCAGGGTCACGACGTTCTTCATCTGGGCTTTTCCAGCGGCCTGTCCGGCTCCTATAACGCGGCCCGCTTGGCCGCCGAGGAGCTGCGCCCCCAATTCCCGGACCGAAAGCTCTACGTGGTCGATACCCTTGCCGCCTCCAGCGGACAGGGCCTGTTCGTGGATACCGTGGCCGACATGCGCGACGCAGGCATGGATATCGACACGATCTACGCCTGGGCAAACGAGAACCGGAACAAGCTCCATCACTGGTTTTTCTCAACGGACCTGACCTTCTACATCCGCGGCGGCCGCGTGAGCCGCACGGCGGGCTTCTTCGGCGGCCTGTTGGGGATCTGTCCCCTGCTCAACGTGAACAACGAGGGCAAGCTCATCCCGCGGGAGAAGGTCCGCGGCAAGAAAAAGGTGATCAAGCGCATCGTGGAGATGATGCAGGTCCACGCGCAGAACGGCGCGGACTACAGCGGCAGATGCTTTATCAGCAACTCCGACTGCATCGAGGACGCCCAGGCCGTTGCCCGTCTCGTGGAGGAAGCCTTCCCGAAGCTGAACGGCAAGGTGCAGATCTACTCCATCGGCGCCACCATCGGCAGCCACACCGGTCCCGGCACGGTCGCCCTGTTCTTCTGGGGCGACGAGCGCCCCGCCTGACCACGCAAGCGCAGAACAAATCGCCCGGAGGCGATGGGAGGCTTTCAAAAGCCTTCCCAACGCCTCCGGGCGGTCGTTTTTGTTCCCGTTTTGCAGGGCCGAAAACCTGACGCGCAGGTTCAATACCTCGGCTGGATATACGGTGACTTGGATTCCGGGTCCGGGCGCATGTGGATGCCGGAGATCAGGCCCATTGCCAGGAAGCTCGTGATCAGTGATGAGCCGCCGTAGCTGATGAAGGGCAGGGTCAGACCGATGACCGGGAATACGCCGATGCACATGCCGGTATTGGTCAGAACCTGGAAGACCATCATTGCCGCGATCCCGAAGCAGACGGTCCGGTTCATGAAGTTCGGCGTCTTCAAGCCCACGTGGACGCAGCGGACGATGATCAGCACCTCCAGCAGGATCGTGAACAGGCAGCCCAGGATGCCCAGCTCCTCGCCGATCGCGGAGAAGACAAAGTCGGAATACTGGGAGTCGATGGCGTGGGACTGCGTCATCATGCCGTGGAACAGCCCCTGACCGGAGAGCCCGCCGCCGGAGAGCATGGCGATCGAGCGGTTGGTATCCCAGCGGATGCCCTCGCCGGTCGGGTCGATGGACTTATCAAAGACGACCAGAATGCGCTGCTTCTGATAATCCTGCAAAAAATGCTCCCAGACCACGGGCAGGATCAAGGCCGCTGCAACGGCGCCGAGCAGGAACCACCAGCCCCGGATGCCGCTGACGTAGGCCACGATCAGAAAGATCAGCAGGAAGACCAGAGCGGAGCCGACGTCCTTCGAGAGAACGACGATCAAGCCCATCATGTAGACGGTCAGAGCGGCGACCAGTCCTACGGTCTTTGGCGCGGAAATGTGGTCGCGGCGGACGCTCAGCGTCTTGGCCAGAATGATGATGAAGGTCAGCTTGCAGATCTCTGCGGGCTGAATGTTGAAGGGTATGCCGGGCAGCTTGAGCCAGGCGCGGTTGCCGTTGACCTCAATGCCGAAGGGCAGCAGCAGGGCCATCAGACCCGTACTGAAAAACAGCAGCAGCAGGCGGTGCTCCGCCAAAACCTCAATGTCCACCATCGAAACGGCAACGTACAGGGCGATCCCCATCACCAGGCTCGCACCCTGGACGATCAGAAATCGGGAGGAGCCCATGGGATTTGTGGCGCTGGCGATCACCACGATGCCGAAGATCGAGGCGATCACGCACAGAAGCAGCAGAAGCAGATCGCCCCTGCGGTAAAACTCGGTAACAGCATTCCAGAGCCGACGCACACAGACGCCCCCCTTCCTCAGATGATTATGTGGATGATACCTGTAAAGCGGTCAGCGCTCCAAATAGGCCTTGCGAAGCTCGGACGCCAGATACAAGGAGCCATAGGCCAGCACAGCCCCGTCCCGCGGCGTGGCTGACAGCGCGCGGTTCACCGCCTCTGCCGCGCTTGCGCAGGGCTCGGCGGGCTTCCCGTAGCGGCTCAGCCAGGCGGCCAGGTCCTCGGCCGACAGAGCGCGGGGATTGGACGGCGTGACCGTGAAATATCGGTCTGCCAGCGCAGCGGTCCGGTCATACATGTCGGCGTAGTCCTTGTCCGCCAGCACACCGGTGATCACGGTCAGCGGCCTGCCGGCCAGATAGGTCTCGGCGCTTGCCAGCAGCGCCTCCATGCACTGGGGATTATGCCCGCCGTCCAGAACGAAGAGCGGGTCCCGGCCCAGCAGCTCGAATCGGCCCGGCCAGGAGACCGAGGCGATCCCGTCCTGCACGTTCCGGTCCGAAACCCTCCAGCCCCGGCGGCGCAGAACCTCGACCACGGCCAGGACGACGGCGGTGTTGTACCGCTGATGATCGCCCAGCAGGGGCAGCCAGAGCTCCAGGCCGCCCCGACGCAGGCGCTGCCCGTCCAGATCGCGGGAGAGGGTCTCGATCGCGTCCGGGTCGGCGACGGTCAGGGGAACGCCCAGGGCCGCGCACTTTTCGCGGATGACAGCCTCGACGCCGGGAGCGTTCGGATACAGGACGGCCTCGCAGCCGGGCTTGAGAATGCCCGCCTTCGTGGCGGCAATCTTCTCCACGGTGTCGCCCAGAAACTCGGTGTGATCCAGACCGATGTTCGTAAAGACGGCGGCCTCCGGCGCGGGAATCACGTTGGTGGCGTCGAATTCGCCGCCCATGCCGGCCTCCAGGATCACGAGGTCGCAGTCCTCGCGGGCAAACCAGCAGAGGGCGACAGCCGTGATCAGCTCAAACTCCGTCGGCGCGTCTTCCATCGCCTCGGCAAAGGGACGGACGTGCTCCGTCATATCTGCCAGAGCCTGGCGGGAGATCATCTGGTTGTTGATCTGCATCCGCTCGCGGAAGTCGATCACGTAGGGAGAGATGAACAGGCCGGTTTTGTATCCGGCTTTCGTCAGGATGGAGCTCAGCATCGCGGCCGTGCTGCCCTTGCCGTTGGTGCCGACGATATGGATGAATTTCATGCCGTTCTGCGGGTCTCCCAGCCGGCGCATCAGCTCGGTGATCCGGCTCAAGCCCGGCACAGAGCCCTTCCAGGAAACGGCGGAGATGAATTGCAGGGCTTCTTCGTAGGTCATAGCTGCCTCCATGGGATCAGAGTTGGGGAAGCTGTCTGCGCATGGCGCGGACGATGGGGATGATCAGCGCGGCGATCACTGCTGCGGTCGCAATCGCGATCCCGATGCGGGCCAGCGCCAGTCCAAAGACCAGGTGATACTCATAGTAGCCGAAAATCTTGCTGTCAAAGTACATGCCGGCGGTGTTCAGCAGGGCGTTGAACGCACCGCAGCCGAGAACAGCCAGTACGCAGGGCACCGTCCGCTCGGCCAGGGGCTTTTTCCGGCCCAGAAAGAGGGCGCACAGGCCCAGAGCCAGGGCGTGAAGCACAGGGATTGCAACCCAGATGGGGGTCGTCACGGAAAGACCGTACTTTGTGTTCAAAAGCTGGGCAAGGAATTCTCCCACCAGCGCCACCAGACAGGCGTCGTACCAGGAGAACAGCAGGGCCGCGAGGACGAGGGTGAGGGACGTGAAGGTGAGCTTCAACTCGTTTGGGATGACGTAAAAGGCCAGATAGGACAGGGCAAAGTAGACGGCGGCAAGAACGCCGTCCAGGGCGATGCGGCGGGTATTGAGCATAAAAAATCCTCCAGTGGGAGGAGGTTGTGCGGCCCTGAATATTTCGGAGCGGCTGCAAGCGCGCACCGCGTGACAAGGCCACTTCGTCCGTCGGCAACCTCCCATCCGACGGCACTACCGGGAAAACCCGACGCGCGCGCTCTACTCTCCGAGAGCCAAGCCTATCATACTCCATGCCGCGCCAAAAATCAACAGAAAATTAAAAGAGATCCTCGTAAAAGAAAAATCGGAATCCAAAAGAAGAAAGGAAATTCAAAAAGAAAAACAGAAAATCAAAAATTCTTCTTGACATTTCCGCGAAAGTGCATATAATAATAGTGCGCTTGAGCAAAAGGTCAGAGCTTCAAGCTGCAGATAGCGGGTTTGTGTAATGGTAGCACACCGGACTCTGACTCCGTTTGTGAGGGTTCGAATCCTTCACCCGCTGCCAAGGAAAA
>OCVV011252019.1_pt1 | contig 25635 bp, 25 predicted proteins | sample 1539721 | NCBI WGS metagenome assembly OCVV01 (sample SAMN02144230, study PRJEB22623) | gut metagenome | biome: sheep rumen | host: Ovis aries | place: New Zealand
TTCTGGCACGGTACAAATGAACCTTATCCAAGGAAAAGCGCCAAACTGTTAAGGGAATATCTTCCCAAGCTGGAAGTGGTTGAATTTGATAATATGGGGCATGGTCAATACCTGCATGAGTACAGTGCTGAATATGCTACAAAACTCATCGAGTATCTGGAATCGTAATACGGAGCCATTGGGAAACAAGCTGGTCTATTTTTATGTAGGGTAGAGAAATAAATAGAAATGTGGTAATATACAAAAGGTTTTCACCAATGCATCACCAATTTTTGAAAATGTGCGAAGCACTGTAAAAGCAGGAAGTTCCAAGCGATAGAAAATGGGTGCAGAAAAGGTGGCGAACCTTTTTGTACTTATACTAAAGATACAGCAAAACCAATACTTTTAGAAGGAGATACATAAAAAATGAAACTAGGAATCGTAATAAGCGGGTCCGAAATCATAAGTCTCCATAAGTAACATAAAAGTCCATAAAAGCCGATATTTGCAGGCCTTAAAAAGCTTCATACTTCATATAAGTCTATGTAACGGAAATATAAGTCGATAGCAAAAGGGCGTAAGATGGGCGTAAAATGAAACTACTTTTGAGCTCAGTATAACAAAATAAAAGCCTACCGTTTTCAGTCGGTAGGCTTATTATTTTGACTTGTACGAGGGGGAGTGGTCAAAGCTTCTTCTACGGTCCACCCGTGCGAGACACGATACATATAGACTTTGCGGTCGACACACCAATGCTTGCACATAGATGTGATGCTATAGAACTTTTCTCCTTTGTGATCATAGCAAATAAGACCACCGTTTGGTTTTACAGGAAGTGTGAGAGCTTCTTCAATGGACATATTATAGACCGTTATTCGTCTGTAGAATGTCGCGGGACGTATGCCCCAATGCTTGCACATGGATTTTATATTTCCGAAGATATTACCTTCGTGATCACTGCATGGTTTGTTATTAAATGAATTACGCATGGTAAGCCTCCTTTCTGCAAAACATGCTACAAATGCAAAAAAACGTCGCCAGAGTCTGTTACATCTCAAGTAGCGAAATAGGTTTTTTGATATAATCATAATAATGAGTTATAGAAAAACATTTTGAAAATTATATTTATTCAAGGAGGAGTAACTATGAATTACATAGGGAGAAAAGGACAATATTTTGAAATTCCCGAAGAAGTGCTTAAGGTTCTTTTTGATAAGGATGGAAATAAGCGTCTTCATAACTATCAGTTGAGGTTTAGCGATGAAGATATAGCTGAAAATGAACATATAGATGATGATGCAATTAGGGTTTTGATGCAGTTTGATGCTGAATTTGCCCAAAATACAGAAGTGAGACCATCATTGGTTATAAACAAATCATATGATCCAAATCCGAAGGGGGAAGAGGATAGCTGCGTTTTGAACATCAGAGCGCATGACAGACTTCGCAGTTTGCTTGATAACTGTAGGATTCCGTTGCGCGAAGCAAGGCGAATTTATGGGATAGAGCCTGCAGTATATGATGATTCATCAATCATGGGATTTCTGAAAAATCATTATGACTTAGATACAAAAGTGATAATATATGATTCTTCAAAACAAGAAATAGTAAATGACCCGATGAGTGATATATCTGTAAGTATAGACCAGGCGTTATCGAAATACGGATATAAAGGGTATATTGATAATGGGTACAGGAATAAATCCGTTAAAATATTTGGAAAGCAGCTTGTTGTTTCTAAAGAGTTGTGGAGATTACTGTTTGAAGAATTATATAGTCTGAATAAATAATCTGTGAGATATTAGTAACATTAACAAAACCGGCAAGCGGAGTTGAATCTTGCTTGCCGGTTTTTGAAATGATTTTCGAAAACACGCCACAAATGCCACAAACGCCACATAATATCCGCTACCAGAAGCAGTAAAGCTCCGGTAGCGGAATATGTGTTTCTTATCTAATTCCGAGACTGTTAAGGATCTCAGGAGTCATATCAGCTGATAGGACCTTTAAGGAGAGAGCCTTGTAGGTATCTGCTGCAAAAGTGATCTCTACAGTTGTGCCGGAAGCGGTAACCCATGTGAGCACGATAGAACCGTTATCAAGCATAGTACCACTGGTCGGTGCAACAATCTTTGCTGCATCTTGAACAGTAGAGTTGGCGTTAATGTCATCAGCAACAACAGTATTCACATATGCTGAACCACTGTCAGAAAATGATGTCATAAAACCTGTAATCTGTGCTTCATCAAGATCGATATACTCATCTGATGCATTGATCACAAAGAATGCTGAATAATTATTTGCCTGATTGTAAGCATTCAATACTGTTCGAGGCATCATAATAGGATATACATGCTGATAGTCATTGATATCAACATATGGTACACCCATGGAAGTAATGGTGTTTACAACTTCCGCCGGATTCAAAGGTGACTCAACGGACTGGCTCAGTACATCATCGCCTGTATCCAAAGATATGTTTGTCGAAGTAATACCTACATTATATGGATCTACGGAAACACCGGGAATATAATTCTTGATTTCCTTACTGATCAAAGGATGTTCTGCTTCCGAATACTTACATGGAACAGAAGGTACATATACTACAGCAGATGTATCTTCACCATCAAGCTTGTAAGGAATCTCAAAGCTAATTCCTGTGATCGCATCATCTGCAACATCTGCGTACTCAAATCCGAAGTACTTATCGATGGTATCTGCAGTAAGTTCAACCTGCTCAGGTTCCTCGACTTCAGGTTCGGAAACAGGTTCCTCTTCCTTTACGGTTTCCTGTGCTTCTTCTGCATCATCTTTTTCGGTGATCTGTTCGTTTACTTCGGCGCTTACAGGCTCTTCCTGTTTGCCGCCGCATGCAGCAACGCTGAAGACCATAGTACAGCAGAGCATCATTGTTATAATCTTTCTTTTCATGAAATGTTCCTTTCTTGTTTACATAATTTCTCGAATCAATCGATTCTTATCTATTATAGTAGTCATACCAATCATGTTCAAGCCAACTATATCGCATAAAATCTCATTATAGAGGAGATATATGCTGAATATGATTACGTATCGTCCGTTTTGGGAATTCTTAAAAGAAAAAAATATCAGCACATACATGCTTATATACACATACGGGGTCAACAGCTATACCATAGACAGATTACGGCATGATAAGCCACTAAAGACCACTACGATAGACAGTCTTTGTAACAGATTGCATTGCGATATTACTGATATCATGGAGCATGTTGAGGATAGCGTGGATGAGTACACCCCACAGTGACTATGAGTTGGATCAATGAATTCAATCATAGGAACACTCATTCATTCTTGTTGTCATTTTGAGGTTTTCTCCGTCTAACGCGTACAGGCATTACGATGAAGCCGTCCTGATCCATGTGAACGCCTGGATTCTTCTGCGACAAGGCATGGAACATTTTCTCTTTGAAATCCTTGTCCATTTCCTCCGGTGTCATTTCTTTTTTGTCTTTGTCATCCATAATTCGTTTTCCTTTCTTAAAAATTTTATTGATTACAAATACTTTATGTTACAGGATCCTGCTTGCCTCGGAGTGAGTGTTAAGCATATACTCATATAACAATCGGACCAGCAGATCAAAGATATTGATATTGGCTTCCGGTCGTTTTTCTTCTCGGGAATAAAAAAGCAGATTCAGCCTTTTAGCAACCGCAAGTAGCTTCTCGTATTCCTCATCTGAGTATTTATCGTATAGCCCCTGATGTGCGAAATTGGCGAATTCTATTGATGGATTTTCTATAAATAATCTGGAAGAGATGCTGTGAAGGACATCAATATCCTCATTCGCTGAAGGGACAATATGAATCTTCTTCGGAAGATAGTAACGATCAAGTCCATATTCAATCTTCAAGGTATAACGCTCCTTTCTCGCCATGTACGAACAGCATTTGTAAATGTTTCATCATAACCGTCTCGAAATTTAGTTGTATGATATTTTTTGTTCAGAACTTCAGCGGAATAATCCGAGGGTAGCTGCAAAGAGAAGAATACCGGGAATAGGAGATGATACAGCTCGTATGCGGAGAGAATCCGCTGCTCTTCATCGGTACCGGCAATCAGTTTTTGCATGATATTACTTTTGCTGTCACACAGATCAATGATTGGTTCGATATGAGCAAGCAGTAAGTCGGAAACTGCTTTGATGCTGTCTGCATGGGATAATGAGAAATCATGCATGATCACATCGGCGTCGGGGCATTCGAATAGATTGTCGACCCTTATGGCATCGAATACTACTCTGATTGGAAAATCATAATATTTCTTTACGCTATCGTGATAATCATATGCCCGGCAAAGAAGTTTAAGGATATTTCTGGCGGCTAAAATCCTGTAAAAAACAGTTTCGTTGAGAGTATCTCCGCCAGTTATCTGTTCGTCCAAGCTTGCAGCCATCATGATATAATCAGCAATGGGCATCTCTGGAAGATAATAATGGCTAATCCCAAAATCAGTGAGAACCCAGCGTAACTTATTAAGACCGTATTTGATGCGACCTTTCGGAAGCAGATCTTCAACATGTGCATCACCAAGACTGTGCATAAAGCAGAGCCGTTTCAAATGTTCATTGGGGATGTTAACATCTTTCAAAACAATCAATCCTTTCTCAGCGTATAATTATTTCTTTGATATTAGGGTTGTTGAACAGGGAGGCATCGACCTCTTCAAGCAGGTGGTTCTTTACGCCGCGCAAACCGGTGCCGGAATCATATGCATCTTTAGCCCATAATCTCATTCTTTGAGAAGAGACTTTAATGTTTATGCCGAGATCTTGCCCCATTCTTGATATAGGGGAGTATCTGGGATCCTTTAGCATGGTCAGATAATCCTTTTCTGTCATATTCGGATTTACTATGATGCGTGATATTCTCCCAATGAGCTCCGGCCATTGAGAAAGGTGGTCAAGAATTTGCTCCTTTGTAATTTGAGGTCGATGAGTCGCCACTGAGCGCTTGATGTCAGCGTTGAATCCGATGGGATTAGCTTTCTTTTGATCTGTGATGTCGCTGAAGGAGCCAAGGAGAATGAAGAAAATGTTCTTTGGATTTACCCAAAGGGGCTGTTTATCATCGGCGGCAACATTTACTTGGACATCCTTATCATCAAACAGAACAAGCAGCTCCGCAAGCAAGGAAGTATCGGACCAGCCCTTTAAGCCCTTGTCCAGGAGCCTGTTGAATTCATCGAGGACAAAAAAAGAGGGGTCTTTGCTTGTTATATCAACCTTGTTAAGGATAGTGGTTACGTGGTTTCCGCCTCTGTATCCTGAAGCTGTCATGCTTGAGGAATCAGTAACGGTTATATTTGGGACAATCTTTGATAGCTCAGATATAAGATAACTTTTGCCGGTGCCGCTCTCGGCCGCAATTAAGATAACTTTTTCTGAGTTGATTCCGCTCAGAGCCTTGAAAACAAATGTTGATATGGCTCTTTTAAAATCTTCTTGACCATATACCTTGTCAGAAAGATAGTTATATATAGTACGCGGAGAACTCAGAATATGTTGGTTTTCCATCGACTTGTGAGACGGCATAAAGTCAGGGGAATAAAAGTCCGGCATTTCTCTTCCGTCCCACGGAGCGTCATCATATAAATTCATAGCACGATGCTCCTTTCTGAAAAAACATATGTAAAAAGAGCCAAGGCGGATGCCCTGGCTCTGGAATGGGGGTTACGCTGCAGCAACGATGCGATGATTATCATAATCATATACATAGACATTGTCAGACAAGATCTCATCGGGTGCCACTTGCGTTGAATTGACCTCATGTACCATCTGTCTAAGCTGATCGACATTCAGGTCATCGCTGAACGGTACTATCAATGTCTCGTGAATACTTGACAAAATGATATAATACGATGATCCTACCTGTTCAGCCACCTTGTCCATGGTTGCCGGGCATAGCAGCATTGCAGCGCCGTTGAGCTTGGTGTCATTTGTGAGTACGTACATCATGTTGTCCGCCTGACAAAGCTCATCCTGAGGGAGACTCCCGCTCATGAGCTCGGATAAAACCTCAAACATGGAGCAAAAGCGGGCTTTTGATCCCATGTTCTGAACCGCGATTTTATGGAGTTCGTTGACGGTAATACCGTACTGTGACAGCAAAGCATCTGTAATTACGGTAGTCATGCTGCCACATGAATCTGTGCCAAGATTGATGTAGTACACCGCACTCAAATCAGCAATGTCAGTATGAGGCTTGTCTTCGAGATATTCCCGATTCTGATCTGTATTGATCAGCTTTGCGGCGATTTTGTCTCTGACACGGCTGAAATCAGTGATAGCTGATACATCGAGATCTGCCAGAGGAAGATAATCTTTGATCTGTGATGAAATAGCATCTTTGAATTCTTCATAGTTAAGCATGCGCATGCTCCTTTCTTTACACTGCGATGGATCGCAGATACTCTTGACGGCTCTCCATGATTGAGGACAGGATAGTTTTTGTGAACATCGGCTGGCGGCGGTACGTGCCATCGGTTTCCTGAAGGGATACATTACGTACCTGTTCGGGATCGCCGAGCAATACATTCTGTCTTCCATCGATATTCTTTCCTTTTCGGGAAACGCTCTGAGAAACGGATCCATCTGGAAGGATGAGCGAAGCCCAGGCATTTCTGAACCTGAATGAAAGAGTCCTAAATACAGAACCGTCATCGGATGATACATGCTCATGGATGAGCGATGCCGGGTAGTTTCTGATTACGACTACATCAGAAGATGCCGGACTTGTCGTGCGATTACTCTTAGACATGGTTTTTCCTCCTTTTTGTGGGGAGATAGTGGCAGCTGTAGCTGCCTTAAGAAGAGAGACATTCTTGAAGTCTATACATTCTATACATGTTAGGTTACATGGACGAATATGGGTGCTCTACAGATACGCCGGCAAAGGTGCCGGGCAGGATGACAATCACAGCAGTTATTCTTTGTGATTAATCGCGTACTACATGCCTACGGGATGTCTATGGGAGTAGACGGCGGAAACGCTGATGACTACGGGGTTAAGCGGTATTGTCTACTTGTCTACATTTTTTTAAAAACTATCGTTACAAAAGAAAAGAATACACCTTATAGCCGTATTATTATTTCTGTAATAAATAAAGTTACTGTAGACGTAGACATTTAGTACGAAAGATATAAAGTACTTCCCTATTGACATGAGGAGGGGCTGTGATAGGCTTTCTCGCCTATGGCAAACCGCCTTGAGGCTGGGTTGCCGCTTTGCCACTGAATCACAGCCCTGCGAGGCTCGTGTCAACAGGGGATATCATGAAGAGTCAAAACAGGGTATACCTGAAATTTACTTTTAAAATCATTTGAATTGTGTAAATTGGAAATTACAAATTGATTTATTTGACAAAAAGTAAAGAAAGTTATTGAATTCAACTTTACATAATGTTATATTATAAAAGAGCATGTGAAAGGAGGCATGTAATATGGCAAACCTCGGTTATGTGCGTGTTAGCACTGCAGAACAAAATGATCAGCGCCAGAGAGAAGCGCTTGAAAAATATAATATAGATAAATGGTTTGAAGAGAAGGTAAGTGCTAAGGATAAGAAGCGCAAACAGCTTCAAGCTATGCTGGACTACTGCCGGGAGGGAGATACTATCTATGTCCATGATTTTTCGCGACTTGCGAGAAGCACGAAGGATTTATTGGAGATAGTCGAACTACTTAAGAAAAAAGGCGTTCATCTCGTTAGCAATAAAGAAAACGTTGATTCGACCACGCCAAATGGCAAATTGATGCTTACAATGATTGGCGCGATTGCTGAATTTGAACGGGATAATTTGCTTGAACGACAGCGTGAAGGCATTGCCATTGCTAAACGTGCGGGTAAGTATAAAGGTGGTCAGGTGAAGAAGATTGATGATGTTTTATTTGAAAAGCATTATGCGGAATATAAGGAACGTAAGATCAACAAGAAACAGCTCGCGGAGGCACTTGAAATTAGTCGACCGACACTTGATAAGCTATTGCGAGAAAAAGGATGCTTATGATTTTCGTTTCAGAATAAAGTGTGAGTACGCTTTATAGGACAATAATTCGAATAGAATTAAAAGTGGAAAAATGGAATTCCCCGAAAGAGAGGTAGATTGATATGGCAAAGACAGCCAAAAAAGACAAAGAGTTATCATTGGAGACAGTGCTTTGGAACTGTCGTGTGGCATTACGCGGTATTGGTAGCACAGAGAAGAATAGAGATGCGGTTATAAGCCTTGTCTTCTTAAAATTCGCTGGGGATAAGTTTGAGAAACGGCGCGCTGAGCTTCTTGAAAAATATGGAGATGTTCCTGCGTTTTTGGAGAAAGTCTCGTTCTATAATGCCGAAAATGTATTTTATTTGAAAGAAACAGCTCGCTGGTCGTTTATTGTTAAACATGCTGGAGATAATGATATTTCAGTAAAACTTGATACTGCTATGAAAGATATCGAGGAAACTAATCCTTCGCTGAGAGGTGCATTATCTTCAAGGGACAAGGATGGAAATCCAAACTATACATTCTTTGCAACATTAGGAGCGAGCAATACAAAGATCAAGGATCTTATCGATAACGTTAATCAGATAGATGAAAAACGATTCCAGGAAGAAGACCTGATTGGACGCGTTTACGAATATTTCCTTCAGGCATATGCTGCTGCGGGGACTAAGGAAGACGGTGAATTCTATACACCGGCGTGCGTAGTTAAGCTTATTGCAGAAATGATCGAGCCCTACAGTGGAGTTGTTTACGATCCTTGCTGTGGTTCCGGCGGTATGTTTGTCCAGTCTCTGAAGTTTGTGGACAAGCATAACGGCAACAGAAAAAAGATCTCTATATTAGGGCAGGAAAGCAATCCGGACACATGGAGACTCTGTAAGATGAACCTTGCTATCAGAGGTATTGCACACAATCTGGGCGAAAAGAACGACTCTACCTTCACTAATGACCTTCACAAGGATAAGAAGGTTGACTTCATCATGGCTAATCCACCGTTCAATCTTAAGGGATGGAGAACCGAGGACGAACTGACAAATGATCCAAGATTCAAGGGATATCAGGCAATGCCTCCTGTTGCAAACGCTAACTATGCATGGATTCTTCATATGCTATCAAAACTAGATGTTTCGAATGGAATAGCAGGATTTCTCTTGGCAAATGGCGCCTTGAACGCAGATGGTGATGAATTAATACTTCGAAAAGAGATAATTGAACGAGATCGCATTGAGGCGATTATTGTGCTGCCTAGGGATATGTTTTACACCACAGATATCTCTGTAACGCTTTGGATTATCAATATGAACAAAAAAGCGGTGACATTAAATGGTAGGCAGTTGCGTAATCGTGAAAAAGAGATTTTGTTTATGGATCTAAGAACATGGGACGGGAATATTGAAGAAATTGTCATTGACAAAGGCAAGAAAAAGAAGAAGGTTGTTCTGACAGAGAATCAAATCGCACAAATAAAAACCGTCTATAACAACTGGCAAAGTGCAGATACTTCCGCATATGAGGATGTGCCGGAATTTTGCAAATCAGTCGGCATCGACGAGGTGATTTCCAAAAACTATTCTCTTGCACCAAGTAGATACATAGAGTTTGTTGATAAAGATTTGAAGATTGAATATGCAAAAGAAATGTCTCGAATTCAGGCGGAGATGCGAGAAGTGATGTTAATAGAGAAACATTCGCAAAAAATGTTAGAAGAAGCATTTAGAGGTATTGGGTATGAAATTGACTAAAAGAAAACTTGGAGAGTTCATAGAACTGCGTGATGTTCGTAACTCAAATTTGGAATATGGGGAGGAATCTGTTAGAGGCGTTAATAATCTTAAAAAGCTAATGCCTACAAAGGCCGACCTTACAACACGTGATTTGAGAAAGTTTCAAGTCGTGAACCCTGGTGAATTTGTCTTCAACCATAGAACATCGAGAAATGGAAGTAAGTTCAGTATTGCATATAATGATGGCGATAAACCTATTATATGTACAGAAGACTATGTCGTATTTCGGATTACCAAAGCAAGCAGTGAACTGCTTGCGGCAGACTGGCTCTATATGTATTTTAATCGTCCCGAATTTGATAGATATGTAATAACAAATTCGTGGGGGAGTTCAACGGAGTTCTTCAATTGGCGCGATATTTGCGATGTAGAGATACCGTTACTACCAATTGAAATACAAAATAAATATGCGTCTGTTTATCTCTCTATGTTGGATAATCAGCGCGCCTATGAAAGTTTTCTGGAAGACATAAAAAGGGTTTGCGATGCTTACTATGATAAGAATAAGCATTATAACCCAGTCCCTATATCAAACTTGATAGATGTAAAAAATAAAAAGAATCAAGATAATAAGTATGGTTTGAGTTCGTTGAGAGGAATAAGCGAGAAATGCCGATTTGCTGAAACGACCGCGACGGTAGCGGAATCTTCCGTGGATAAATACTTGGTTATAGAGAATGAGGAATTTGCTGTAAACTTTATGTGTTTGGGAAACTGGGGAAAGTTCTATCTGGCGTTTAATGATTCGGGTGAGGGATATATTGTATCTCCTGCTTGTTCTGCGTTGAGAATAAAACCTGAAGTAAAACTGAATCCCTACTATTTTCTGTGCCTTTTACAACGTGATGAATTTCAGCGTAGGTGTGTTTTTATCGGCGATGGAAACACTCGCGGGGGAATTAATACTAACGATTTTGGAACAATAGAGATTCCGATGCTTGAGATAGAAAAACAGAATATTATTGCTGAAATGTTTCAAGCATATGAGGAACGAAAAGATATCAACGAAAGGCTAAAGGAACAAATTAAAGATATCTGTCCAATCTTAATTAAAGGATCAGTTGAAGAAGCAAGCTGAAGGGAGGTGGCATCGTGGACTATATCTTTGAAAAAGGAAAGTTCACAGAGGGTGAGCTTGAACAGGCCATTATAGAACTGTTCGAGCAGCAGGATTATACCTATGTGCCAGGAGAAGAAATACACCGTCAGTATGAGGACATTCTGTTAGAGGAAGATCTGCGTACCTTTATTTCGTCGCACTATGGGTCTGCGGGATTAAATGACGTGGAGATGCAGAAGATTGTAAACAGACTGTCTCTTATCCCGGCAACACCAATTTATGAGAGTAATCGTGAGGCCTTCCGTCTTGTGAACGAAGGTTTTGATCTTGTGCGCGATGATCTCAGCCAGGTGGCTCTTCATGTGGAATACATTGACTATGATCATCCGGATAATAATATTTTCAAGGTGGTCAATCAGTATTCTGTACAAGGCGAGCGTCTTCGCAGGCCAGATCTTTTGATCTTCATTAACGGTATCCCTGTCGGAATCTGTGAATTTAAAACCGCTATTGAAGAAGACACCACTATCCACGATGCCTGGGAGCAGATAACCATACGTTACAAGCGGGACATTCCAAGGCTTTTGAAGTATTGTTTTCTGTCAGTAATCAGCGACGGAGCAAATACCAGAATGGGAAGCCTCTTTACTCCATACAAGTTCTATTATTCTTGGAATAAGGCGAATGATCAGGATAAAGTATCCAACGGAATCAGTTCTCTCTTCACGATGGTTTCCGGAGCTTTTGCAAAGGATCGGGTGCTGAAATTACTGCGAGACTTTGTTTTTTATCCTGATGACAGTAAAAAGGAAGAAGCTATTGTGTGCCGCTATCCCCAGTTCTTCGCTGCTCAGAAGATGCTGGACAGCGTGAGAATGCATATGCGTCCTGATGGAGATGGAAAGGGTGGCACCTATTTCGGTGCGACTGGATGCGGAAAGACGTATACAATGCTTTTCCTGTCGCGACTGATTGCGCTCAGGGATAATGAGGCATTCAATAATCCGACCATTGTTATTCTTGAAGACAGAGAAGATTTAGATACACAGACATCGGAATTGTTTGTTACGGCGAAGAAATATCTTCATCAGAGTGATGTGCGGAGTATTGAGAGCCGCGAAGACATGGAGAAAACTCTCCGTGATAAGCCGAGCGGTGGTGTTTATATTACCACGATACAGAAATTTTGCGAGAAGACAGGGCTGCTCTCCGACAGATCCAATATCATATGCATTTCAGACGAAGCTCATAGAACACAGACCGGTGTCGGCGCAAAGCTAAAGAAAACGGATAAGGGTGTATTTACCACATATGGGTTTGCCAAGTACCTCAGAGACAGTTTCCCGAATGCTACATACTGTGGATTTACCGGAACGCCAATTGATGAAACAATTGCTGTATTTGGTGAAGTGGTAGACAGTTATACGATGAAAGAATCTAGTGATGACGGTATCACTGTACGTATCGCCTATGAGCCGCGTCTGGCAAGAGTCATTTTATCGGATGAACAGGCTAAAGAAATTCAGAAGTATTATGACCAGTGTGCCGAAGAAGGATCCACGGAAGATCAGATAGAAGCCAGTAAGAAGGCTATGAGCAACATGGCAAAGATCCTGGGACATCCGGATCGTATCCATAAACTGGCTGTAGATATAGTAGAGCATTATGAGGCTTTATGTGCTGAAAAACCTGAGATTGTTCAGAAAGCAATGATTGTCTGTGCGGACCGACCGCTGGCATTCCGTGTTCTGAAAGAAATCTTATCAATTCGGGAAGACTGGGGTGTTAAACGTAAATCTGATCATGAGAATCAATTGACCGAAGAACAGCTGGATAAACTGGTTGCCCTTCCGAAGATCAATATGGTTGCCACACAGGGGCAGAACGATGAAAAGGAACTGTATGACCTCTGTGGCACCAAAGATTACAGGAAGATGCTGGATAAGCAGTTCAAGAACGATGATTCCAACTTCAAGATTGCCATTGTGGTGGATATGTGGATCACTGGATTTGATGTACCTTCACTGGCGGTCATGTATATTGACAAGCCGCTTCAGAAGCATACTCTTATCCAGACTATTTCCAGAGTAAACAGGGTGTTTGATGGCAAGGACAGAGGTCTTGTTGTCGATTATATTGGCATCAAGAAGGATATGATGGAGGCTGTCAAGAAATATGGAAGCCCGCAGGAAAGTCCTATTGATGAACTTAATATCACGTTGGCAATCTTCAGAAATCATTTGGCACTTATTGATGAGTTGCTTACGAATTTTGATGCAACACGATTTCATAGCGGGACTCCGCTGGAACGCCTCAATTGTCTGAATGATGCTGCTGAGTATATCCAGCGAAGCAAGGATATGCAGACGCGTTTTATGGGATTGTCACGGAGATTAAAGAGTGCTTATGGCATCTGTTTCCCCTCTGGAGAACTGACAGATGCTGAAACAGCCACGGCGCAGTTTTATCTGGCAATCAGGTCCATCATATATAAGCAGACAAAAGGAACTGCTCCGGATACAGAAATCATGAATGCAGCGGTCGAGGAAATGGTTCAGAATGCCATTACTTGTACCGGCATTGAGAATATTGTTGATGAGCACGCGTCAGTGGATCTATTTAGTGAGGATTTCCTTATTGAGCTACAGAAGGTAAATCTGCCTATCACAAGATTTAATGCTTTGCTGAAATTGCTTAAAAAGGCAATACAGGCATATGGCAAAACCAACAAGGTTAAGTCAGTTGAATTCGATGAAAGATTGCGGCATGTTGTAGATGCTTATAACAGCAGAGACAAGCTTGTATTTACGAGTGAGGTTGTCGCTGACTTTGTTAATGACCTTTCAGATCAAATTATGCAAATTATGAAGGATCTCAAAGAAGATAAAGAATCCTTTGAGAAGATGGGTATCACATATGAAGAAAAGGCATTCTATGACATACTTATTAAAGTCCGCGATGATCATCAGTTCCCGTATGCTGAAGAAAAATGCTTGGTGTTGGCAAGGAAAATTAAGGAACTGGTTGATGATAAAGCACAGTATGCTGACTGGTCTACCAGAGACGATATCAAGAATCAGCTGAACATGGATCTTACGGTGCTTCTATATCAGAACGGTTACCCGCCGGAATGGGATGAGGAAGTGTTTGATAAGGTTATGGAGCAAGCAGAGAATTTTAAGAAATACAGTAATTAAGGGAGAAAAGAACTATGCCGGAGATTTTTAGTAATACCACGCTGACAGTTAATCAGCTTATAGAAAAAATAGATACAGGGGAACTTGGGCTTCCTGAACTCCAAAGACCTTTTATCTGGAAGGATACGAAAGTACGTGATCTTTTTGATTCTATGATGCGTGGTTATCCGATTGGATATCTGATGCTTTGGGAGTGCCCTACATTGGATAAAAAGAAGGTTATAGGTGTTGATGCACATAGTTATGATTCTCCTAAAGAAGTAATCATTGACGGACAGCAGAGATTGACGTCCCTTTATGCAGTAATAAAGGGAAAGAAGGTCATTAATTCAAAGTTTGACGAAAAGGCAATCATTATTTCTTATTGCCCACTGGAAGACAAGTTTGAAGTAGGAACCAATGCTACTAAGAATGATCCGGAATGGATTTACAATATTAGTGAACTCTTTACAACAAGTAATGCGTTTAAGTATACCGGCGATTTTATTCAGGCCTTAAAGACATATCGTGAGTCTAAAGAATTGACACTTTCCGATGATGAGCAGGCAATCATTGCTGAACACATCAATGGTGTATATAACCTTAAGTCGTATACACTTCCGGTTTTCAGTATCAAGTCGAATGCAGAGGAAGAGGATGTTTCTGAAATATTTGTACGTGTAAACTCTGGTGGAGTTCCGCTGAAACAGAATGACTTTATTCTTACGTTGTTATCACTATACTGGGACGATGGACGTAGAGAAATAGAAGCCTTTTGTAAGGAATCAACAGGTCCGACAAAAGGAAAAACTACATCCTATAATCAGATCACGATCATTGATCCGCAGGATATCATTCGAGTAGTGATAGCATATGCATTTGACAGAGCACGTTTGAAATATGGTTATAAGCTCTTACGCGGTGCTGATTTTGATAAGAAGGGTGCAGTTGATGATGCGCTTCGCATAGAAAGATTTGATACCCTTAAAGCTAAGTTGCCGGATGTTTTAGATGTTCATACCTGGCATGAATTCCTTAAGGCAATCATGAATGCAGGATACTTATCCGGGGACATGATTCTTTCCGGAAATGCTATATTCTATTCGTATGCATTCTATCTTATTGCGAAGCATCGTTTTAATGCATCATACAATGATAATATGCATCTTACATCATTGTGGTTCTTCTATGCATCTTTGATTTCGTTGTATACCGGATCCTTTGAGTCTACAGTTGAGAATCACTTGAATAGCATAAAAGAACTGAAAACACTGGATGAATATAAGAGTTTTATTCTTTCCAGAGTTAATGAAAGACTTACTAATGATTATTTTGATATTACTCTGCTCGGAACTGAAGGATTGGCAGTATCTGGTAGAGGCAATAATGCATGGAACGCTTATGTCGCATCTCTGAATATCATGAATGCCAAGATACTGTTTTCAAAAAGCAGTCTTTTGGTGTCAAAATTATTTGAGCCGGGTACAGATGGTAATAGGAAATCATTGGAGAAACATCACTTGTTCCCGAAGGCTTATCTGCGTTCACAGGGATATAAAGATTCTATGATCAACCAGATGGCAAATTACGCTTTCATAGACTGGAAAGATAACATGGATATTCTTGATGATGCACCATCGGTTTATTATCCGATTGTGTGTGCCGGCCGTTCTGAAGAAGAGATACTCCAAATGGAAAAAGAGAACGCACTTCCGCACGGATGGGAAAAAATGAAGTACGAAGATTTTCTTGTTGAACGAAGAAAACTTATGGCAGGAATCATCAAAGCTGCGTTTAAACAATTAAAGAAGAATGTTGAATAAGGCTGTTTAAATTTAGCTGAAATATTGAGGTTTTCAGCAAAATATGGTAATATAATATAAGGTTTAGGGAGACCTTTATCGATCCCCGCTGATAGATGATCAGTGGACTCAAATACGAGTCGCGCATGAAATAATATAATGAAGTCCATGAGTGGCTGTTAAAAAACCACCCGAGTTGAAATTATTTGTAGATATTTTCAATTTCGGGTGGTTTTTTGTTTCCAGAGAAGAGAAAGGAGTGAATTGAAATGGCACTTAATATGAGCAAGAAAGAAATAATGCAACTTGAGGCTCTTCGTAAAAAACAGAAGGCGATTAATAAGCAAAGAGCCGAATTCAAAAAACAGATACTTGAAAATAAGGAACTGGTTCTCAAGATCTTAAAAGAAGACGAAGAGCAAGGGCGACATTTTGTCGGTTAGCGTAATCAATAGGGGTCCAGGGGGTACCCCGGCATTTTAGCCTTTGCGAAAGCAAAGGTGTAAAATGCAACACCTTTGGCAAGGCGATAGTTACAACCATGAATCGAGAACTGAAAGGCGGTGATAGATATGAGTTCTATTTGTTGTAAAAAGCTTAGGCTTGGTGATTTGAAACCTTTTCTTCGCCATCATGATATAGATATAAGGCCAAAGGCCGATTTCGACAATACTTATATCAACAAAAAACATGAAGAAGATAATAGCAACACCGTTAGCGAGGCGACCGATGAAATAATGAATCGTGAGCAGAGAGGTGGTGCCTAAAATGAGTTCCTTCAATTTTAGGAAGCTTAAGCAAACAGACGTAAAACCATTGCTTCGACATTGTGACAAGTATATGAGGCCAAAGGCCAATCACAGCAATATACACATAAACAAAGAGCTATCAATGAAAAATGTACAATTGAAGAGAACATATAAAGAAACCTGCAAGTTGTACGATGACACTCTCGCAGAACTTGATAGTAAGCCCCGTTCTAATCGAAGAATCGACCGCGTATCTTGTTATGTTTTAGAATCTGTGATTATGGAATCACAGTGTGATGATACAAAAAAAGAAGAGGAGAAAACATATCAATGGATTAAAGGGGTTATTGATATACTGAAAAATGATTATCCGGAGATTGTAGTCTTGCAATGGTATATTCATAGAGATGAACAACACGAATATTTGAATCCTGAGACTGGCAAATACGTAATGAGCAGTCCGCATGTTCACATATTTGTTATGCCAATAGTCGAAGGAAAATTGAATTCCAAAAAGTTTTTTCCGAATAAAAAAGCTTTTTACGATTTCAACAAAAAAATGGATAATCTGACAATTTCTTTATACGGACATCCATTTGGAGATGGAACAAAGAAGAAATCCTTCTCGACGGTAGAGCAGTTAAAGATTGCAAGCGAAAAAGCTGAATTGGAAGCTCGTAGGAAAGCTGCACAGGAAGCTGAAAAGGATCTCCTAAATCGAGAGGCTGCTCTCCGTCAACAAGAACAGATTATCGAAGAGCGTGAGCAGGATGTGAATAGCAGGGAAGCAAAAATGATGGCATTTATTAATTCGGACATAGGCAAGAAAGCAATGAGGGAATACGATGCAAGCATACGCAGAAATACGGCTATTCCTGTAAGCGGAAAGAAACAAGCCGGCAAAATCAAACAGAATATCGAAACAGAAAATGAATTCAAATAAGGAGGAAACAATTATGGATGATAAACCTATTATATCATGGCAGGTGATGGATAGGTATCTGTGCTATATGATGATGGCTAATAATGATACAAACGCCATAGAGGATATGCAGGATATTGTATTCAACCTGAGGTATGTTGTATCAAGAATTGATATGACTAAAATCGAATATAGTACGCTTCCTGATGAGGCAAAATCAGAGATTATTTCTAAATTCCAGAAGCAGAAAGACGAAATCCTTAGATTCTGTAATTACATGGAAATGGAGTTGCAGAATCGCAAGAATGAAATCTATAAGGACATTCCTAAATTGCCGTTAAATGTGCGCGATGACGAATGGATCAGTATGTTCTTGGATGAAGAAAAATGAATCCCATCGAGATCTGTTTTAGTGACATTACGATTTAAGAAAAACAGGGCGATTAACAATAATGCTAACCGCCCTGTACGTAGTGCTCTTGCGATTATTTAAAACTACATGTTATGCGAGGTTATAATTGTAATTACTATTTTCGGATATATTTGCTACCACCATAGCTTAACGAATCGCTGGAAGCGATAGTTATGGTTATAGTATGACTTTCAAGTGCACAGCTTATGGTATTTCCGTCTATAGAATAAGTGTAGCTGTCTGTTGAATTTCCCCAAAAAATTGATCCTGTGCCATCTCCATTGAACGTAAATTCTGCAGTGTTGTATTTGGTCGGATCATACCATGTCCCGGTGAGGTCAGTCACTGGTGTATCTGTTATGGTGTTATTTACGGATTCAGTAGAATTTTCAGAATCTGAATCAGCATTAATTTCCGCGAGGTATTGCTCTCTTTGTTCAGCAGGTTTTTGTTCTTCTTCGGCTTTGGCTGCATTAAAGTAATCATATAACGGCGACATTTGGTCGGTCGGAACTGTGAAACCTACTTTGATATGTTCAAGATACCTGTACCTTCCTTTATCATCTAAAAAATAGGGAATCGGGGAATCTGTTGGTTCTGTATCGCATTCAGCCCATCTTGTGCCATTAACCTGTGTCTGAATAATGTTAAGAGAGATTGTATTGCCGTCAATTGTCAAAGTAAGGGTGTCCGGCATTAGAGCGGTTATATCAACACCATCTAACGTCTTGTCGGATGTCGTCTTGTAGTAATTTTCTTCTTTACTTTTCTGGGCTATTTCGTAGAACGCATCTTCGATTACACTTGTATTGGGTTCTATTAATGATGCGCAAAGATCATCAAAAATCTTATCAGTAGCTTCTGCGGTGTCTCCGGTGAAAATCAGTTCATTGCTGTGATCAGGGCTTTTAGGCTTTTTCTCCATTCCACATCTTTGGTTATCGACACCAGATAAGTCGCTTGAAAAATAATCATATTCGTCGTCAAAAAAATCGAAATACATTTCTGAGGGAGTTGCATCAGACGTATACGATATATTTAAGGTAATAGTTTTAAGTTCGCCAACAGCGTATTCGTCTATTGGTGAGGCGGTTTCAGTTACCGATTCCTTTGCAGAATCCAAAGCCTCCTCTGCATTCTCAGTTTGCACTGAGAAATCTGCTCCCTGCGGCATGGTGTCAGATCCGCATCCGGTTAGTATTGTTAGCACTAAAATGAGCGGCAATAGTTTCTTCATAAGTATATGTAAAACCTCCTGATATATGAGTCATTTTGAAAAATTATAACATAATGGGCGTTATATATAAATGAGGTGAAAAACAAAACCGACAAGCAGAATTCGCCTCTGTTTGCCGGCATTTTTAAGGTGTTTATTTCATGAGTACGATATGAAATGCATAAAATGTACTATACTGTATTGACGCGATACGAATTGAAATGTATAATATACTCACGTGGATGCGGAGTAAGACTTGCAGGATGATAACTGAACGTCCACATGATCCTTGAAAATTTAATATGGTACGATAAATAAAAACAGATTTACTCCTTCGTTGAATTGAAGGAATGGTAAAGAAAGAAGGAATTATTATGGAAATTCAATCGTTTGAGGAAACTAACAAAGGGATTATTAGGGCAGGCGGAAAGCCGGAATATGATCCGGAATTAATGACTATCAAATTTAATAGGTACATATCTGATAGTGACAACGGTGAAATCTTGAAATTATACCAATCTCGCGGGAAAACAATCCTTTTACTCGCACCCACAGGAACTGGAAAAACGTATACTGTGGCTAAAACTAATAAAGAATATAGTTCTTTGAAAGACGACAATGAAGAACTTGTCCAGATTATAGTGACTCCTAATCGCATCCAGAACTTGCAGAATCAAGAAAGCTATGGACTCATGGCTGTTGTCGGCGGAATTGAGATAGACTATCCGCTTTTGACTAATGAGAATGGGATCTCTGCAGTTGCTGATAAGATAGGCGATTTATATGAAAGAATCCCGAACAATGCTCACATTGTTCTTGTCATCGATGAGGCGCATGACATACTTGTACAATCAATAGATTACAGATGTGAGACTGTAAAAAGATTAAATGAGATAGCGGAAAAGGTGAAATCGAGAAACGGAACGGTTATTTATATGACAGCTACTCCGGAACCTTTAGCAATCTTCGAATTTGACAAGATCGTGCGTTGTGAACCATTTGTACCGAATCCTATGTGTGATTCAATAAGTACAATTAAATTCAAAGAAGTAAAAAATGTTGATGCGATTGTAGCTATTGTCGACGAACAAATCAGAAATGGAAGGCGTCCGCTGATTCATTGCAATAGTATAAGCCTTATGGACAAGATCAAGGGAAGGCTGGAATTCAACTGTAATTATAATGTATTAAAAGTAACAAGTGCTGACAAAAAATCGCGTCAAGCATATGACATAGAACGTGAAGAGGTCGCATATTTCTATGAAAATGAGATTTTTGGCGCAGTCATCGAAAATAGCGCATTACCTGGATATAAGAATAATGACATTTCTAAAGAGGTAGATTGCTGGATTGTCACATCTATGATCAATGTAGGCACAAATATTAAGGGCGTTATTGACTTGAATGGAGATATTATCGAAGATCATTCAGTTTTACCAATGTATGTATGCCAAGACAGAAAACATATGGATACAAACATGATGGAACAGTTTTTTGCGAGGTTGAGATATAAGGTGCCGGAGTATATGGTGCTTCTACGTCAGCGCGATGACAAAAAAGAGAAAGTGTCTCCATATAAGAATCTCTTAGAAGCACAGAACTATGAGAAAAAGCGTCTTCAAGAGGAATTTCGCAGATTTGATGCGGCGTTGAACTTTTTGACAAGCACATTTCCAGATTGGGATTCCTCGTCTCTTGAAAAAGTTATGGTGCAAATGCTTCATGCCAAATCAGCACATGGGGAAAGTGACGATTTCAATCGAGCTATAGCATATAACACAGAAAGTAGAACATTAAGTGTTGATTATACAGTTGCGTGGAAACATTGTTATGATAGATACCAGCGGCAATATTATGACTACCTGGAATATTTGAAAGAACGCCTTGAGTCAGATCTGGATGTACAGGTGAAGGATAGAAATTTAGATCCGGCACTGCTCGAAGACAACCCCTCCTTGGATGATGCTCCGTTAAATAAAAAGTTGGAGAATGTTATTAATACTTGGGTTATTGATGAGAATTTAGTAGAAAAGGAAGACATTAAACTTCTTGAGGGATTGGAGGAGTTCAAAAGCTTCATGACAGCTGTTAAGGCGGGTGCAGATAAGGCAGTTGCAGCAGATCATGCTTTACATGACAAGAAGCAGGCACTGAGAAAATATGTAAACAAGACCATTCGTGATAATGTCATTAAACGATTCGATAAAAAATATTATGATCAAATCGAGCGGGCATTTAATAACAAGTTAATTGACAAGGGTACAGTGCCGGAACAGGTGCGTAAGGATATAGATATGATTGTTGCATCAGATTACGCCCCTTGTATAAGAAATGGCATCGATCAGAAACTTGAAATGGACTGCATCATCAGAAATATCGCAAAACGCGAAACAGTGCATGATGTGATAAGGTGGCTTGATGAGCGAGAAGTACGCAATCGAAACCAACAATATACAGATCATCTTGATGGAAAGGTGCAGGTTCTTGATCTGTTTGCCGGCGTTTCTGCGATGGAACAGTTATTTTTGCTTAAAACTATTTATCAGCGTAATACTGCCGGAAATATTGTACAAAAAAGCATTACGCCAAAAGTTTTGGAAAGACTCTGTGATGCTATAAATCAGTGGAGAATATTAGAAAAAGTTCGAATGAGGGAGTACACGACTGCGGAGGTTCGCACTATAATCGAGAGAACTTTTTACTTAAGGATTGTAGAGGATCCCAAACACAAGGCCAAAAAGAACCAGACACTTGTCATCAGAGGCTTAAAGTTGCCGGTTAAGGCTGAATGACATTTGCATACCTCAAAGAGAGTGCCACAGAAATGATGCGGCTGTGGCACTCATAAAAACCTCCAAAAGCCCGTAGTATTAAGGGATTGAGGGCTTCTGATGTGGAAAAATTCCCCGAGAAGTTACCATAAAAAATAATAATAATTACTTGGGACTTATTCTTCATGTACTCGTTAATTTTACTGAAAGTTGTAGATTTATACATATCGTTCGAGGTAACCTGGTGTTACGGATACGGATTTGTATTATAAAGTTGCCAATGATATAAATCCAAACCGATAAATGAATAAAAAATTCTAAAACGTATTGACACAATGCAATAAATTGTGTAATATGTTTATAGGGAGGCAAGAGTATGAATACGAAGGACGATATTATAAAAGAAATAACTGATTATATACAAAGAGCTAAAGAATTTTCAAAGAAGGATATGGTACACTCCTCGGCATTCTATCAGACCTTTATAAATGTCGCTGAACAGTTTGTGGAAGATGTTAAGAAGACAATACTGCCGAAGAAGCTGGAAGCTGACTGGGCGTATAATATAGGACTTGACTATAACGGTTTTCAGCTGTTGCTGCAGCATTGGGATAATCAATTTAATGATGATAATTTGCCGGAAAGCACAGTAGATCAGACATTTACTCTTATCACGACAGCAGCACCGTATTTGAATACAGGGCAGTATGCGAAAGCCTATGGTATCGAAGAAGTCACTGTGAGAGCGTGGATTCGACGTGGAAAACTAAGAGCTGCAGAACGTTATGGTAATGAATGGCGAATCCCGGTACTATTGGATTACCCAAGACAGCGAGGATATAAGCCAGCGAGTTACAGCTGGAACGTAATGTTATCAGGATTGCCGGAGGATATGGAATTCTTAAATGATTATCGCAGCATTTCAATTGTCCAGGATAAGGACCGAACAAAGTATAATGTTAGCCTGTATTCTGAAGATGCATTTGAGCCCAGTAAGCAGATTGTTCTTAATCTGCAGGAACGAGAACGTATGGAGCTGGTGTTGATATCGAATAAGGACATCCACTACGACGCGAGACTCGATGAAGGAATTATCGCAGATATTATGTACGGTTCAGAGGGAGATTAATAGGGAGAGATAATACAATCGATGTGATGTGGTGGAATTGCATCGACGGTGAATGAATAAAATACTGATAATAGTATGGTTTAGGAGGACTCATTAATATCGCAAGTGTGGATGTTTGCGATATTATTGCGCCCTCCTTTTTTATCAAACGAGGTAAGAATTATGCAGGATATTAGAGCACCAAACCAAGAATTTTTATAAAAAAACTGAATATAGCTTTGGGAGTGCTCAATCATGCCAATATTTTGAAAGGCCCAAAGGTATATGATATGAAAATATTTAGAAGTTCCTGTATGGGATAAATAAACACCATTAGGAGAACATCATCTCGCAAGTGATATTCATACGAAAGGAATCTAATGGTGATGAAGATGGAAGACAATAAAAAATATATCCCGGTTGAGCGAAAAATCAACCTTACAATAGCAGAAGCAGCAGAATACAGTAACATCGGACAAAATAGAATAGAAAAACTTTTAAAATCTCCAAACTGCCCTTTTGTACTCTATGTTGGTAGCAAAAAACTGGTAAAGCGAAAAGAGTTTGAGTGTTTTTTAAGCGAAATAATCAAACTTAAATAATCAACAAAAAGTGTAAATAAAAATTTATCTAAAAAATGAAACTTCTATTGAGAAAAAAGGGCGTACATGGTATAATTCTTCAGTTATACTGAGCTCTTTTTAGCGGAAAGGAGCACAGAAAGATGGGAAAATCACTTAGTGGAAAAGAGTTAGGGGAGGGAATATCACAGAGAAAAGACGGGAGATTTTCGGCAAGGTATAGGAGCATAAACGGAAAAAGAGTCGAAAAGTATTTTGGCTCAGTGCCAGAAGCGAAAAAGTGGCTTGAAAAAGCCAAGTATGAAGATCGCAATATTAAGAAGTTAGCCCCATTTGATACAGTTGCTAAAGATATCATAGAAAGCGATGCACCTCTTGTGCCGCTTAGCGATATGACGGTTGATCAGTGGTTTGAATTCTGGCTTAATAATATTGTTGCAGATCGTGCATACAACACCAGACGAAATTATACCGAACGCTACTATAAAAATATCAAGCCTGTCATAGGAAATGTCAAGTTAAATGAGGTTCTGCCATATCACTGCCAGAAAGTAGTGAACCGAATGAAGCAGAGCTCCGAATATGCGAATAGCACGATAAAGCAAACGTATATTACTTTAGGAACGCTTTTCAAGGCTGCTAAAGAGCATCGTGCTATTGAAGAACATCCATTAGATGGTCTAAATATAAGATTTCCCCAAAAAGAGAAGAGCGATATAAGGTTCTTATCGGTGGAGGACGAGACTAAATTCTTTGAACAGGCGAAACGATCTCATAACTATGACCAGTATCAGTTTGTAAGGGAAACCGGAATTAGATGCGGAGAGCTGATTGCTTTATGTTTTTCAGATATTGATTGGGATAACGGAACGGTCGAGATTAATAAAACCATGGAGTTCCGTTACAAGTCCAGTGAATGGCGAGCAGGATCTCCAAAGACTATTGCAGGGTACAGAACGCTTCCGCTCACAAAGAAAGCTTATAAGATACTTCGAAGGCTGTATGAAGGTAAAAGCGAACGTTTTGAATCAGGAGATCTGAATCAAGTTTTGGAATTTACCGATAGGAAGACAGGTAAAAAAAGATATCTTGATATGAAGGATCTTGTTTTTGTAAATTACAGAACTGGAATGCCTGTAAAAAACAGCAGCTACAATACGCATCTATACAAGCTTTGCGAAGAAGCTGGCATTGCTCCATTTAGCATGCATACCCTTCGCCATACGTATGCAACTCGTGCTATAGCCGCCGGGGTGTCTCCAAAAGCTCTACAGAAACTGCTCGGACACGAACATGTATCCACAAGTATGGACACCTATGTTGGTTTGTCGGAAGATTCTAAGCGTGACGCGGTGAGACTTCTCGAAGAGTATTCAAATAATTAAACGCTTGATATATGATGCTTACGCCCATTAAATCTTGTGGGCGTAAGAAAATCATAATAGTGGGCGTAAAATGGGCGTAAAAACTAAAAATATAATAAAGAAAACCCGCATTTTGCGGGATGGAGGAAGTATAAATGAAATTAGGTATAGTAGGTTTACCAAACGTAGGAAAATCAACATTATTTAATTCTTTAACAAAGGCAGGAGCTCAAGCTGCAAACTTTCCATTTTGTACTATCGACCCTAACGTTGGTATAGTGCCTGTTCCTGATGAGAGAATAGAAGAACTTGGTAAATTATATAATACTAAGAAAGTTACACATGCTGCTATAGAGTTCGTTGATATTGCAGGTCTTGTAAAGGGTGCTTCTAAGGGTGAAGGCCTTGGTAACCAGTTCCTTGCTAATATCCGTGAGGTTGATGCTATAGTTCATGTAGTAAGATGTTTCGAAGATACTAATGTTATCCATGTTGAAGGTAGCGTAGATCCTGTAAGAGATATTGATACTATTAATATGGAACTTATTTTCTCAGATATTGAGATTCTTGAGAGACGTATAGCAAAGGTAGCTAAGCAGGCAAAGATGGACAAGAGTCTCCAGAAAGAACTTGATATGCTTGAGGCTATTAAGGCACACCTTGATGGCGGTAAGATGGC
>OCVV011355281.1_pt1 | contig 25629 bp, 25 predicted proteins | sample 1539721 | NCBI WGS metagenome assembly OCVV01 (sample SAMN02144230, study PRJEB22623) | gut metagenome | biome: sheep rumen | host: Ovis aries | place: New Zealand
GTTGAGGTCGATGAAGTCGGCGAACTCCTCGCCGTAGCCGAAGGTGCCGCTGGCGGTCATCACCGGGTTCTTCAGCTTGAGATTGTGTATCTTGACGTTTAACATTGGTACCATTTTTTCATTGTGGAAATATCAAACACCGGACCGTCCTTGCAGACGCAGCAGTGCCCCTGGTCGGTGTCGGTCACGCAGCAGAGGCAGGCGCCGACGCCGCAGGCCATCATGTTCTCCAGGCTCACCTCGCATCGCAGACCCCGCTCGGCGGCGCTGCGGGCCACGGCCTTCATCATCGGCGTGGGACCGCAGGTGTAGACCATGTCATAGCTTTCGGCAAAGGCAGGATGCTGGGTAACAAGGCCTTTGTGGCCCAGCGAACCGTCGTCGGTGGCGATGCAGAGGCGACCGAAGGGTTCGAAAGCATCGCGCACGGGGATAAGGCTCTCGTTGCGGCCACCGAGGATAATGGTGCAGTCCACACCCCTTGCTTTCAGCACCTTGGCGAGGTGGAGCAACGGGGCTGTGCCGGCGCCGCCACCCACAAGGACAGCACGGCTGCCGGCGGCAAGGTCGGTGCTGAAACCATGACCCAGGGGGTAGACCACATTGAGGCTCTCACCCTCCTTCAGCTGGGCCAGACGACGGGTGCCGTTGCCGACAATCTGCACCAGAAGTGTCATCGTACCAGCCTTTTCGTCCACATCGTGTACCGAAATGGGGCGGCGCAGCATCACCTTGGGCTCTCCCTCCACCTGCACTTCCACAAACTGGCCGGGCGCCACAGGCTGCATGGTGCCGCCATGCCCCAGCACAAGCATGAAATAACTCTCGCCCAGCTGGCGCCGATGAAGAATCTTGAAATCGTGTATCTCTTTCATCAAAATAAACTGTTTTTCCTATTGATAACGCTCCCCGGCAAAAAATATTGTGGCGCTGGATTTTTTTAGGGACGATTTGACACTTTCACCTTTCCCACGGTCTTTCATCCCCCGTTTTTCGCCCTATCATCTCCTACGATGGTAGGAGTTGGTAAGGAGTTGATAAGGACTTGGTAAGGGGTTGGTAAGGGGATAATACTTCGGATGGCATTGAAAAGCAGTTACTTATCGCCGAAAGGACGCAAATCTGCCCCATCAGCGGAAGGAAATTTGACAAAAAGGCGGTTTTTCCCCGCTTCCCCAGACGTGGTTCACGTGCGGCGACGGAACAGGCGGCGGAAGAATTTGCGCCACGAGGAACCGTCGAAGAAGGAAGAGTCTGTGGTGGCCTGGAGCGTCAGCACGATACCTATTGGCAGCATGACGAGCGACGAAATCCACATGCCTTCGGGGCCGATGGCGGACTCTCGGACGGCCTTCTCGGCTATCATGCCCACCACATAGTAGAGCACGAAGAAGCCCACCGACGCCACCAACGGCAGTCCCAAGCCTCCCTTGCGGACGATGGATCCGAAGGGGGCCCCGATGAGGAAAAGCAGCAGGCAGGCGATGGAGAGGGTGAACTTGCGGTGCCACTCGATGTAGTGGCGGTTGATGTATTCGCGGTCGCTTTCCACCATATCGGTATACAATTTGGCATCCTGCTGAGCACTGACGACGGCATTACGGGCATGCAGACGAGCCATGCGACGCTCCTTGCCAGGTAGGCTATAGAGAAGGCTGTCGACAGACACTGTCTTGGCAGCATGCTGGACGGTATCAATGGTCTTGTACTGAGCCCAAGCACGAAGGTTGCTGAGCATGTTAGTGTGGTACTGACCGATGCGTTCGCCAAGAGACTTCTCCAGTCCGACAATGGAAGTGTCCAACTGATTGATATTCATCATTTGATAGCTACCTTTAAAGTTCTCCTCCACACTCTTGTTGAAGGCAAAAGAGGAGATGTCGAAATTGAGCGACTGCTGGCGGAAGCCAATGGAGGTCAGCGGGCGGGTACGGAAGTTTTCTCCCGAAGTTTCCTCGGAATAGGAATAGCCATCATAGAGGGTAAACTTGAGGTACATGTTGTCGGGCGAAGGCTCCATGATACCCCGTTTGGCGACAATAACGGTGGTTTCGGACATGCCGCGGGTGTGGTCGTAGATAATGACATCTTGAAGTGTGCGTCCGTCATGACCTTTGGAGCCCACACGGATGACATAGCCTTCGAACTCCTTATAGTACTCGCCCGGACGGATATTGACAGCGGGCTTCTTGCGTGTGATGTCATAGAGCGTCATGCGGTATTTGAGCATGGCGGTGGGCATGACATTGTTGGCGAAATAGAAGGCCATACCTGTAAGCAACAGTACCACAGCGGCCATAGGCATCATGGCGCGGCGCACCGAAATGCCGCCAGCTTTCATGGCCACAAGCTCGTACTTCTCGCCGAAATTGCCCATGGTCATGATGGAGGCGAAGAGCACAGCAATAGGCAGTGCCATGGGGACAAAGGTAGCAGAAGCGTACATCAGCAGTTCGGCGATGACGCTGAACTCGAGTCCCTTGCCCACAAGATCGTCCACATACTTCCACACAAACTGCATCAGCAGCACCAACACCGAGAGGGTGAAGGTGAGCACCAGAGGTCCAATGAAGGAGCGGAGTATAAGACGGTCTATTTTTTTCATTGCCAAAGGTTAAAATTTACCACTCAGCCACCGCCAGATGTCGTTGCCATTGGCAAAAATCATCAGCGCCAACAGCAGGAACATGCCGATGCTCTGGGCGTAAGAGAGGAAGTTGTCCGAGGGCTTGCGGCGCGTGATGATCTCCCACAGGGTGAAGAGAATATGTCCACCATCAAGTCCCGGGATAGGAATAACGTTCATGAAGGCCAGGATGAGGGCCAGGAGGGCCGTGAGGGTCCAGAAAGCCTGCCAGTCCCACTGGTCAGGGAAGAGGTCGGCCATGGCACCGAAGCCACCCAGATTCTGTGCTCCGCCGGGAGCAAAGAGCATCTTGAGGCCAGAGACATAGGTAACCAGCTGGTTCCATCCGTGGACAATGCCTGCCGGGATGGCCTCGAAGAGGTTGTAGTCGGTATGGACAAGGAGCTTGGAGGAGAAAAGCTTGGACAGATCGTTCTCGCACTGCACACCGAGTTTGCCCTTGCTGTTGACGGTGACAGGCAATGAGTCGAGCTGTCCCTGGCGGTAGAATCCCACCATCACTGTCTGGTCGGCCTTCTCGGCCAGGTAGGGGGTGATGTCCTGGAAGATGTGCATCGGCTGCCCGTCGAGGCTCACCACGCTGTCGCCAGCCATCATGCCGGCTTTCTCGGCAGGCGAACCCGAGACGAAGGACTTGACGACAAAGGGGGTGCGGAGAGTCATGAGCTGCTTGACACGCTCCTGATTGACGCGCTCCGCCAGGTGGCCACTGAGGTTGAGGGTGACGGTAGAATCACCACGACGAACCGTGACCTGGCGAGCATCGCCCAGAAGGAGCATCTTGTTGGCCTCCGTGTAGTCGTCCACCACCGAGTCATCGATGGAGCATATAACGTCGCCGTTCTGGAAGCCCTCGTCGAGCATTACCTCGGCATACTGGAAACCGTGGGTGGCGTTGTGCATCGGCAACTCGTCTTTGCCCCAGTGGGCGAAGATGATACCGTAGAGCAGCATGGCAGTGACGAAGTTGACCAGCACACCGCCCGATATGATGCAGAGGCGCTGCCAGGCAGGTTTGGTACGGTACTCCCAGGGCTGGGGTTCGGCCGCAAGGTCTTCCTTGTCCTTAGTTTCGTCAATCATGCCCGCAATGTCGCAGTAGCCTCCGAGGGGTATCCATCCCAGGCCCCAGAGGGTGTTGTCCTGGTCCTCGGGACACAAGTTCTTCTCGTCCCAGCTGTCGGGCGTGGTGGCGTTGAACCACAGGAAGTGCCATTTGCCATCGAACTTCTTGGCTTTGAGGATGGAGAACTTCCAATTAAAAAAGATATAGTACCTACGCACACGCGTATGGAACAGTTTAGCGAAAGCCAGATGTCCCAGTTCGTGGGTGGCCACGAGGATGGAGAGACTGAGGATAAGGGCTATCCAATTCATTGCATTCTGATGTTTTTATCGGTTAGGAAAAGGTCGTCGAGGGTGGGGTCGGCAATGAACGGGGCGCGCTGCATGGCCTCCTCTACCCTGTCGGCGATGTCGAGAAAACGAATCTTCCCGTCGATGAACTGCTGCACCGCCACCTCGTTGGCGGCGTTCATTACACAGGGCATGTTGCCTCCGCGCCCGATGGCCTGGTAGGCCAGGTCCAGACAGCGGAAGGTCTTGCGGTCGGGCTTTTCGAAGGTGAGGTTGGGATACTGGGCGAAGTCGAGGCGCGGCAGGTGGCTCTCTATGCGCTCGGGATAGGAGAAGGCAAACTGGATGGGGGTCTCCATGGAGGGGATGCCCAGCTGGGCCTTGATGCTGCCGTCGCAGAACTGCACCATGGAGTGCACCACCGACTGCGGGTGCACCACCACCTCGATGTCCTTGGCGTCGACGCCGAAGAGCCATTTGGCTTCAATTACCTCCAGGCCCTTGTTCATCAGCGAGGCGCTGTCAATGGTCACCTTGCGTCCCATCTTCCAGTTGGGGTGGTTCAGGGCCTGCTCCAGGGTGACGCCCTCCAGCTGTTCGCGTGTACGTCCACGGAAGGGGCCGCCAGAGGCTGTGAGGAGGATCTTGTCGATGGCACCCTCGCCGATGAGGCATTGGAAGATGGCCGAGTGCTCGCTATCCACAGGCAGTATGGGCACATGGTGCTGCTGAGCGGCGGCAGTGACAATGCTGCCGGCCACCACCATGGTCTCCTTGTTGGCCAAAGCAATGGGTTTTCCATACTCGATGGCACGCATCGTAGGCCGCACGCCAGCAAATCCCACGATGGCAGCCAACACAAGGTCGATGGTGCTCATCTCCATAAGGTCAGCAATGGCGACCTCGCCGGCAAAAACTTTAATGCCATGGGGCTGCAAAGCCTCGCTAACCTGGGTATACTTACTTTCGTCGGCAATGGCCACGGCGTTGGGGTCGAACTCCAATGCCTGCTGAATAAGCAGGTCGGCATTGCTACCAGCGCACAGCACTTCGACGGCAAAGAGGTCGCGGTGGCGACGGATGACGTTGAGTGCCTGACTCCCAATAGAGCCCGTAGATCCTAATATAGCTATTCTTTTCGTAGTACTTATTCTTTATTATTTAGTTGAACGAGATATATTCCTCTGGATTGACTGGCGACCCATTGACCCACATCTCGAAATGCAGATGAGGTCCTGGTTCGTGGCTACCCGAATTGCCCACATAGGCGATGGGCTCACCGGCTCGCACCGCATCCCCCTGGTGTTTGAGGGGCATATTGGTGTTGCGATATACAGTGATGACATTTCCAGGGTGTTGTATAGAAATCACATATCCTGATTCGGCGGTAAACTGGGCCGAAACCACAGTGCCACCATAGGCTGCGTAGACTGGCTGCCCTACCGCACCACTAATATCGATGCCCAAGTGGCGGCCCGCTGCATCGAAAAGATTGAGACGATTTCCCTTTAAGGGAGGGTAGAACAAATGGGAAAGGGCAGGCGAACTCTCGGCATTGGGCACCGAGACAGAAGCCGACTTCACCTGGTAGCGGTTATCCTCGCGTTCCACTTCTTGGCGGAGCAATGAGTCTTCGACAGAGCGTCGATAGACAGTAGCCAGCTGTTGCAACGTAGCAGTGGAATCGGTGGCAATACTTTGGACATCCTCACCCATCTCCTTGCCCGACAACACCGCCTGTATTGTGTTCACAAGCCACTCTTGTTCGGCGAGTTGAGTCTCCAAAGAGTCAATCTTTCGTGCATTGACGTATGTTTGCTCCACCATAGCATTGTCGGTGTAGCCCGGAATCAATTCTCGCAACGGTGTGAAAGCGATGAGAACCGTCGTAAGAACAATGAAGACGATGACAGTGATACCAATAGTGACAAAAAGATTGGTGCCCGACAGTTGGAAGGAGAACTTCTCCTTGAAAGTGTCGGTGTCCATCACCACGAAGCGGTGCTTGTGCTTGATGACGTCGGCTACGGGTTTGCTCCGCAACCTATCCCACCATTCTTTTATCTTCATCGTTCATCTGCTGTGAAAACCGAAAGTGGAAAGTGGATGCCTTGCCTGAACGGCCAGCACTTCCACTTTCCACTTCCCATTGTCAACTATTCTTTCTGTTTAGAAGTGCTCGTTGCGGGTATCTTCAATCTTAGCCTTCTGACGAAGCACCTCGGTAATCTGACGCACTTTGTTGCGGTAGCCCTGCTCAAGCTGAGTCTTCATCAGGTTGGCATCCATGCCTTCGGCCTGGACCTTGCCGTCAACCTGCACCATGTAGATACCATTGGCGCCCTTGATGGGATTGGTCATACCGCTCTTGGTGGCAGCAATAACGGACTGGACCTTAGGCTCCATACCGAACTTGCCAAAGTAGTTGCCACCGTAGGAGACACTGTCGAGAGTGTCGACGGTCATATTCACTTTGGTGGCGAAGGAGTTGATATCCTTGGCAACCTTGGCGGCCTCTTCGGCACGAGCCAACTGAAGCTCAGCCTTCTTTTCGCGGCGCACATCCTGCTCAATCATAGGACGAACCTGCTCGAGGGTAGCATAGCCTTTCTTATAGATCTCTTTCAAGGCGGGGACAATATACATGCCGTCGCATTCGTAGACCTGATCGGCCACGGCACCCATCTGGGTTTCCTTGTTGAAAGCCCAGCGCACAATCTCACGAGCGTTGTTCACACCAGGAAGGCCTTCCGACATCATAGCCACACGAGCATTGCGCACCTGCAAGTTCTCCTGCTGGGCACTGGCCTCGAACGATTTAATGGTTCGGTTCTGGGAAGCGAACTTATGAGCGGCGGTGTAGACTGCATCATTGGTAGCCTTCGAGGGGACAATCTCACGAGTGATGAGAGCAACACGGTATTTCTTGGTGGCGGGGGTCTTATCGGTGACCTTCACAATGAAGTAGCCGATACCATCAGGACGCTCATAGATGAAGTGTCCTCCAACAGGGGTGTTGACAATCTGCTCGTTGAGCACACCATAGTTGCCATCAAGCTGCCAATCCATGTCTCCCTTGGTCTCGCTCTTCTGAGGATCGTCGCTGAACTGCTCCACGGCATCCTCAAAATTGATACGGTTGGCGTTGAGCATGGCAAGCACGCTGTCGGCCAAATGCTTGGCCTGTTCCTCACTGCGGGTGGTAATGTTGCCGCCCACTTTGCTGTTGAAGATATAGATGACACTGGCGCGCAAGCTGTCGGGACGCACAGCGGTACCCATCACCTTGGCCATCATCCATTCATTACCCACAATGGCGGGCTCAATCATCGTACCAGCAGCGGCAGCCTCAATCTGGACATCCATAGGGGCGCGGAAACTACTGGCCTTGACGTAGCTGGAGTCGTAGCTGCGGCTCGACTCACCATTGACGAAATAAGGAATCTCCTCGTCTTCGATAGTCTGGAACTCTTCCCAAGTTTTCTTGACAGAGGCCTCGATGTCAGCCAAGTCTTGTGCGGTGGGGTTCACCGGATAGGCAATGAACTCCAGGTCACGCAGCTCATCAACCACGCGGAACTCATTCTTATGCTCGTCATAATATTTCTTGTAGTCAGCATCGGCAAGGGTCACCTCGTCGTCGCTCACACTCTGGAAGGGCAGAGCCACCACACGGACATTGGAGACCTCCTGGGTGTAGGCAGCCACCTTCTCGGCCAAGGTTTTAGGCATGTAGAAGCCGGAGAGAATCAGAGAGGCATACTTCTGCTGCATACGATCCTTCTTCACAGCCTTTTCCACCTCGACCCACTGCAGGCGCTGGGCAGTATCCATGGCGCTGAGGTTCTCGATGGTACGACGCACGCCGAGGGTGTCGTAAACACCTGTCTGGGGATTTGTAAAATACTGACGGAGTAAGGGGTGGATGAATTTACCAGTGTACATGTCGCCCATCTCATTGGAGGTCACCTGCAGACCCAGCATGCCAGCCTGCTCCTCGAAGAGAGTCTCTTCAACGAACTCGGCCCACACGCTCTCGCGGATGCGGCTCTGCATCTCCGAAGGAATCTGGGCCACCTGCTGCTGCATCTTGTAGTTGGTCTCGGCACGCTCGACCAACTCGTCGAAACGCTGACGCGTCATCGTCTCGCCGTTCACAGAACCCATATCGGGTATACCACGATTGTTCTTGGTCAAGTCACCAAGGATGAACGCAATAATAGCAATACCGACCAGCAGTACTGCCACCCACGAATGTTTTCTAATACTTCCAATAATTCCCATTTTGTTTAGTTTGTTTTTTAGCGCACTATGTGCTTTTTGTTATTATTTTTATTTATTTTTTTCTTTAAATTAAGTTTGCAAAAGTACAAAGAATTATTTTTTTAGAAAAATTTTTTTTACTCCACACAATGGTTCAATTTTATAAAATACATAAAATCAGTAATGAAGAGAATGAATTTTTCTTCATCTGCAATGGATCTCCTACTGGCAAAAACAATCTACAGAACCCCTTGGCGTTCAAAAAACGAACGAAAAGGGCAACAGACTCGCCACACTTGGAAACACTCTCACGTATCCGTTCTTCAGGTAGCACAACACACGCAACGGATGCTTCTGACGTTGCTCGTATTCCATCAATACCTGACGGCAGGCGCCACAAGGCGATGCCTCACATAATTCTCCCTTTTCGTTCCTGCCCACAATAGCCAAAGTCTCATACACTTGCACATCTGGACGTTGAGCCGAAGCGGCAAAAACAGCCGTCCTCTCGGCGCAAAGACCAGACGGGTAGGCTGCATTCTCCTGATTGTTGCCACACACCACTGTGCCGTCAGCCAGCCGAAGTGCCGCCCCTACATGGAAGTGCGAATAGGGAGCGTATGCCCCGTCGGCAGCCTCGACGGCCTTCTGCATCAACTCGCGGTCAGCTGCATCCGGCAAATTCGACAATTCAAACTCTTGATAATTGATAACCAATTCTTTATCCATATATTTCAAATTTTTTCTCATTGCAAAATTAATCAAAAAAAACAATCAAAGAAACCATTTTTTTAACTGTCACATAATCAGCACTATCTCCTTATCATCTCCTTACCAACTCCCACCCAACTCCTACCCAACTCCTACCATTGTAGGAGATGGTTGGTCGATGGTAAAGCCGTCGAAGGGTGAAAAAGTCATATACGTAGCACACAATATTCTGTCAAAAAATACGTTTCTCGATAGCCAGTGTTTTATAACCACCCATGCAGGCCAACCGCACATATATTGCCATCGACCTCAAGTCGTTCTACGCCTCGGTAGAGTGCGTGGAGCGGGGCCTCGACCCATTGACTACCAATCTGGTGGTGGCCGACGCCAGCCGAACGGAGAAAACCATCTGCCTGGCAGTAACGCCGTCGCTCAAGGCCTATGGTATCGGCGGTCGTGCGCGGTTGTTCGAGGTAGTGCAGCGCGTGCGGCAGGTCAACGCCCAGCGGCGGCGCAATGCCCCTGGCTATCAGCTGCAGGGCGAGGCCACCGACAGTCGTGACCTGGCTGCGCACCCCGAAAAGGCCCTGGGCTATCTGGTGGCGCCGCCTCGCATGGCCTACTATATTGATTATAGCGCCCGTATCTACAGCATATACCTGAAATACATAGCCCCGGAGGACATCCATGTCTACTCGGTCGACGAGGTGTTCATGGACGTCACCAACTACCTGGGAACATACAAGATAACGTCCCATGAACTGGCTCGTCGCATGATTGCTCATGTGCTGCGTGAAACCGGCATCACGGCTACCGCCGGCATCGGCACCAACCTCTACCTTTGCAAGGTAGCTATGGACATCGTTGCCAAGCATATACCCGCCGACAAAGACGGCGTGCGCATCGCCGAGCTGGACGAAATGAGCTACCGCCGTCTGCTGTGGAGCCACCGGCCGCTGACGGACTTCTGGCGTGTCGGTCACGGCATTGCGCACAAGCTTGAGGCATGCGGTATGCACACCATGGGCGACGTAGCCAGACAATCTATTGATAACGAATCACTACTGTACAAACTCTTCGGTGTCAACGCCGAGCTTCTCATCGACCATGCCTGGGGTTGGGAGCCGTGCACCATGAAGGCCATCAAAAGCTACCGTCCGCGCAGCAACTCCTTCAGTTCCGGCCAGGTGCTCTCCGAACCCTATACCTTCAAAAAAGCGCGCGTAGTAATGCGCGAAATGGCCGACGCTATGGCCCTCAAACTGGTGAGCCTCCGACTGGTGACCAACCAGATTGGCATCTACGTCAACTATGACGCAGAAAGCTTGAAACAAGGTACTTACACCGGTGATATTGTGGACGACTACTATGGTCGCAACGTACCCAAACCGGCTCACGCCGGTGCCAACCTCCCCCACCCCACTTCCTCAGCGCGTATCCTCACCGAGGTTGTAGTGCAACTCTTTGACCAGTGTGTCAATCCAAAGCTCCTTGTCCGTCGGCTTACCATCACTGTCAATCAAGTGATTGATGAAAACGACAGCAGTGTCACCCACCCAGTGACGCAACTCGACATGTTCACCGACTATGAACAATTGGAACGCGAGCAGAAGGCCGTGAAGTCCGCCCTCGACAAGGAGCGGCGCATGCAAGAGGCCGTGCTCAATATCAAGCGCAAGTTCAACAAGAACGCCATTTTCAAAGGCATGGACCTCGAGGAGGGGGCCACCGCCCGCGAGCGCAACAGCCAGATAGGAGGGCACAAGGCGTAGTTAAGAGTTATGAATTAAGAGTTTAGAGTTATGGAATACGACGATATCATCAATCTTCCGCACCATGTGTCATCCCATTTCCCGCGCATGACCCTCGAGAACCGTGCAGCCCAGTTCGCCCCCTTTTCCGCGCTGACGGGCCTCGAGGCCGCCATCCGTCGCGCGGCGCAGCACCCCGACGAACAGGTATATTTCGACGACGACATGATGCAAAGTCTTTACAATGAACCCCTTGACGAGTAGCAAAATATGAACCACACCGACAATATTTCCCCCATCATAGGCCTCTCCCCCATGGACGACATCACCGACCTCCCCTTCCGCCAGCTGTGCAAGGAGATGGGGGCCAACCTGTTGATTACGGAGTTCATAGCCTCCGAAGCCCTCAACCGCGACGCCGAGAAGAGCATGCGCAAGATGCGTTTCACTCCGGAGCAGCGGCCCATTGGCATTCAGGTGTTTGGCGCCAACGAGGAGGAGCTGCTGCAATGCCTCGAGGTGGTGGAGCAGGCCGAGCCGGATTTCATCGACATCAACTGGGGATGCCCCGTGCGCAAGGTGGCCGGCAAGGGGGCCGGCTCCGGCATCCTGCAAGACATACCTAAAATGCTTAGAATCACCGCCTCTATGGTGCAGCGGGCGCACCTGCCGGTGACCGTCAAAACTCGCTTGGCGTACAATGCTGATTCCATGCCAGTTACCGATTTTGCCGAAGCGCTTCAGGACACAGGCATTGCGGCCCTCAGCATCCATGGACGCACTAAGACTCAGATGTATAGCGGCGTTGCCGACTGGACCATGATCGGGGAGGTGAAGCGGAACCCCCGCATCCACATCCCGATCTACGGCAACGGCGACATCACCTCGGCCACGCAAGCCGTTGATAACATGAGTCGTTACGGTGTCGACGGGGTACTTATCGGCCGTGGCGCCATCGGCAACCCTTGGATCTTTGAGCAATGCCAGCGTGCTCTGCAGGGACTGCCCGAGAGGGAGATCACCGTGGCCGAGCGCGTGGCCGTCTGCCGTCGCCATCTGCAGGCAGCCATCGACTTCAAGGGCGAACGCACGGCCATCTTCGAAATGCGCAAGCACTATGGCAACTACTTCCGTGGACTCTTCAATTTCAAGCCGTTCCGCCTCGCCCTTGTCGCCACGCCCACAGCCGAGGCCACCTTCGAAGTCCTCGACCGCATTGCCGAACACTATGCCACACAATAAATATTGCTTTTTGTCGTTACAAGGAACGTTATGGAAGAAAAGAACATCATAGAAATCAAGAATAAACGCGCCGCCTACGAGTACTTCCTCATGGACGAGTACACGGCTGGTATCGTGCTGATGGGCAGCGAGATAAAGAGTATCCGCGAGGGCAAGGCCAACCTGAGCGACGCCTGGTGCACTTTCGTGGGCAACGAGCTGTTTGTGCGCGACATGCACATCTCCGAGTACAAGTTCGGCTCCTACTGGGGCCACCAGGCCAAGCGCGACCGCAAGCTGTTGCTCAACCGTCGCGAGCTGCGCAAGCTGCAGAACAAAATCAAGGAGCGCGGCTACACCATCGTGCCCGTGCTGCTTTTCGTCAACCCCCAGGGCTATGCCAAGCTCACCATCGCCCTCGCCAAGGGTAAACACCACTACGACAAGCGCGAAACCATCAAGGCCAAAGACTCGCGTCGCGACATGGAAAGGGAGTTGGCATAGCGGAGTAGTTAAGTAGACAGTAGTTAAGTAGTTAAGAGAGATGAAGGTTTTTAAGTTTGGAGGAGCATCGGTCAATAGTGCCGACGCCGTGCGCAACATGGCGCATATCGTGCAAACACACTTGGAATCAGAGCCGTTGGTGGTGGTGGTCTCCGCCATGGGCAAGACCACCAACCTGCTGGAGAAACTCGTGCCCGGAAGTCCGGAGTGCGAAACGCAAGGGCAGGCCCTGCGCAAGCAGTTGGAGGACTACCACCTTGGCATTGCCAACGGACTGATTCCAAACGACAAAGAGCTCGTTGGCAAGATTCAGTCCCTGCTGCACGAACTGGACGAGACCATCGCGACGCTGCAGCCCCTGTCGGAACATTACAACTACAACTACGACCAGGTGGTCTCCTTCGGCGAACTCATCTCCACCACCATCATCGCGCACTACCTTAACCACCATGGAATCAACACCCAATGGGCCGATGCGCGCAAGCTTGTTGTCACCGACAACCACTTCCGCGAAGGGCGTGTGGATTGGACGGAGACGGCCGAGAGGTGGAGGGCGATGAGCGAGCAATGGAGCACGGAAGGCACCGCACCGCAGGTGTTGCTGACGCAGGGCTTCATCGCCGGCGCCAAAGAGGAGGAGGACAACCTGCAGTTCTCCATCTTCAACCTCCAGTTCTCCACCACGACCCTGGGCCGCGAGGGCTCCGACTACAGCGCCGCCATCCTGGCCTACTGCCTTGGGGCCGAAAGCGTTACCATCTGGAAGGATGTGCCAGGATTCCTCAACGCCGACCCCAAATTCTTCCCGGACACGGTCAAAATCAACGAGATACCCTACGACGAAGCCATCGAGTTGGCCTACTATGGCGCTTCGGTCATCCACCCCAAAACCGTCAAGCCCCTCCAGAACATGGGCATCCCGCTCTACATCCGCTCCTTTATCCATCCCGAGGCCAAGGGCTCCGTTATCGGCAACTATCATATTATCAGCCCCGAAACACCGCTGTACATCTTCCGTAACAACCAGATACTGCTCTCCGTCTACCCCCGCGACTACTCCTTCATTGCCGAGGACAATCTGCAGGTCATCTTCGGCATTCTCAGCAAGATAGGTGTGCGCGTGAACCTGATGCAGAACTCTGCCTTGAGTTTCTCCATCTGCGTGGACAACAACCCACAGCTCATCGGAAGGTTGATTGAGGAGTTAAAGAGCATGTTCCGTGTGCGTTACAACGAGAACCTACAGCTTGTCACCATCCGTTACTACACGCAGCAGGTCATCGACCGCATCGTTGCCGGCCGTCCCATCCTCCTGGAGCAGCGCAGCCGCCTCACCGAGCAGATTGTTGTCCCACTGGACAAATAAACATATCCCATGATGGAAACACACTCCAACAACCTGAAAGTATGCCGTTTGACCGACGGCAAGGGGTTCGACGTCGAGCTTACCAACATCGGTGCCCGCATCATGCGCCTGAGGGTGGACGGCGTGGATGTCGTCCAGGGGTTCGAACGCCCCGAGGACTACCTGCCCGAAGCCCACCTGTCCGACTTCGGTGCCGTTGTGGGGCGCTATGCCAACCGCATCTGTGGCGGTCGCGTCGTCATCGGCGGCGAGGTCGTCCAGCTGCCGCAGAACAACGGCCCCAACTGCCTGCACGGCGGCCCCCGCGGATGGCAGTATTCTGTTTACCAGATTGTTGAAGTGAACGACCGTCATGTCGAGATGGTCCTTCGCAGTCCCGACGGCGACAACGGCTTCCCCAGCAATGTCGATGTCCGTGTGCGCTACACCCTCGCCGACGACCGCGCCCTGCGCATCGACTACCGTGCCGTCAGCGACAAGCCCACGGTGATCAACATGACCAACCACAGCTATTTCAACCTCGACGGCACCACCGGCTGCACCGTCTGTCCTTCGGCCGAAGGACACACCCTGCGTATCGATGCCGACCGCTATATGCCTGTGGATGAGACCATGATACCGCTCCGCGATGCCGCCAGTGTCGACGGCAGTCCCTTCGATTTCCGCGAGGCCAAACCCATCGGGCGCGACATCGAGTGCGGCCATCCCCAGCTGGTCGTTGGCAGCGGCTACGACCAAAACTTCATCCTCAACCACCCGGGCCTCGATGTCCCCTCCGCCGTCCTGCAGGGGCAGCGCAGCGGCATCGTCATGGAGCTCTACACCACGGCCCCGGGCCTGCAGCTCTACACGGGCAACTTCCTCGACGGCGTTGCCGGTCGCGGCGGCACCCAGTACCCTCGCCGCAGCGCCGTATGCCTTGAGGCACAGCAGTATCCCGACTCGCCCAACCGCAGCTGGCCGGAGTCGACAGGCCGCCTGAATCCCGGCGAGGTGTTCGAAAGCACAACCGTATTTAAATTCAAGAAATCCAGATAAATATGATAGACATCGACAATCTGAAGAAAGAATTCGCCTCCCGTTTCGGTGGCGAAGGGACGGCCTACGGCGCTCCCGGGCGCATCAACCTCATCGGCGAGCATACCGACTACAACGGTGGCTTCGTCTTCCCCGGTGCTGTGGCACAGGGCATTACCGCCATCGTCCGCCCCAATGGTACGGGCACCGTCAACGCCTATGCCGTCGACCTGCCGCTGGCTTTCAGCTTCCCCGTCGAGGGCGAGTGGCAAGGCCCTGTGGCGGCCATGTACCTCTACGGCGTGGTGCGCGAGATGCAGGCGGCGGGTGTGCAGGTGGCTGGTTTCGACGCCGTCTACGGCGGCGATGTACCCCTCGGCGCAGGTATGAGCTCGTCGGCGGCGCTCGAGAGCTGCTTCGCCTTCGCCCTCAACGACCTCTACCACGGCGGCCTGGACCGCATGACGATGGCCCGCATCGGGCAGGCCACGGAACACAAATACGTGGGTGTGAAGTGCGGCATCATGGACCAGTTCGCCTCCATGCACGGCCGCAAGGGGAGCCTGGTGAGACTCGACTGCCGCAGCGGCGAATACCGTTATTTCCCCTGGAATCCTGACGGTTACAGCCTGTTGCTGGTCAACAGCTGCGTGAAGCACGAGCTGGTGGGCTCGCCCTACAACGACCGCCGCGCCTCCTGCGAGCGTGTGGCTGCCGCCGCCGGCGTGGAGACGCTGCGCGACTGCTCCTGGGAGCAGCTCGAAGCCCTGCGCCCCACGCTCTCCGACGAGGACTACCGCCGTGCCTGCTATGTGCTGGGCGAAGCCGACCGCGTGAAGGCCGTCGGCGAGGCCCTGGAGCGCAACGACTACGAGGCGGTGGGCCGCCAGATGTACCTCACCCACGAGGGGCTGAGCCGCGACTACGAGGTCAGCTGCCCCGAGCTGGACTTCCTCGTCGACGAGGCCCGCCGCATGGGCGTCGCCGGCGCACGTCTGATGGGCGGAGGCTTCGGCGGATGTACCATCAACCTGATTGCCAACGACAAAGTCTCCCGGTTCTCGCAGGAGGTTGGCCGCACCTATGCCGACCGCTTCGGCGTGGACTGCAAAATCATCCCCGTAGAAATCGGCGACGGCGCCCGCCGCTTGGCACTATGACCACCCTCGACACCTCCCAGATGTGCTCGCATCTGCAGAAGAAACTGTTCGATGCCGATGGCCTCTACCATAGCCTCTGGACAGCCCTGCAGGACGACCCTGAGCTGACGGCCGTGGTGCGCTCCCGCCAGCTCCACATCTACCGCAACGGCAAGAAAGTGTTGGTGCTGGCAGGCAAATCTGCCCCGAAGATAATAAGAGAGGACCGCATCTGCGAGATGCTGCCCGCAAACATGAACAAATAGCAACCACCTATGGAACCCCGTTTCAACATCCGGCCCGCGAGGCCCGACGAGGCAGGACTCGTCCTGGAATTCATCAAGCGTTTGGCCGACTACGAGAAATGTGCCGACGAAGTCGTGGCTGACGAAGCCACCATCCGTCATTCGCTGTTCGTGGAGCACTCCGCCGAAGTGGTCTTCGCCGAGGAGGACGGCGTAGCGATAGGCTTCGCCCTCTTTTTCCACAACTTCTCCACCTTCGTGGGGCGGAAAGGCCTCTACCTCGAAGACCTGTTCATCATCCCCGAAAAACGCGGCCGTGGCTACGGCAAAGCCCTGCTGAAATACCTGGCCCGTACGGCCGTGGAGCGCAACTGCGGCCGCATGGAATGGATCTGCCTCGACTGGAACCAGCCGGCATTGGACGTATACCGCTCCATCGGCGCCGTACCCATGGACGAGTGGACCGTCCAGAGACTGTCGGAGACAGCATTGAAACAATTCGCAGACAACGAGATAAACTGACCCTCACCGTGCAAGAATTCATCCCCGAGCCAATACCCATCGAGCGCCACCCCCTGCGGCCCTTCCTGCCGCCCAACGCGCGGCTGCTGATGCTCGGCAGCTTCCCGCCGCCGCGCAAGCGGTGGTGCATGGACTTTTTTTATCCCAACCGCACGAACATGATGTGGGAAATCTTCGGCGAGGTGTTCTTCGGCGACAGCCGGCGGCTGGTGGACGCCACAAACAAGACCTTCCGGCAGGCCGACATCGAAGCCCTGCTCCGCGAGCGCGGCATCGCCATCTACGACACCGCCACCGCCGTGCGCCGCCTCAGCGGCAACGCCTCCGACAAGGACCTGCAAATCGTCGAGAAGACCGATATCCCGCAGCTGCTGAGCCAGATACCCCTCTGCCACGACCTGGTATGCACCGGCCAGAAGAGCTTCTCCGTCCTCACGGAGGACTACGGCGTGCCCGTTCCCGCCATGGGCGCGAGCAACGAATTCTCCATCCCCATTCCTCCCCTGTCGAGGGGAGGTGCCCAACGGGCGGAGGGGTCCAACAAATCCTCCACCAGAACCCTGCGCCTTTGGCGCATGCCCTCCTCCTCCAGGGCCTTCCCCATGAAGCTCGAAGAGAAAGCCTCCTACTACCGCCGTCTGATGCAGGCGGTGGGCATCATTTAGCCTTTCGCAAGCTGTAGGAAGGCGTCGCGCACCTCGTTGTCAGACACCGTTATGTCGATGACCGCAGCGCCGGGCTCCTGCAGCAGCACACAGCGCAGCTCCCCGTCGGCGTTCTTCTTGTCCTGGTGCATCAGGGGAAGCATCTGTTCGATGTCCTTCAAATTGAAAGTGGGTAGTGGGTAATGGGTAGTGAGTAGTTGCCCGTTAAGCCACTGGGAGTATGTATCATAGACCTCTTCGGCAAGGCCGAGTTTCTTCACCGAGAGGTACATCGCCACCCGCATGCCGATGCCTACTGCGATGCCGTGAGGCAGATGGCGGTAGGCCTCGATGGCGTGGCCGAAGGTGTGGCCGAAATTGAGTATATGCCTGATTCCATGGTCGTAAGGGTCGTTCCTGACGATACGGTTCTTGATGCGGGCCACCTCCTTCAATTGAGACTTGAAAACCGAAGATCGGGAATCGCCCACAAGCGTCTGATACAGAGCGGCATTTGTCACCGCCGCCGTCTTCACCATCTCCATCTGCCCGTTAACGAATTCCTCCCGTGGGAGCGTATCCAGAAACCCTGGTTCTATGCAGATTAGACTCGCTGGATAGAAGTGGCCTATGCTGTTCTTGATGCCGCCGAAATTGATGGCCGTCTTGCCGCCTATCGAGGCGTCGACCATCGCCAGCAGCGTCGTCGGCACGTTGATATGGCGGATACCGCGCTTGTACCCCGCCGCCACATATCCGCCCAGGTCGCAGACACATCCGCCCCCGAGGTTGACGATGACGCTGCCCGTGTCGGCGCCGCTCTCCAGCAGCGTCTGCCACACCTGCGCCGCCACCTCCAGGCTCTTGCACTCCTCGCCCGCCGGCACCTCGATGAACTCGGCCTCCTCCAGCGGCCCCACGTTGGTTACCAGCGTCCCAAGGCATTGCTGGAACGTGTTCTCGTCCAGTAGGATAAAGTATCTGGCGTCGCGCCACTCCTCCTTGCCCAGCTCGTCACCGAGCGCCCGGAGGCCACCATAGAGTATTTTCCCATATCTTTCCATATCAGACATAAACGCGCAAAAAACGTTTTTATTGCAATAAAAAAGAAGAATCTTCGTTAATCCGAGTATGAAACTCGAACTGCTCTCCCCCGCCAAGAACCTGGAGTTCGGCCGCGAGGCCGTCAACCACGGTGCCGACGCCCTCTACATCGGCGCCCCCGCCTTCGGCGCCCGCCAGGCCGCCACCAACACCATCGAAGACATCGAAGCCCTGGTTCGCTACGCCCATCTCTATGGTTCCAAGGTCTTTGCCACCGTCAACACCCTCCTGTTCGACCACGAGCTCGCCGATGCCGAGCGGATGATCCGCCAGCTCTACAACATCGGCGTCGACGCCCTCATCATCCAGGACCTCGGCCTCCTGGAGTGCCCTCTGCCACCCATCGAGCTGCATGCCAGCACCCAATGCCACAACAGCACCCCCGAACGCGTAAAGTTCATGGAACAAGCAGGTTTCAAACGCGTCATCCTGGCCCGCGAGACCTCCCTGAAGGAGATGAAAGCCATCCGCGACGCCACCCGCGTGGACCTCGAAGCCTTCGTGCACGGGGCCCTCTGCGTGAGCTACAGCGGCCAATGCTATATGAGCCAGTACCTCACCGGCCGCAGCGGCAACCGCGGATGCTGCTCGCAGCCCTGCCGCAGCACCTACGACCTCCTGGACGGCGACGGACGCCTGCTCGTCAAAGAGAAGCACCTCCTCTCGCTCCGCGACTTCAACGCCTCCCAACAGCTTCGTTCCATGATAGATGCCGGCATCACGTCGTTCAAAATCGAAGGCCGCCTCAAAGACCTCAGCTACGTGAAGAACATCACCGCCTACTACCGTCAGCTGCTCGACAGCCTGATGGACGGCCACGAACCCGCCTCCTCGGGCCGCTGCACCTTCTCCTTCACCCCCGACCCCGAGCGCACCTTCAACCGCGGCTACACGGACTACTTCCTGAAAGAGCGCAAGCCCATGGCCTCCTTCGACACCCAGAAATCCATCGGCAAGCACATCGGCAAAGTCACCTCCATCGGCCGCTATACGCTGACCCTCAGCGGCAACGAACCCCTCGCCGCCGGCGACGGCCTCTGCTTCTTCGATGCCAACGGACGCCTGCAGGGCTTCAACGTCAACAAAGCCGACGGGCGCACCCTTACCCCCAACGCCATGCCCGACATCGCCATCGGCACATCGGTGTGGCGCAACAACGACCAAGCCTTCGAAAAACAGCTGCAGGGACGCTCCGCCGAACGCAAAATCGACGTGGAGATGCTCTTTTGCGCCACCCGGCGGGGGTTCACCCTCGACCTCAAGGACCGGGACGGCGTCACCGCCACCGCCGGCCTCAAGGCCGACCACGAACCCGCCCAGAGCCCCGCCAAGTCCACCAACCTGATAGTAAAACAACTCTCCAAACTCGGCAACACCCCCTTCACCCCCGTCAAAGTCATCGACGCCACCGAAGGGCAGTACTTCATCCCCGCCCTCGCCCTCAACGACCTGCGGCGCCGTGCCGTCGAACTGCTGCAGCAGCGCCGTGTAGAGCACTTCCACCCGGCCGACTCGCCCCTCGTGCCCCCTCCGGACATGGCCGAGGCCGCCGCCGTGCTGGACTACCGCGCCAACATCGTCAACCAGAAGTCCGAAGACTTCTACAAACACCATGGAACAAAGACGTTAGAGCGCGGCCTGGAGCAGACCGCCGACTACGACGGCAAAGCCCTCATGACCACCAAATACTGCCTCCGCTACGAACTTGGATGCTGCCTGCAGGGCAAGAACACCTCCGCCCCGAAGGCGGACATCCACCCCTCCGACACACTCGTCCTCCGCAACAACGACCGCCGCTTCCGCCTCGAGTTCGACTGCAAGGAGTGCCTCATGCGCATATTCAAACAATAAAACCATCACCATGGACTTCTCCACATACCCCCTGCCCTATTATATATTCTTCTTTAGAAGAATATATATCAGCCACTTGCAACACATAACACGTCCATATCAACTCCATATTAACTCCATATCAACTCTATATTAACTCTATACTAATAAGCTGACACCTCCGTGACACCTCCGTGACACCAATATCCGAGCACAATTCCACCTCCCATACAATAATACCTCTTCTCCAACGTTATCCTGACATCATGGCAATAGTAAAAGGCAGCAATCTCAGCGGAAAAGTGGGCGAGAAAATCCACTACAACGTCAATGGGACAGAACGTGTACGCACCAGCCCCGAGCATGTGAACCAGCCGGGTACCGACATTCAGCGGGCCCACTGGGGCGCATTTATAGACATTGTGCGCCTATCGTCCCAAATGTCTGCAGCCCACAAAATCGGACTGGCCTATCCTGCCCGCCGCAATCACAAGTATCCCTATCAGCTTTTCCGTAGCATCAACAAAGACTGCTTCACCCCCGACGGCGCCATCGACTATCCCCGTGTCGTCATCAGCTATGGCACCGTGGCGCCGGTGGTCGTCACCTCTGTGGAAATTCAGGAACCCGACAAATCGGATTGCCAAAGCGTCATCATTCATTTCGACCCTTGCCTGTCGTGCAGCAATTCCAACCCCGACGACGAACTCTATCTCTTCGCCTATTGCCCCGCCTGCCTTGCCGGCATCCTGACCGAACCCGTCCCTCGCATCGCAGGCTCCCATACCGTCACGCTCCCTTCCGAATGGCCCAGTGTCGCGCCGGAACACCCCACCAGCCATGCTGCCGGAATCCATCTCTATGCCTTCCTTCGCTGTCCAGGCCCCACCGATGCCACCCCCACAGAAGCCCGTTCCTCTGCAAAGAACCGCCGTGGACAGACCTCCAACACCATCTACATCCCCCTCTAACCCCTCCTCCCCTCTCGCCCAATCCTCCATGGCCATACCGGCCCATCTCTTTCACATGAGTTTCACGTCGCGTTACTCATGGTAGATTCTATTCATCGGTATTCACTTCCCCTTATGGGGCGATTTGCCGGTGGAAACAATGGGGTAAAACCGTGGGTTTTGTGGGCGGTTTAACGAGATGATTTTATGTACTTGTAGATCCAATTATTGATTATTTTGCGGATTTGGACTAATATCACAAAGAATTCCCCCAGTCATTCCCCCAATAGGGGATTGTGAGTGAATTGGGCGCATAGACAATCTTCATCGATATGAACATCATTATTATGCTGGCCAAAAAGAAAATGATAACCAGCCATTTATTTATCGTCTTTCTTTGTTGTGGTTCATCCTTCCATCGGGCTTCGGCTTTATTGTATAACCGGGAGTCGTTCACAAAAAAGAAATTGACAACACATACTGCAACTATAATAATTCCCAGTATATTAGCCGAGATTTGCGTCTGCAGCAGCATCACTGGCATAATCAAAACCGTGCTTATGTTAGATATTTGGATTAATGACACTAAAGCCATCGACGACGTAAGGATTGACGATGTATTGTCTTTGGCCTCTATACCCAATCCCAGGTTTGCATCACGAAACCATGTTTTCTTCCACATGCATACGAATCTATAAAAACAATAAGTGTATATTCTCATAGTTTTTCATTTAAATGGGGCAAACGAGATGTCTCCCGGATTCAATCCCATGTCCATTAATACTTTAAAAGATTCTGCCTGTGCCTTTAGAACACGACGACCACATAAGGCCCACCCAAAACTTATCGCCTTTGCTACTGGATGCGGGATGTCTCCGAATCCAGCCATAAAAATGTCCATGGAATGAAATATTGCATCCTCAACGTTATCATCATTTTTCAGTTGATATGCAGAAAAAAGAATTCCTGTTATATTCAAAAATGCCCCACATCTATTTGTATATTTCCCAATTCTATCAACCACATTTATTTCTTTTGAATAATCCAACCCCCAATTCATGTCAAAAGAAAGTTGTTGCCGTTCTTGGAAAGCCTCTGCCGCGGGACCTACTAGTTTGCTTTGAAAAACTGATAATCCGGCAGCAACACCAGCCAAGCCAAGTCCTGTTTTGGACGAAGAGGATTCTTTGATTTTATACCCATCTGATTGGCAACTTTTTACAAAATCGTCAACGTTCATATCGTAGGAGATAGTAAATCCATCTGTACTTGTTTGATATTGTGTTAGATTGCCTCCCTTATCGCTTATATGGGTAATGGTTTTGTTTTCGTGATTTATAAGCCAACCATCGCTATTAGTAAGAACTTCCATTCCATTTGGATCCACCAACTTAATTGGATTCCAAGCACAGTAGGCGTAGGGACTTATGCCTGGATACTTGTCAGCCATTGGGTCAACGCTCAACCACATCGTCATCAGCTCGTGGTCCATGTACCTGGCACCGAAATAGCCGTAGCCGGTTTCCTCGTCCTTCTCTTTCCCGGTGAAAACAAAGGGGTGGAACCGCATGGTTTGAGTGAGGGTTTTCTTTTCGTTTCTATGGTTCAGTTGTTCCATCTATCGGTTGCTCTTACTTTGTGACAAGTACCTGCCCTTTTGCCCCCTGTCCCGCTGCCCCGCTATTTCGTTCTAGCATTTTTCGCTTCCACTTCACAACCACACTGTCTATATTGGGAGGATTTGATTTACTGTTTTCGTACTTCTTTTTTACTACTAAATCCGCATCATCTTTTGTCATTCTTTCTCCGTATTTTTCGTACCAACATTTTAAATATTGAATATCCTGTTGTACGGCATAATCACTTTCGTATATAGGTATGTCAACATCTGTATAATGGTATTTTATTCCAGTTAATGATTTCAAATAATCAGCTGCATCGCAGAATAGTCCCATAGTTTCCGTATCAATTTCAACATTCCAGTCAGTACAAACAATAGATCCATATTCCTCAACAATAGACATACTTTTCAAATAAGTTTGAGCAAAAGTATCATCTTGTTTCTTGTGGCAGCAACTGCTAAAAAGCAGGATTAGGAGAACTAAATACAATCTTGTCATCTCTTATACTTTCTAACATTTAAAACAGCATCCTTTGTGGAGTAATAATAATCGGTCGTTGTACATGTCTTATTATCTGTATAGGCTTGGTATATACATCCTGGAGCGGCAGGAAAGTCTTTCCGAGAAGACCCATTAACATAGTTTTCTGCGGAAATGGCAATATGATGACATTCCTTGCGATTCATATCCTCTCCTTTGACCCGTCCATAGGAAGCCTTTTCATACTGCTCAACAAACTCATGGATTAGTTTGCCTTGCTTTGTGCATGGCCCCTTCCCTAAATCATCAAACTGCAGCATGTCTGCCACATCGATTGTATTTGTTATATAATTCCCGACATGAGTTTTACTACTTCCATATACAACACTTATTTCTGCAATTATCTTTTTATCATCAATACAGGATGAAAGCATTTCATAAAACGCTTTTTGCCGCTCTGTAAGTTTGTCCTTGTTTCCGCCACCTTCTGTGGCTTGAAGTGACAATGTCCAACTTCCATCTTTGTTTTTAGAATATACAGCCCTGAATTGCCCACCTAAACCTTCGTTGATTATCTTGTTTAAGGCTTTACATGTATTTTTCCCAATGAATGTTAAATGAATCTCCTTACCGTCCGGGTCAACCAACTTTACGGGATTCCAAGCACAATACGCATACGGCGAAATACTCGGGTACTTGTCAGCCATCGGGTCGACGCTGAGCCACATGGTCATCAGCTCGTGGTCCATATATCTCGCTCCGAAGTAGCCATACCCCGTTTCCTCATCCTTCTCTTTGCCGGTGAAAACGAAGGGATGAAAACGCATGGTTTTAATCGATTTACCCATTCTATTTTATGAGTTCCTGTGTTCAACTATTTGTGAACTTTGTATTCTCTGTTAGGAGAGGTTATAATCAGTGAATGACTGTGCAGCCCAAATAAAAGTCAATCGAATAAATATGGTGACTGATAAAGTTCCATCTAATGTGAATTGGATCATAATCTCTGGCAAAAATAATAACATCATATAATCCGCTAGGAATATCCACACGATAAGAACCATCTACCATTTGTATGTCTAAGTTTAGGGAAGGAATGAATAAGTGTGGCCACTCTAAACAATTATCAAATAGACTGAATTTCTCGGATTTTTCCGCACCATATATTTCCTGTAATGGATTTCTTGCAAAAATATTACCAAGAAGTATACAATGTTCGTTTTCCATTGTGTCAGTAGTAATTGTGTCATGCAAAATGTATGTACCCAAAACTGTTGAGTATTCTCCATTTGAAAACAAAAGACGATCATAATCAACAATGTTAGAGGAAGTTTTGCTAACCCCACAGGATGAGAAAAAAACTAGCAAAATTACTAACCATAGATGTGTTTTCATGACTTTTTAGTTTTTGAGTAATCTTAAATTAAACCGATTTTTTATATCCACTTTGCTGCTCCCAATTACCTTATATGACCCTACGCCACTTTTGGTTTTTGGATTGCGATCTTCAGGATGCAAAGCAAGATGCAAGATATTATCTACATTGGACTTGGTTATTTCATGACAGCAACTTAATCTTCCACCATCTTCTTCCATTAGACCTTTCGTCCCATTTATGAAATGCTCTAGACCTAAACTATGGCCTATTTCATGTGACGAAGTTACATAGTTGTCTTTCTCTGACTCAAGAACGTTTATTATTCTGCGGTTTGTTTCTCCCATAATATTTTCATCAACCTCTCCGTCTTTGTTTCTTAGTTCGGATACTAATTTGTAGACGTTCAGTTCTGGGTCGCCGAGAACTGCTTCTGAGTTATCAATTACAGACAACTTGAAATTAACGCTATATTTTTCGTCTCCAACCATCAAGCTATATTTTCCCGATAAATTATTCCATGCCTTAATAGCTTTCTCCGCCGACGCATATGCTTCATCACCTTTGGTTACATATTTTGCATTGACCGTAACCGTTTTTTTCTCATGGTCAAAGATTACAACCCAATCTCTTCCATCCGGATCAACCAGCTTCACGGGATTCCAAGCACAATAAGCATAGGGAGAGATGCTGGGGTACTTGTCTGCCATCGGGTCGACGCTGAGCCACATCGTCATCAGCTCGTGGTCCATGTACCTCGCGCCAAAGTACCCATATCCCGTCTCCTCGTCTTTCTCTTTCCCGGTGAACGTGAAACGTTCCTGGTATCCGGCGGGATGCTGATTAACATACGGCTCGCCGTAGGGCAGGTACTGGATATGC
>OCVV011312006.1_pt1 | contig 25625 bp, 27 predicted proteins | sample 1539721 | NCBI WGS metagenome assembly OCVV01 (sample SAMN02144230, study PRJEB22623) | gut metagenome | biome: sheep rumen | host: Ovis aries | place: New Zealand
ATAATTTTGATTTTTCAACAATTCAATTATACTACTTGAATCACTTATTTTCTATATTTTTTGTTTCACATCAATTGTAACGCTACATTTTTGAAAAAAATTTTCATTGAATTTTGAAAAATTGTTACAATTCACAGCTTAAAAAATAATATAGCACTGCATAGCGTGGTTAATATATAAATTTTCTCATTGATTGTTACTATTCAGATTCAAAAAACTTTTTTGCCCTGCTTAGGCAGTAATATATAAAAATTAAATTCCTTACTGGTAAAACTAACCATTTGTGAGGGCATTTCAACGTAATTAGACTGAACAGTAACTGTAATAAAAAACAAATAATCTGAAAACATTGAAAAAATAAAATAATTATGATAAAATTATGTCGTAAAAAATATAGAAGTTGAGGTAAACAATGAAAAAAACAAAAAAAATAGTTTTAATAATTAGTATAATAATTGCAATTATGAGTTTATCACAGGTATATGCAGAGAATATAGATATTAGTCATAGTGTAAATTTAAAAGATTCTATAAAGCGTTCTTCATATAATGCAATATTAAAAGCAAATGAGTTATCAGATGAAAAATATAATTTAAAAGATGATATAGAAATCAAAGTAAAGAATCAGAAGAATTCTGGTAGTTGTTGGGCATTTGCATTTTCTAGTATGCTAGAAACAAGCTTAGCAAAGCAATATTCGAATTTGTATAAAGAATTTTCTCCAATGCATATTGAATATGAAACAACTCAAATATTTAATAGAAATTTAGGCAGTGGAGCAGGACCTAGATTGTCTATAGCATATGCTACAAGTGGATATGGACCAGTTGAAGAATCACAAATGCCATTTGATAGTGTTTATGATGAACAAAACGGTAAATTAAAATCATTATCTGAAATTGGAAGTTTGGATAGACAAATATCAGCAAGGATAACAGAGACAAAAGAGTTTGCAAGTATTTTTAAGAAACTTAATGAGGGAAAAATAGAATATTATAGTGATATTTCTTATACAAAACAATATGAATCAAAGGAAGTTGAAAGTATAAGGAAATTGGTAAAGGAACATATAAAAAAATATGGTGCAATAAATGCTGATATGTATTTAGACCTAAATACATATTATAATGATACAACAGCTTCATATAATTCTACAACATATGGTGAACCTACAAAGGTAAATCATAATGTTACTATAGTAGGATGGGATGATACATATAGTGTAGATAACTTTAAAGATGGTATAAAACCTACCAATCCAGGAGCTTATATAGTATTGAACTCTTATGGAGATAGTTTTGGAAAAGAAGGCTATATGTATATATCTTATGAAGATGCACATATTGAACAACAGTTAATTGGTATAAGTGAACTAAAAGAATATGAAGATGGAAAAAAAGATTATGACAAGATATATCAATATGATGAAGAAGGAATGAATATAGGAATTAATATTGGAAAATCAAGTACAGCTGTTTTGGGAAATAAGTATAAAAGAGAAATTTTTCAAGATAAAGATGAATATATCCAGGAAGTAGGATTATACATTGCGTCTACAGCAGGAGTAGAAGTGTATATAAATCCTAATGATGATAACCTAGATAATGCAAAATTGGTTACAACGTCAAAGGTGTTAGAAACAGGATATCATACAATAAAATTGCCAACACCAATAAAAATTGAAAATAATAAGTTTGCTATAAAAATAAAATATATTAATCAAGAAGGTGTTAGTATCCCTTTTTCTATGAATTTTAAAGAATTCTATAAAAATGATTCCAATAAACCAATAGAAACAAGTTATTTTTGGGATAATAAAACCTCAAATGAAGGCGAAAGCTATATTTTAATGGAAACACAAAAAGGTGAAAAGTGGCAAGACCTTTATACTTTAGTTGTAAATTCAAATAATATACAATATAGTTTTAAAAACAGTAGTGCGTGTATAAAAGCATTTACAACATATAAAGCTAAAACTAGTCAAGAAGTAGAAGAAAATGAAACAAAAACAGAGCAAGATGAAAAAAAGAAAGAAACCGAAACAGAACAAGTAGCAAAAGATACAGAAACCAAAACACAAAAAGAAACTAGTAATACACAAATAGATGAAGAAACTGAAAATCCAGATGACTATATATATAAGGAAAATATAAAAAATCTGGAACAAACAGGTATCAATAAAGATAATACCATATCCAATAAAATATTACCTGCAACTGGCAAAACTTCATTAATAATTATAATAATAGTAGTTGCTATTATAGGATCTTTTACACATTTGAAATTAAAAAAATTAGATAAATATGTAAAATAAAAAGTAGGGGATAGTATGAAAATTTGGAAGCCTATTTCAAAATATATTTATGTTTTAATTATTTTAATATTAATATATATGATGTTAGGAATAGTTTCTTCTATGATTCCTAATAATTTAATAGAAAAAAATTCAAAAAAATCTGCGGAGTATCTACTTGGAGAAAAAGACTGTGCTGATATATTGGTAAAAGATACTTCTTATAAAAAAGAATATATTTTTAATTATACAAATGCTTTAATGCTAAATACTGCATATTCAATAGATGAAAATAAACCACTACAATCATTTTTGCTTGATAGAAAAAATTACATTCCAGGTGTTACAGAAGTATTTAATAAGGATACACAATATGGTCTAATATCTGCATCAAATTACAATTATCAAAATCAAACAGGAGAATATTATCATGTAACACATAAAGACAGTTCTATGACAATAAAAGAATCATTTGAATATGCCAGATACTGGCATGGATATTTATCGATACTTAGACCAATTTTGGTTTTATTCTCATATGAAAAAATTGAAAAACTTAGTATTTTAACTTTTACAATATTATTAATAATATGCACAGTTTTAATGTGGAAAAGAATAGATAAAATATCCTCATGTTTATTTATACTTTCTTTTATAGCAATGGATTCTTTTTATACATCAGGCTCTATAAATGAGGTAACATGTTTTATAATTATGTTGTGTGCAAACATATACATATTACTAAAATATGAAAAGATAAAAAATATACCGCTGGTTTTTCTTATAGTGGGTTCTATTACAAATTATTTTGATTTATTAACATTGCCATTACTTACATTTGCAATGCCAACATTTATATATTTCTTATTGAAAACAAAAGATGAAATAGGAGATTGGAAGGAATATATAATTTTATTTGTAAATATTGCGATTGCGTGGCTAGTAGGATATGGTATTACTTGGGCAATAAAATGGATACTTGTAGATTTGATATGTAATAGAAATGTTATAAGCATAGCACTTAAACAAATAATATATAGAATAAGCTCAAGTGAGGGAAATATTAAATTTACATATAATTATGTGCTTTCTAAAAATATGGAATTTTTAGGTAATCAAGTTGTATATTTTACAGCGTTTATCTCAGCAATAATAATGGGAACGGGGATAATAAGGAATAAAAATTCAAAAAGTAAAATTAATGTACCAGAATTATTAGTATATATAGTTATTGCAATTTTACCATTTATTTGGTATCTTACATTAAAAAATCATTCAGCAATACATGCAAGATTTACACATAGATTGCTAATTATATCTATTTATGCTTTCTGGATGGTTTTAGCTAAAATATGGGGTTTTGATAAAGATGAAAAAATAATAAATAAAAAGAAGTTTAAGAATTTCAGACAATTGTAATTATCTTAGAAATTCTTAAACTTTATTATTTGTCGACTACAACTATTTTTTTAGTATAATCCAAATTACTACAAGAATCAAATTGATAACCAACTGTGTAAACATTAGTAGCAAAAATATCCTTATCCAAAATTGTTTTTAGGTTTTTGTTAGAATTATTATCGATAAAATGCTTTACAGAAGTAACAATTTCAAGCTTTGGATTAGATTTAGCAATTTCAGAAATCAAGAACTTACCACGGTTATTTAATCCAAGTACTCTAACATAAGGAACAGTTTTCTTTGCAACTAGCATATCTTTTTTTGTGATTCCTAATAAGGAATAAAGCAAAATTCGTTGAATTCGTGTAGAAGTATATCTTTTGGACTTTATAATATTAAAAAAATCTTCAATACTATTACAAGAATCTGCAGCTTTTTTTATAGCAAATTCCAAACCTTCTGAAATATCAGGAAGTTCGCCAATTTCAGAAACATCCATTTTTCTCAGGTTATAAATAATTTCTCTTTCAAAAACAGATAAATCAGGAACTATATGTCCCTGTTTTATATTATCCATTAAAACAGAATAACTTTCAGATGAAAGTAATCTTCTTAATATATCAAAACCGCCATTTTTTACAATATTTCTAATAGCTGTAGCACTTGCAATATTTTCAGTATATGTAGTGTCATTATAGCCGGCTTCATATCGTTCAATTGATATTGGCTCAATGTGGCTTTTTTGTCTTTTTAAAGCTTTAAGATATTCAATTGCTAAAATATTGTTAGGTGAAGATAAAATATTTACGAAATTTTTTTCACTACTTAAATATGTCATTAAAGCATTTTCACGTGCTTTAGGATAGGAAATTCCTGTTGTTAATTCACGAGAAAGTATAGCTTTATATTCTTTAGGCTCTCTATATAAAACATCTGCAAATTTATTTAAAATGCTAATATCGGAAGTTTCACATCCAAAGGATATATAATCTACAACTTTTAAAGAATTTAAAATTTTAATAGCTCCATCAGCAAAATTTTCAGCACTAGAAGTAGCATATAAAACAGGAAGCTCTATTACCAAATCTATTCCATTTTGAATTGCAGCTTCAGCTTTTGACCATTTGTCAATTAGTGAAGTAGAGCCTCTTTGAGTAAAATTGCCACTCATTACTGCAACTGTATAATTACTATGTGTTTGTTTTTTTGATTGTTCTAAATGATATAGGTGACCATTGTGAAATGGATTATATTCGCCTACTATTCCTAAAACTTTACCCATATTAAAACTCCATTCTTGTATATTTTTAAAATTATTGTTATAATATTACCATAAAATAATGAATAATACAAGAGTTACATAAAAACATAAAAAAGAAATAATAGCAACAAGTAATATTTAATAATCTAAAAGATGTTCTTAGAAGGGATTGGTATAAAGATGGAAAAAGTAATAATATATACAGATGGTGCATGTTCGGGAAACCCAGGACCTGGAGGATGGGGCACAATTTTGATGTATAAGGATAATAAGAAAGAAATTTCTGGAGGATGTAAGGATACAACAAATAATATTATGGAATTAACAGCTGCAATAGAAGGTTTAAAACTTCTAAAATACCCTTGTGCAGTTGATTTGTATAGTGATAGTGCATATCTTGTTAATGCATTTTTACAAGGCTGGATTTACAATTGGAAAAAAAATAATTGGAAAACAGCTGCAAAAGAACCTGTAAAAAATAAAGAAATATGGCAAGAATTATATGAACTTACAAAAAAACACAAAGTAAATTTTATAAAAGTAAAAGGACATAGCGATAATGATTTTAATAATAGATGTGATGAGCTTGCAAGGAGTGCAATAAAAGAATTATAAAATATTACAATTACATTACAATTTATAAAAATATTGAAAAATTTTGACAGTTATTTTATAATATAATTGTAGAAACATAAATTCTAGAACGAAGGAGGAAACAAATGGAGAGTTTTGCAGATTACATTTTAGATGAAAGAGATTTATCTTCAAAAATGGAGATAACTTATTATTTAGCAAAAAAGAAAAAAATTTTTTTTGATAAATCAGTTATATTTAAAACAGAAATAGCAAGGTTATTTTTAAATTATTCAAAAATAGAAGTTGATAAAAATCTGGTATTAACAGCCTGTCTTTTGTGTAATTGCAAAAAAATTGATAATGCACAGGATATAGAAAGTATACATATGTACGCAAAAAAAGGAGCAGAGTATTTGCAAACACTTGGATTTGGAAAAAGATTTTGTAAAATATGTGAAGAAATTAACAGATATAGTAATAGTAACCCAAGAGAAAAGGAAAGTGATATTTTAGAGTTGGTAGACCAATTTGGTGGAATGCTTTTAGATAGACCAGAAAGGATTGGATTAAAACCAGATGAGGCTTTAGTATTAATAGAACATAGAAATTTAAGGTCAGAATATAATAGATATTTAGAAACATTTACAGAATTTGTTGACTATATTGAAAAAATCAATATGAATGAAACAGTAAATATGACAGCATTAAAAAGGTTAATCAAATTACATAATGAAACAAAAGAATTAACTAAATTTATCCAAGAAGTTATGTATAATTACGAACCAAAAGTAGATAAATTAACATTAAAATATTTGAAAAATAAGTCTTTAGAAATGTTAGGAAAAGTAGATAATCCTAATAGACCATTATTTAGTGAACAAACAGCTAAAAAGATAATGAAACATATGAATGAAAGCGAAACAGTAGGAATAGAGGAGTAGAAAAATGTACGAAATATTTGCAGATTTACATGTACACATAGGAAGAAGCGAAAGTGGAAAACCAATAAAAATAACAGCAGCAAGATCTTTAAATTTTGCTAATATTGCTAAGGAATGTTACGAAAAGAAAGGAATTCAAATAGTAGGAGTTATAGATTGTGCGTCACCATATGTTATAGAAGATATAGAAAAATTCTTAAAAACAGGAGAAGCTTACGAACTAAAAGATGGAGGAATTATATATAAGGATAAAGTTTGTATAATTCTAGGAAGTGAGGTAGAAACATCTGAAATAGGAAGAAACGGCAAAAGTGGAGCTGCTCATAATTTATGCTATTTTCCACACTTGTGCGATATAAAAGGCTTTTCAAGAGAACTTAGCAAACATCTAAAAAATATAACCTTAAGTACACAAAGAACTGACCTATCAGGATATGAATTAATAGATATTGTAGAAAAATATAATGGAATTTTAATTCCAGCACACGTATTTACACCACATAAAAGTTATTATGGAAATTGTACGGACAGATTAGGAAATATATTTAAGGAAAAATTTAATAAAATTTTTGCAATTGAACTTGGACTTAGTTCTGATACATATTTAGCTGATACAATTTCAGAATTAGAAACAAGATGTTTTCTAACAAATTCAGATGCTCACTCTTTACCTAAAATAGCAAGAGAATATAATAAAATGCAAGTAGAAGATATATCTTTTAAGGAAGTTGTAAAAGCTATAAAAAATGAAGATGGAAGAAAAATAATTTCAAATTATGGATTAGACCCAAAACTAGGAAAATACCATAGAACCTATTGTGATGAATGCGAGAAATCAATCGAAACTAAGGAACCTGTTGAGGTTTGTCCAATGTGTGGTAGTAAAAATGTAACTTTTGGCGTTTTTGATAGAATAGAATTAATAAAAGACAAAAAACAAACAAAAAGTCCAGAAGATAGACCAAAATATATTTACCAAGTACCACTTGGATTCATACCAGGTGTGGGAGGCAAAACAATTAATAAACTATTAGATACATTTGGAACTGAAATGAACATTCTACACAAACTAACAAAGGATGACATAGAAATATGCGTTGGAGAAAAAGTTGCAAATGCTATTGAAAACGCAAGAAGTGGTGACTGCAAAGTTGCTTCAGGTGGAGGCGGAAATTACGGAAGGATTACAGTAAAAAAATAAAGTTCTAAAAATCTCTTTATCGAATACACATTATGTATAAAAGATAAGGAGATTTTTATGAGGGACAAAGGAATAAAGATAACGGAAACTTTAAATTGTCATATATTAAAAAATAAAAAAGAATATATAATTGTAACATTATTTTTTATTATTGGAATATTTTTAGGTGTCTTATTTATAAATAATATTGGAGAATCTTCAAAAATAGAAATAAATGAATATATTAATAATTTTGTAGAAAAAATGAAACAAACAGAAAATTTAGATATCACAAGCTTGTTTAAAACTAGTTTAACTCAAAATGCAATTCTTGCAATAACAATTTGGTTTTTTGGAACTACTGTAATTCGGAATGCCAGTTGTATTTGGAATAGTAATATATAGGGGATTCTGCTTAGGGTACACAATATCTGCAATCATATTAATTATGGGAATGCAAAAGGGCTTATTATTTATATTAGCAGGTTTACTTTTACAAAGCATAATTTGTGTGCCAGCAATTTTGGCTATTTCAGTAAGCGGAATAAAGCTATATAAATCAATTATAAAAGATAATAGAAAAGAAAATATAAAATTAGAAATAGTAAGACACACAGTTTTTTCATTGGTTATGTTGGGACTATTATTTATTGCATCATCAATTGAAATTTTTATTTCAACAAATATTCTGAAAATTTTAATAAAATATTTTTAAAAAAATCGAAAAATGTATTTACTTTTTTTTAATAGTTTGATATAACATATATAGTTTATGTAAATACATTTATATATAATTAGGAGGAAGAAATGGAGAGACAATTAAAGTATTTTTTTGATTTTTTAGAAAATGATAAAAAATTATCAGAAAACACATTACAATCATATAAAAGAGATTTAAAACAATTTAAAAGATTTTTGGAAGCTTGTGAGATTCACTATAATAGAGTTAATGAAGAAGATATAAAAGACTATGTAAAAGAATTACAAGAAAACGGAAAAAAAGCATCTAGCATATCTAGATGTATAGCATCAATTAGGTCATTTTATCAATTTGTGTTAAAAAGAAAGAAAGTAAAAAAAGATCCAACAGCAAACATTAAATCTCCTAAAATTGAAAAGAGAATACCAAGTGTATTAACATCAAAAGAAGTAGAATTATTGTTAGACCAACCAAAAGATGCGGATTTAAAAGGAATAAGAGATAAGGCAATGTTAGAATTTGCATATGCAACTGGGATGAGAGTTACAGAAATAATTTCATTAAATATAGAAGATGTAAATCTCGACGAGGGATATGTAACTTGTAGGTCAGGAAGCAAAGAAAGAAATATACCGCTTGGAACAATGTCGTTAAATGCATTAAGAGAATATATAGATGAAGCTAGAGATGTTTTAATAAAAAAAGATAACGAAAAAGCTCTATTTGTTAACATAAATGGAGGAAGATTAACAAGACAAGGATTTTGGAAAATTATAAAATATTACAAAGAGCAAGCACATATTACAAAAGATATAACACCACATGTTCTAAGACACTCTTTTGCAACACATCTTTTACAAAACGGTGCTGATTTAAAAGCAATTCAAACAATGCTTGGGCATTCAGATATTTCTTCTACACAGGTATATATGCAATTTCAAGATGAAGGACTAAAAGATGTATATAAAAAAGCTCATCCAAGAGCTTAAAAATATTATTATAAGAATATAAATAAATAAACAAAAATATACTAATTAAATAAAAAATACACTCTAAATTATAAGTAGAGAGTGTATTTTTTTTGTATAAAATATAGACAATAATCATAAAAAAAGATATAATGTAAACAAATGATAAAAAACAAAAAAAGGAATTTAAAATGAAGAAAAAAGTATTATTTATATCAAGCACTGGTGGACATTTAAGCGAGCTACTACAATTATCTCCGTTATTCAAGAAATATGATTATAGTATAATAACTGAAAAAGACAAGGCAAATGAAAACCTAAAAGAAAAGTATAAAGGCAAAATATATTTTTTACCATACGGAACTAGAGCTAAGCTATTTACATATATTTTTAAATATTTTTACCTATGCTTAAAAACAATATATTATTATTCTAAACTAAAACCACAAGTGATTATTACAACAGGAACACATACAGCAGGACCAATGTGTTATTTAGGAAAATTATTTAGAAGTAAAATAATTTATATTGAAACATTTGCAAATAGAAACAAAAAAACTGCCACAGGTAGGTTAATTTATCCAATTGCAGATTTATTTATAGTTCAATGGGAAGAAATGCTAAAAATATATCCAAAAGCAATTTATGGAGGTTCAATTTATCAATGATTTTAGTATTATTAGGAACACAAAATAATAGTTTTCACCGATTACTTGAAAAGTTAGATAAATTAATAGAAAAAAAAGTAATAGATGAAAAAGTAATAGTTCAAGTAGGATACACGAAATATGAATCAAAAAATATGAAAATATTTGATTTAATACCAGAAGAAGAATTAGAAAAATATCAAGAGCAAGCAGATTTAATAATAACACATGGAGGAGTTGGCTCTATTGTTAGTTCTATAAAAAAAGGGAAAAAGGTTATTGCTGTGCCACGACTTCATAAATATGGTGAACATGTAAATGATCATCAAAAACAGATTGTGGAGACATTTGCTAAAAAGGACTATATAATAGGAGTAGATGATGTAGAAAATTTGGAAGATGCAATTATTAAAGCGAGTAAATTTACTCCTGCTAAATATGATAATGAACATGGAAATATAAAGATGCTAAAAATAATTGAAAACTTTATTGAATGTATTAAAAAATAAAAGGAGAAATTATGGAAAATTTTGTAATATCGTTTATTTTTGTTGTTGGTTTGATTTTTAATATAATTTTTTTAATTGTAATAGCAATAAAAGAAAAAAATATAGAATATCAAAAAAAAATAATAAAAGATAATAAAGACATATATGTAAGGAAAATACCTAACACGGAGAATACAGCTGTAATAGCATTTGTAGCAATGCTTTGTTTAGCAGGTGGAATATATGGCTCAAATAAAGTAGGACTAATAATTGGTATAATAATGTCTATAGCTTTAGTTTATGCAATATTTATATTGATAAGGTTAACAATAAAGATGCTACAGGGAAGAAAAATTTTAAATTATACAGAAAAATTTGATTTTAGTAAACCAGGAACAAGCTTTGTAAAAAGATTTTTAATAGAAAGTATTACGGGGAAAAAACAAATAGAATATTCTACTAAATCTATAATGGCATTTATGACAAAAAAAGGTTTGTTAGAAAAAGAAGAATGGAAAGCATTTAAGAGATTTCTAAAAGATTATACACTTATAAAAGAGTATAAAAGAGAATCTATAGTAATTAACAAAGAATTTTTAGTATATGCAACTTTATTTGGAATAGCGGATAAAGTTCAAGATGATTTAGGAAAATTTAAGCCAATTATTATATGGAACTATTAAAAAAATATAACAGGAGGAAAAAATGAAACAAGATAGAATTACAAGTCCAGAAGTAGAAAATGTGGTGGAACAAAGTTTAGAAAAATCTTTAAGACCACAAACTTTAAATGAATATATTGGACAAAGTAAAGTTAAAGAAAACATGAAAATATATATAGAATCAGCTAAAAAAAGAGAAGAACCACTAGACCATTGCTTATTCTATGGACCTCCGGGGCTTGGAAAAACAACTTTATCAAACATTATTGCAAATGAAATGCGGTTCTAATATAAAAATAACATCAGGCCCTGCCATTGAAAAGCCAGGAGACCTAGCAGCACTGTTAACAAATTTACAAGAATTTGATGTACTATTTATAGATGAAATTCACAGATTAAGTAAAAGTGTAGAAGAAATATTATATCCAGCTTTGGAAGATTTTACTTTAGATATAGTTATTGGTAAAGGACCATCAGCAAAATCAATAAGGTTAGACTTACCAAAGTTTACTTTGATTGGAGCAACAACAAAAGCAGGTTCACTAACAACACCATTACGTGATAGATTTGGAATTGTGCATAGACTAGAATTATATTCACAAGAAGACCTAGCAACAATTGTAAAAAGGTCAAGCAAAATATTAAATGTTGAGATAGAAGAAGATGCTACAATGGAAATTGCAAGACGTTCAAGAGGAACTCCAAGAATTGCAAACAGATTATTAAAAAGAGTAAGAGATTATGCAATAGTGTTAGGTGATGGAAGCATTACACTAAAAATGGCTAAACATGCTTTAAACAAGTTAGAAATTGATGAACTTGGATTAGATGAAATAGACAGAAAAATATTAGACACTATGATTGTTCAATATGCAGGGAGACCAGTTGGGATAGAAGCATTGTCTGCAAGCATAGGAGAAGAATTAGAAACAATAGAAGATGTATATGAGCCATATTTAATACAAATAGGGTTTATTGCAAGAACTTTAAGAGGTAGACAAGCATTGCCTCCAGCATATCAGCACATGGGTTATAACTATGTAGATAATCAAAATGGTGGAAATTTTGGAAAACAAATGACATTTTAATTAAAAGGAGAAGATATAATTTGAAAGTTTTATTACATACTTGTTGCGCACCTTGCAGTGTATACTGTATAGATACTTTAAGAAAAGAAGTCATAGAACCAACATTGTATTGGTATAATCCTAATATACATCCATTTACAGAATACAAAGCAAGAAGAGATTGCTTAATAGAATATGCAAAAAATATAAATGTAGAATGTATAGTAGAAGATGAATATGGCTTAGATGAGTTTTGTAAAAATGTTTCTAATATACTAGAAACGAGATGTGTAGATTATTGCTATCCAGTTCGTTTAAGAAAAACATTTAAATATGCTAAGTTAAATGGATATGATTCAGTATCAACAACCCTTTTATATAGTATTTACCAAAATCATAACTTTATAAAAAAATATTGCGAAAATTTAAGCAAAGAATTTGGCATAGAATTTTTATACAGAGATTTTAGACATGGATTTTGGGTGGGTCACAATAAGGCAAAAGAAAGTGGACTTTATATGCAGAAATACTGTGGTTGTATTTTTAGTGAGGAAGATCGCTATGTAAAGAAAAAGAAAGATGCACTAAGCATTCCGGAAGGGTTTGAGTGGAAGAAAAATGAACAAAAAAGAATTAACTAAAATTTTAATAGCATTAGCCCTATTTATTATTGCAATTGCTGTTAAATTTAATAATCAATTAATAAATAGGGTACTTTTTGTAATAAGCTATGCAATTGTTGGATTTGAAGTTTTAAAAGAAGCAGTGGAAAATATTATCAAAGGAGAATTTTTTGACGAGAATTTTTTAATGACTATTGCAACAATTGGAGCATTTGCTATTGGAGAATGGCCCGAAGCGGTTTGTGTAATGCTATTTTATCAAATTGGAGAGTTTTTTCAAGATTATGCAGTAGACCATTCTAAAAAATCAATATCAAATTTAATGGATGTTAGACCTGATTTTGCAAATGTAATAAGAAATGAAAAACAAATAAAAGTAAATCCAAATGAAGTAAAAATAGATGAGATAATAATTGTTAAACCTGGAGAAAAAATACCGTTAGATGGAATTGTGGTAGAAGGAAATTCTACATTAGACACAAAAGCTTTAACAGGAGAAAGTTTGCCAAAAGAAGTTGGTGCAAATGAACAAATTTTAAGTGGATGTATAAATTTAACAAGTGTTATTAAAATAAAAGTAACCAAAGAATATGGAGAGTCAACAGTTAATAAAATTTTAGATTTAGTTGAAAACGCAAGTGAGAAAAAAGCTAAATCGGAAAATTTTATTACAAAATTTGCGAAATACTATACTCCAACGGTTGTAATAATTGCAGTATTATTAGCAACAATACCACCATTTATATTAAAAATCGGAGAACTTTCAGAATGGATATATAGAGCTTTAGCTTTTTTAGTAGTATCATGTCCTTGTGCACTAGTAATATCAATTCCTTTAAGTTTCTTTGGAGGTATTGGAGGAGCATCAAAAAAAGGTGTGTTGATAAAAGGTGGAAATTATTTAGAAGCTTTATCAAATACAGAAACAGTAGTTTTTGATAAAACTGGAACATTAACAAAAGGTGTGTTTGAAATTGAACATATAAAAACAGATGAAATAACAGAAGAAGAACTGTTAGAAATAGTGGCACATAGTGAGCATTATTCTAATCACCCAGTTTCAAATGTTATAAAAGAAAAATATAACAAAGAAATTGATAAAAATAAAATAATGGAAATAAAAGAACAAACAGGATTAGGCATTATAGCCAAGATACAAAACAAAAATGTACTAATTGGAAATGAAAAAATGATGGAACAGAACAATATAAAATATGATAAATGTAAATATATAGGAACATCATTATATGTAGCAATTGATGGAAAATATGCAGGACATATATTAATTTCTGATAAAATAAAAGATGATGCAAAACACACAATAAAAAACCTGAATAAAAATGGTGTAAAACAAACTATAATGTTAACAGGAGATAGAAAAAATGTAGGAGAACAAGTTGCTAAAGAATTAGGAATAGAAAAAGTATATGCAGAACTGTTACCAAATGAAAAAGTGAAAAAAGTTGAAAAAATGTTAAAAACTAAAAGCAAAAATGGCAAATTAGTATTTGTAGGAGACGGAATAAATGATGCACCAGTACTTGCAATTTCAGATATTGGAATAGCAATGGGAGGGCTTGGTTCAGATGCAGCGATAGAAGCAGCAGACGTAGTAATAATGACAGATGAATTACACAAAATAGTAGATTGTATAAAATTAGCAAGAAAAACAATGCGTATAGTAAAAGAAAATATTGCATTTGCTATATTTGTAAAAATAGCAGTTTTAATATTATGTGCAGTTGGAGTGGCAACAATGTGGGAAGCAGTTTTTGCAGACGTTGGTGTTACTATAATTGCAATAATAAATGCATTTAGATTATTAAACGGATAATTTTTTTACGTGATTATTTTTGGAGGAAAAGAATGAATAAATTAGTTTTAATAGACGGTAATAGTATTATGAATAGAGCGTTTTATGGAATTATGGGAAGTAAAATGCTAACAACAAAAGATGGGAAATATACAAATGCTGTATATGGCTTTTTGGCTATACTTTTTAAATTGTTAGAAGATACAAAGCCAGAGTATTTGGTGGTAGCATTTGACTTGAAAGCTCCAACTGCAAGACATAAGTTATATGAGGGTTATAAAGCAAATAGAAAAGGTATGCCAGATGAGCTTGCAGAACAAATGCCAATTATTAAAGAGATTTTAACCGCTATGAATATAGATATTGTTGAAAAGGAAGGCTACGAAGCAGATGATGTACTTCGGAACATTATCTAGATATGGTGAAAAACAAGGTTTGGAAGTAGTAATATTATCTGGAGATAGAGATACATTTCAATTAGCAACAGACAAAGTAACAATTAAAATTCCACATACAAAAGCTGGAAAGACTGAGACAGATGAATATAATAAAGATAAAATTATTGAGAAATATGGACTAGAACCAAAACAATTAATAGATGTAAAAGGACTTCAAGGAGATAGTTCAGATAATATTCCGGGAGTGCCTGGAGTTGGAGAAAAAACAGCGTTATCATTAATACAAAGATATGGCTCAATTGAAAAGTTGTATGAAGCGGTAGAAAATGAAACAGATGATTTAAAAGGAAAACAAAGAGAAAAAATAGTAGATAACAAAGATTTAGCATTTATGTCAAAAACACTAGGAACAATAAATTTAGAAGTGCCAATAAATGATACTTTAGAAGAGTTTAAGGTAGAAGAATGGGATAAACAAAAAGTTTTAGAAATATTTAGAAATTTAAACTTTAATAGATATATAGAAAGATTTTCTTTAAATAGAGATAATGGAGTAGAAGAACAAAAAAATAACATAGGAGAAATGTACAAAAGGGCTGATAAGTCTAAAGAAGAAATAATAGATTTAATAAAAAACCAAAAAGAGATGACTTTTTATTTTTCTACAACTACAGACAATGCAGAAGAAAAAATAATAAAAGAAAAGATAACAGGAATTAGCATTTATAATTCAAAAAAAAATGAGGGAACATATTTTAAATTAGATAATGTTGCAGAACTTAAAGAAATAATAGAAAATGAAGGAATAAGAAAAATAGGAATAGATTTAGGAAAAACATACATTTTATTAAAGCAAGAAGGAATAACCTTAAAAGGAATAGACTATGATATAGCAATAGCATCATATATCCTAAATCCTAGTAATAATAAATTAAATATAGAAAATTTAATGGCAGGATATTTAGAACTATATGCAGAAGAGTTAATAAAACAGGAACAAAAAGAAGAACAAATAAACTTGTTTGAAAGTATGAATTCTGAAAATGAAGAAACAGCAAAAAACGAAGCAGAAAAATATATACTATATAGCTATTCAATTTCAAAAATAAAAGATATTACATTAAAAAAACTAAAGGAAACAAACTGCTTAGAACTATTTAATAATATAGATATGCCAACAGTAGAAGTTTTATCAGAGATGCAATGGAATGGAATGTATGTGGATGAAAATGAATTAAATAATTTTGGAACAGAATTAACAGTAAAATTAGAAACGCTAACAAAAATAATATATGAAATGGCAGGAGAAGAATTTAATATAAACTCAACAAAACAATTAGGAGAAATCCTTTTTGAAAAAATGAAATTGCCAGTTATAAAGAAAACAAAAAGTGGATATTCAACAGATGTAGATGTTTTGGAAAAATTGAGAAAAGAAGACCCAATAATAGAACATATTTTAGAATATAGACAATTAATGAAACTAAATTCAACTTATGTAGAAGGTTTAAAACCATATATAAACAAGAAAACAAAAAGAATACACTCATTTTTTCACCAAACAATAACAGCGACTCGGAAGAATAAGTTCGACAGAACCAAATTTGCAGAATATACCAACAAGATTTGAACTTGGAAAAAGGGTAAGAAAAGTATTTGAACCAGAAGATGGAAGAATTTATCTAGATGCAGACTATTCACAAATAGAGCTAAGAGTATTAGCTTCTATTTCAGAAGACAAACACATGATAGAAGCATTTAAAGAAGGGCAAGACATCCACAAACAAGCAGCATCAAAGGTATTTAAAACACCAATAGATGAAGTAACAAAAGAACAAAGAAGTAATGCAAAAGCAGTAAACTTTGGAATAGTATATGGAATAAGCGATTTCGGACTAGGAGAGCAATTAGGAATCAGCAGGAAAAAAGCGAAGCAATATATAGATGAATACTTAGAACAATATTCAGGAATAAAAAAATTCATGTCAAATATTACAGAAGAAGCAAAAGAAAAGGGCTATGTCGAAACGCTATTTCACAGAAGAAGATACATTCCAGAATTAAAGTCTAACAACTATATGGTAAGACAATTTGGCTCAAGAGTAGCTATGAACACACCAATACAAGGAACAGCAGCAGACATAATGAAAATAGCAATGATAAAAGTGTATAATGAAATTAAAAGAAGAGGATTAAAATCAAAAATTGTATTACAAGTGCATGATGAAATGATGGTTGAAACTGTACCAGAAGAAAAAGAAGAAATAAAACAAATAATGCAATTAAAAATGGAATCAGCAGCCAATTTAAAAGTACCACTAATAGCAGAAATATCTGAGGCAACAAATTGGTACGATTGCAAGTAAAAAATTATGGGATACACCTTAAGTCCTATAGCTAAATAAAAAACTTAAAATGGATTAGAGGAGTGTTTCCTAATTCATCAAAAAGGAGAAAAAGTGAGATTAAAAAATAAGAAAATACTTATTTGTGTAATTGTAATTTTAATTATGACTGTTTTTCTAGGAGTTTTCAAAGATAAGATATTAAAGATAATTTACCCGAAAACTTATAAAGAAATTGTTTCAGTTTACGCAGAGAGATACCAGGTTGATGAGAATCTAATTTTTGCTGTAATAAAGGCAGAAAGCAATTTTAAGCAAGATGCATTTTCTCATAGAAATGCTATTGGTTTAATGCAAATTATGGAAAATACTGCTAAAGATGTTGCAAAAAAATATAGTATACAAATTGATGAAAGTAACACTATAGAAGAAATTGCAAATGTTCAAAATAATATAAATATTGGCACAAAATATTTACAAGTCTTGATAGAAAAATACAAAAATAAAGAATTAGCTTTAGCAGCTTATAATGCTGGAACTGGTACAGTAGATACATGGATAGAAAAGGGAATAATTAAAAACGACGGAAGTGATATTGAAAATATTCCATATAAAGAGACAAACAATTATGTAAGGAAAATTTTAAGAAATTATAAAGTGTATGAAGAACTTTATTAGATACTGGACAAATGATGAAAAATGAAATAAAATAAAGAATAATAACAAAAAGAGGAGCAAACTTTTATGATAGTAGAAAAATTAATATTTACATTCATTTCATTTGCAATATTTGTATATATGTTTTTTAAGATGCTTAAGAATAATGACACAAGTTATGTAATAATATTAGTATTAGAAGCAGTTGGAATAACCTTAAATTTTGTTGAAGTACTATTTGGAGTAAAACTAAATATTTTATTTATAATTTTAAAATATATATTTGGATTAATTTTACCTATATTTATAATTGCACTGGAAAAAAGAGGAATATCGTTACTTGAAACAATAAATATAGCAAAGGTAAAAATATATTCAATTTTAGGAAATAATAAAAGAGCGAAAAAGGTTTTACTTAATTTACTTGATAAAAGACCTAATAGTTATAAAGCTCATAAAATGCTTGCAGAACTATATGAGCAAGAAGGTGGAATGAGAAAAGCCATTGATGAATATGTTCAAGCAATTGATTTAAATAAAAAAGATTATAATTCTTATTACAAGGTTTCAGAACTTCTAAACAATTTAGATAAAAAACAGGAAGCAGCAGATATGCTGTTTAGCTTATTAAGTAAAAAGCCTGAAATGTATGATGCAAGTTTACTTTTAGGAAATATTTTAATTGATAACGAAATGTATAAAGAGGCTGTAAACGTTTATCAAGATGCACTAAGATACAATCCTGTAAGTTACGATTTAAACTACAATTTAGGAATTGTATATACAATGTTAAACGACTTCCAAAATGCAAAAATATGTTATGAAAAAGCAGCTGAACTTAACAGTTTAGCATACAATTCAAAATATTGTTTAGCAGAAATTGCTTTAATATATAAAGATTTAGAAGAAGCTGAAAAAAGATTTTTAGAAGCAATTGAGGAAGAAGAACTTTCAGCAGATGGGTATTATGAGCTTTCTAAGATATGTTTAATTAAAGGGGATAAAGATACAGCAATTAAATATATTAATATTGCAGTGGATATAAATAGCAAAAAGATTGTAGAAAAAGCAACAAAAGACCCAATTTTTATACCAATAATGGCAAAGATAAAAAAACCATTTAATTTAGAAAATACCTTGGAAGAAAAAAAAGTAAAAATGGAGGAAAAAGAACTTAGGTCTAAAGTTCATCTAGAGGAAATGGCAGAAATAACAAGGCAATTAAGTTATAGTGACATAAAAATGTTAAAGAAGAATGTAGAAGGAAAATCTAAAAAAGTACAACAAATAGAAAATGAAGAACAAAAGGAACGACAAGACTAAAACTTTTTAGCTAAGGTCATTTAAAATGACAATTGGATTATAGAAAGGAAAATAAAAAATGATATTAGAAATAATAAAAGCTGTTGTTTTTGGAATTGTAGAAGGAATTACTGAGTGGTTACCAATAAGTAGCACAGGGCATTTAATATTAGTAGAGCAATTTATGAAATTTACCAATGTATCTGAAGGATTTTGGGATATGTTTGAAGTTGTAATACAATTTGGAGCTATTTTAGCAGTTGTAGTATTATATTTTAAACAAATATGGCCAATTACAACAAACAAAGAAAAATCAATAAGAAAAACAGGCATATTATCTTATTTTAATAAAGATATTATGAATCTATGGGGAAAGATAATAGTAGCCTGTATTCCAGCCGCTATTATAGGATTACTGTTTGATGATGTATTTGAAACATTATTTTATAACCCATTTTGTATATCAATAGCTTTAATTGTATTTGGAATAGCTTTTATTATTGTAGAGAATAGAAATACGAACCACAAAAACAAAAAAGAAACGAATAAACAAATTACATATAAAGAAGCAATAATAATAGGATTATTTCAATTATTAGCTGCAATATTCCCAGGAACATCACGTTCAGGAGCAACAATAATAGGAGGGCTACTAATAGGATTATCTAGACCAAATGCAGCAGAATTTACATTTTATTTAGCAATACCAACAATGCTTGGAGCAAGCTTATTAAAATTAATTAAATTCGGTTTAGCATTTACTGGGGTGGAAATAGCAGTTTTATTAGTTGGAATGATTGTAGCATTTGTAATTTCATTATTTGTTATAAAATTCTTAATGAACTATATAAAAAAGCACAACTTCAAAGTATTCGGATATTACAGAATTGTTCTTGGAATAATAGTACTGGCATATTTCCTTTTAGCCAAATAAAAAACAGACCATCTGGTCTTTTTTTATTCACAATATAGACATAATTACAAATTATAATATATAATATATGTAGTTTTTAAGGGAGGAATAGAAATGGTAAATAACTACATCTTAATTGTAGATGATGAATCGAGAATGAGAAAATTGCTTAAAGATTTTTTAATGGCAAAAGGATATAGCATATTAGAAGCAGAAGATGGCGAAAAAGCCTTGGAAGTATTTGAAAGCAATAAAAATAAAATTAATTTAATATTACTAGATGTAATGATGCCAAAACTAGATGGTTGGTCAGTTTTAAGGCAAATTAGGCAAGAATCAAATGTTCCAATAATAATGCTAACAGCAAGAGGAGAAGAACAAGACGAATTATTTGGGTTTGAATTAGGTGTAGATGAATACATATCAAAACCATTTAGTCCTAAAATATTAGTAGCAAGGGTAGAGGCAATATTAAAAAGAACATCTAAAAATCTAAAAGAAATTAAAGACTATGATGGAATAGAAATTGACAAAGAAGGAAGAACTGTAAAAGTTGATGGAAAGCCTATTGAACTAAGTTTAAGAGAATATGAATTATTAACTTATTTAGTTGATAATGAAAATATAGCATTATCAAGAGATAAAATTTTGAATAATGTTTGGAACTATGACTATTATGGAGATTCAAGAACAATAGATAGTCATATAAAAAAAATTAGACATAAACTAGGAAAAAAAGGGAAATACATAAAAACTATGAGAGGCGTAGGATATAAATTTGAAGTAAAATAGAAAGAAAAATTAGAGGGAAAAAGTGATGAATACCAAGCAAAATCCATTAAAATCAGTAAGAGTAAAATTATTTTTAACCTTATCAACAGTTATATTATTAATAATTTTATTTCTGGTATTAGTTAATAATTTTGTTTTAGGACAATTTTATTTATATAGTAAAATACAATCATTAAAATCAGTATATGAAACAGTAAATGAATATTATAACAATGGAAAAAATGGAGATTTAGAGTCTCAGTTAGAGCAAATATCAATAAAAAATAATTTTGATATTTTAATTAGAGATAATCAAAATGTAAATATATATACTTCTAATAAAGATTTTTATGCAACATTTGGACAAATGAATGAAATGACAAATAGATTTGACACTGGTGCAGGCCAGATGATAGAACAAAGTGATAAATTTGTTATAAAAAAAATTAAAGATAGTCAAAATGGAATAACATATGTTTTACTTGCTTCAACACTAGATAACGGGTATTTGCTATACATAAGAATACCAATAAATTCAATACAAGAAAGTGTAAAAATATCAAATAACTTTCTATATTTAATGGCTGGATTCACAATATTAATTGCAGCTGTTATTGTTTCTTATGTGTCAAGAAAATTTACAGATCCAATTTTAGAATTAAATAATATAGCAAAGAGAATGGCAAACCTAGATTTTAGCCACAAATACAGAATAACAGACACAGATGATGAAATAAACAACTTAGGAAAAAGTATAAATGCTATGTCTGACAAACTAGAAAAAACAATTAATCAATTAAGAAATACAAACATAGAACTAGAAAAAGACATAGAAGAAAAATCAAAATTAGATGAAATGAGGAAAAGTTTTATATCTGATGTGTCTCATGAACTAAAAACACCAATTGCACTAATACAAGGGTATAGCGAAGGATTGCTTGAAAATATAAACTCAGATGAAGAAAGTAGAAAATTTTATAGCGAAGTTATTTTAGATGAAACAAACAAAATGGATATGCTAGTAAAACAACTATTGGAATTAATGAAATTGGAATATGGAAAAAGAGAATTTAATGACAATAAATTTAATATAGTTGAATTGGAAAAAGAAGTGGTAAGAAAATCAAAAGTTATGATAGAGGAAAAAAATGTAGAAGTACAATTTGAAACACCAGAAGAAATAAATGTGCAAGCAGATGATTTTTACATAGAACAAGTAATTAGTAATTACTTAACAAATGCAATAAAACATGTAAAAAAAGTAGAAAAAAAGAAAGAAATAAAAATAACAAATGAAGTAAATATCGAGAAAAACAAAGTACGAATTAAAGTATTTAACACTGGAGATAATATCTCGGAAGAACACATAAATCGAATATGGAATAGATTTTATAAAATAGATGAATCAAGGAATAGAAGTAATGGAGGAACAGGTATAGGGCTTTCTTTTGTAAAAGCTATTATGCAAGCTTACCAAAATAATTATGGAGTTGTTAATAAAGAAGATGGAGTAGAGTTTTATTTTGACTTAGACCTAGTAATTTAAGCTTTAGTAACTGTGGTTTAATTTAAAATATATATAAATTATCAAGCTTATGGCTTTGCGTTAATGTTCAGATTTAAAATTATTTTAGCCCTGCTTAGGTATTGATTAATATATAAAAATTAAATTCCTTACTGGTCAAACTAATCATATGAATGATAACAATTTAAATTTATAATTAGAACAGTTAATCTGGCTAATCTGTATAATTTGGAGTTTGACCAAACAGCGCGTTCATTGAATTTTTATATATTAATCACTGGCACGGAAATTTCAACGGAATTAGATTGAACAGTAACGGTTTTGCAATCGCCATAATAAAATAAACTTGAAAAAATACAACATATATGTTAAAATGTTAAGCATTAAAACGATATAAAAAATCAAAAAAGGAGAAAAAAATGGATTACAAAGATTTAGCAAATTTAATATTTCCTGATGTAAAGGACATAAAATATTATGAAGAAAAATATCCAAGAAGAAATTTACCAGAAGGAGCAATAGTTACAAGATATGCACCAAGTCCAACTGGCTTTATGCATATTGGTGGTTTATACCAAGCTTTAATTGCAAAAAAAGTAACAGAGCAAACTGATGGTGTATTTTTCTTAAGGATAGAAGATACAGATCAAAAAAGGGAAGTAAAAAACGGAGTTAACGAAATTATTAATAGTTTAAAAGATTTTAAAATTGAAGCTGATGAGGGTATGATTTCTGAAAATGCTGAAAATGGAAATTATGGACCATATAAACAATCTGAAAGAAAAGAAATTTACCAAGCATATGCTAAATATCTAATTGAGCAAGGTAAAGCCTACCCTTGTTTCTGTTCACCTGAACAATTAGAAGAAACAAGAAATAAGCAAGAGGTCGCAAAAGTAAGAACAGGGTATTATGGTGTATGGGCTAAATGTAGAAATTATAATGTTGAAGAAATGGTAAAAAAGATTAATAATGGTGAACCATATATTATAAGATTTAAATCTCCTGGTAGAGAAGATAGAAAAATAAAGCACAAAGATGTTATTAAAGGAAATGTAGAATTTCCAGAAAATGACCAAGATATAATAATTATAAAATCAGATGGACTTCCAACATATCACTTTGCACATGCAGTTGATGACCATTTAATGGGAACTACACATGTAATACGTGGAGACGAGTGGCTTTCTTCTGTACCTTTACATTTACAATTGTTTTATGAGTTAGGCTTTAAAGCACCTAAATATGCTCATATTGCACCAATTATGAAAAATGATAATGGAAATAAAAGAAAATTAAGTAAAAGAAAAGACCCAGAGGCAGCTGTAAGTTATTATGCAGAATTAGGTATTCCAGCAGAAGCGGTTAATGAATATTTATTAAACATAGCAAACTCAAACTTTGAAAACTGGAGAAGGCAAAACAAAGATAAAGGGGTAAAAGAATTTGAGCTTCAATTAAACAAAATGAGCGTAAGTGGAGCTTTATTTGATATGATAAAATTATTAGACATTGGAAAAACAGTAATTTCAAAATTTACAGCTCAAAAAGTATATGAAGAAAGCTTAAAATGGGCTAAAAAACATGATGAAGAACTAGTTCAAATCCTATCAGACAAAGATTTTGCTTTAAAAGTATTTGGAATTGAAAGAGGAAACCCAAAACCTAGAAAAGATATAGCAAAATGGTCAGACGTAAAAGAAAATATAGAATATATGTATGATGATATCTTTCTTGCAAAACAACAAGAATATCCATACCAAGTAATAAACCAAAAAGAAGACATTACAAAAATTCTAAAATTATATATGGAAAAATATTATAATGAATGTGATGACAAACAGACTTGGTTTGACAAAATAAAAGAACTATCCGGAGAACTTGGATATGCAAAAGAAGTAAAAGAATTTAAGCTAAATCCAGAAATGTACAAAGCACATGTAGGAGATGTAAGTACAGTACTTCGTGTAGCATTAACAGGAAGAACAAACACACCAGACATGTACGAAATAATGCAAGTTTTAGGAAAAGAAAGCATAGCAAAAAGATTCGAGGTAGCAAAAAATGGAATATAATATAGGAGATATTGTAAGAACTAAAAAGCAACACCCTTGTGGGAGCAAACTGTGGGAAATAACTAGAATCGGTGTTGATTTTAAACTAAAGTGCCAAGGATGTCGGGCATATTGTTGTTTTAGAAAGAGAAAAAGCTAAAAAAGTAATTACAAAAATAGAAAAGACTACAACAATTAAATTTGACAAAGAAACAAATTGAAAATAGAAAAATTTTAATTGAGTTTAGAAGATAGTTAGATAGTTTCTTATCCATTCATTTGATTTCCTTTTCGAAAGTTCCACTTTTTTGAAACTTTAATTTGGAACATTTTGAAACAATTTTTAGAAATTTGAAGAAACAATAAATACACTTACCAAAAGCTTATGGTAAGTGTATTTTAACTATTTTTGATTTCTGTAAAATTCTAATAATTTCTAACAAAAATCTTGAAAATTAGTGCGTTTAGCCATAATGGAGATGTTCCAACAAATAATCAACCAGTAACAACAGCAACTTATACAAGATATGTAAAAGCAAATGGTGGTTTAAATGTAAGAAATGCACCAAGTGGAACGAGAATAGGTGGACTAATAAACGGAACACAAGTAACAGTGTCAACTACAATGGGAAATTGGAGTCATATTGTCGCCCCAGTAGATGGCTGGGTAAGTTCTAATTACTTATCAAGTTACAGTCAAGTTGCAAATGTAGTTGTATCTAAGAATACAGGCTACAGAACAGGGACATACAAAGTTAATGCTAGTGTTTTGAATGTAAGAAGAACTGCAAATACAAAATATGCACCTAAAACTTGGAGACAATTGTCAGCAAATGCTAGACAACAAAATGCAAGACTAGGAAAAACTTATTGTAATGGATATGCAAGAGGAGTAGTATGCACAGTAACAAAAGTAAGTGGAAATTGGCGGACTTACAAAATCAGGGTGGATTTGTAGCGTTACAATTGATGTGAAACAAAAAATATAGAAAATAAGTGATTCAAGTAGTATAATTGAATTGTTGAAAAATCAAAATTAT
>OCVV011297509.1_pt1 | contig 25610 bp, 21 predicted proteins | sample 1539721 | NCBI WGS metagenome assembly OCVV01 (sample SAMN02144230, study PRJEB22623) | gut metagenome | biome: sheep rumen | host: Ovis aries | place: New Zealand
GAGAATTCAAGCATCGTACAGCAATCCTTCAACACCTCAAAGCCGGTGTTGAATGAAAGGACGGGGGAGACACACTCGATAGCATTGGTCCGCGAACCGTCGCGTTCCCGAACGGAGCCATCGGGGACAAACTTCCAGCAGGGAAACGAATCATCATGATTGTAGTATTGATACTGCACGTTTACCCCTCCGATGCGAGCCCAGCTCAGGATGTCCTCCTTTTTCACGAAGCATTCGATTTCGACACCGAAAGTCATGCAATACTTCTTCTCGTTGACATAATACGCTATATCGCTCGTGGTCAAGCCCATGAGGTATAACTTCCAGATCTTCTCTCCTTTGGACATCTTCGTGTCCGAAAGGAGTTCCTCAACTTCCTTTTTTACTTTCGGGTCCATCATTGTCGTGGCGATTGGGTTAACTATCATCATTCTTTCATGCATAACATACAGATTCTCATAGGAACCGAAACTACCAGATGCCCTGCTTTGACCTGAAGAAAAGTCAAGGAAGAGGTAGAACAAGGAGAAAAAAGAATCTATCTGAAGTAAACAAGGAAGTTTGAACAGCAGAAAAAGATCAACCAGTATATGATGAGGACGTATCCAAAGAAAGGCAAGATTATCAACGGGGTAGGGAGACTGCAATATGTCGTGATCAGAGACGGCGAATTCAACGTGGCTGCCAGGCCGAAGATTCCCGCCGACCCGGCAATCAAGGCGATTGATTTCCCCGCCGCCATCACTGATGACAATGGAACCAGATACGAAGTTGTCAAGATTGACGACAACGCATTCAAGGGGTGCCCGAAACTCTCAAGCGTTATCGTTGCAACAAACATTAGGGAGATTGGTCGATCGGCGTTTGAGGACTGTCCCAAGCTGACCTATGTCCAGATTAATTCTCCTCTTGGTACGATTCACTACGGAGCATTCAAGAAATGTTCTTCCTTACGGACTGTCGTGTTGCATTGTCCACTGAAGATCATCGATGGCCATGCCTTTGAAAAATGCACCCACTTGTCCCATATCGTTCTTCCGGCCAGCGTGGAGGAAATCTCCGACGCCGCATTCATGGACAATTATTCTCTATTGGACCTTCATCTTCCTGAAGGCCTTCTTAACATAGGGTGCCGCGCCTTCTACAATAACCAGTCCCTTCGTACCGTATCGTTCCCCGAGGGGCTTACGTCCATCGGGTCCGGAGCATTTGGCAAATGCAGGAAACTCAATGATATCAACCTGAAGGATACGGGAATGACTGTCATTGAGCATTCCACTTTCATGGGATGCGAAAATCTATTTTCCGTCATCCTCCCCAAGGGGCTTCAGAGGATCAGGCCAGCCGCATTTGACGAGTGTCCCCATCTTTACCTCATATCAATCCCCGGTTTCTCAGTATCCTGTCATAACCGGCACAATGGGTAACCACTGTCCGAAGCATGAATATTTGGTAGATATGCGCCAAAAACGTCATCTATCCCCATAGAAAGCAAAAGCGAAAAAGTCAAACCATTAACACCGCGAAGCCATGAAAACCAAGAACGCCAAAAACTCCGCCTACTTCTACGAGAACGAGCCCGTCCTCGTCTTCCTCTCCGGCCTCATCGGAGGCATCGCCACTTTCCTGAAAGCATTTCTGGTAAAGGACGAGAGCGGCCACACTGTCAAGAAGTACGAGGTCCGCTTCATCGGCAAGGAAAAGACCATGGTCGTCAACGACCTCTGCGTCTTCCACGTCGCCCTCATGGAGAGCATCCGAAATCTTCTCACCGAGATCCAGACTCAGATCGGCCTTATGGTTACGGCCGGCGAGAAGAGCATGAACTACTTAAAGGAGTTCGAGAAGATCAAGACGCATCTCCCGTCATTCGTCACTGCCTCCTATCTGCGTTCGCACTTCGATGCTCAATGCACCGGCATTGCCAAGTCCATCGAGGAGAAATTCCTCAAGGTTGACCAGCTGTGGGAATCCCGGGACATGAAGATCTTCTCCGGCATGGAGGAGCCCGCGCAGATCCAGTTTCTCAAGGAGAAGTTCGCAACGATCAAGGACGGGATTTCCCCGTCCATCGGCGAAGAGACTGCCGAGGAGTCCGCTCCAGCAGCCATCCTCATTCCGGAGTTCATCCCTTCGGAGGTCGCCGCGGCAAGCTGATCCCTGCTCCCATCTTAATCACTGAACTCATGGAATTCGTTCATTTACACGTTCATTCCCAGTATTCGCTGCTTGACGGACACGGATCCGTCAAGCAGCTTGTCAAACAGGCCGGAGAACTCGGGGTGCCGGCCGTCGCGATCACGGATGCCGACACCCTTTCCGCTGCCCCCGAACTGTTGAGAGAGGCCTCAAGACACCATGGTCTGAAGCCGATCGTCGGTTGCGAGTTACATGTCACCACTCCAAGTGGCGGTCCGGGAGGCAGAATCGTGCTGATCGCGAAAGACCGCACCGGATACTTGAACCTTTTATGCCTTGTCTCCCTCGCCCATATAGGGAGCAACGACTCACCGGCAGTTCAGCCCGAGATGCTGAAATGGTTCAGCAAGGGTCTCGTCTGCCTCTCCGGTGGGACCGAAGGAGAGGTCACCAACGCCATCCTGGCGGGAGAAGAGGAGCGCGCCGGGGAGGTCATACGCCAGTACAGATCCCTTTTCGGAGATGACTTCTACTTGGAGGTGAGTCCCTCGATGTCAAGCCGGCACATCTCCGGCGAGGAGCGGGTTTCCTGCAGTTCCGGTCTTATCCGTCTCGGCAGAAGGATGGGGGTCACTGTGGTTGCCACGAACGAAGTACGCTTCGCTAGAGCGGAGGACGAGGACAGTTATCGCCTCCTTGCATCCCTCGGCCGTCACAAGAAGGGGGATACCGTCTCCCGGTATGCCTTCATGATGACTGGAGAGGAGATCCTGGGCTTTTTCCCGGATCACCCCGAGGTCATCAGCAACACCCTGCAGGTCGCGGGGAAGATACAGTTCTATGACATCAACCAGCCCCTTGATCCGCCCGCATACCCCCTAACGGGAGACCAGCAGGAAAAAGTCCACGGATGGATGCGCACCTACGCCGACATCATCGATGCCGGTGCGCATGACAAGGAAGGCATCCTCCGCGGGGACCGATTCTTCGAAAGCATCTCACTGCTTTGCCATCTCACCTACAAAGGCGCGAGGGTGCGCTACGGGAAAAACATCCCGGAGAAACGCCTTCGCATGGAGCTCGAGGCCATCTCGGCAGCAAAGATCCCTGATCTGTTCCTCATCTGTTATGACCTTGTCCGATGGGCCAAGGAGAATGGCATCCATGTCGGCCCCGGCCGAGGGAGCGCCCCGGGTAGCCTCGTCCTGTACTGCCTTGGGATCACCGAAGTGGACCCTATCCGCTTCGGACTTCTTTTTGAACGGTTCATGAGCCCGGAAAGCAAGTCATTCCCCGACATAGACATCGACATCGACTTCGACGGCAGGGGCAGGGTGACCTCCTATCTCGCCGACAAATACGGCTACGAGCACCTTGCCATGGTATCCGCTTTCGGGGCCCTTACGTCGAAGAGTCCGAAATACAACACGCGCCTGAAGGATGTCATCTGCCAGAAAGGGATCCACGCCTGCGCCGTCATCCTGAGCGGGAAAGAACTTACTGAATGCGTCCCTTTGGAAGAATACCGGGACAAACGATCCGGGAACCGTTTCTTAGTGTCCCAGTATTCCTACAGGGACCTCCAGAATACCGGAGTGATCACGCTGGATCTCATCGGCTTAGAAACCCTGTCGGTGACAAGGGAATGCCTTTTGCTCGTGAAAGTACGCTTTGGGTTTGACATCGACCTGGGAAGCATCCCCCTTGATGACCCCATGACGTTCGCGCTTTTTCAGAGCGGTGACACGGACGGGGTCTTCCACTTCGAGTCCTTCGGAATGCAGGCGATTCTCCGCCGGATGGCGCCATCCAGGCTGGAAGACCTGATGATTCTGGATGCCCTTACCCGGGAGGGATGCTTTGACTATCTGCTGCAGGTAATTGAGCAGAAAAATGGAGGCAAACCCATACCACATACCCTTCCTGCCGCAGATGCAATATTGGAGGAGACTTACGGGGCGCCCGTTTATCAGGAGCAGGTCATGGAGATTGTGCAGAAGGTGGCGGGATTCACACCGGGACGTTCCGACGGGCTCAGAAAGGCGCTATGCCGGAATAACGGTCCCGCCCTTGGGGGCTTCCGGGAAGAGTTCATTCACGGTGGCCTTCGGAACGGCCATCCGAAAAGTACCCTGGAACAACTCTGGGGCACATGGGCTCACCTTGGGAAGATCTTATTCAACAAGTCTCACGCAGCGGCCTACGCCCTTCTGAGTTATCGGACCGCATGGCTGAAGGCGCATTTCCGGAAGGAATTTGACTCCGCAAGAATTAAAAAATGAGCGGGCTTTGGTAGAAAGCCCTGACAATCCCTTCTATATAGATGAAGGCCGGAAGGAAAGACGGCCGGAAAGCAAATAACTTTAAACCTTTTAAAACAAATTAACATGGGACGCAACATTGACCGCGGCTTCGACCGCCGATTCGAGACAAAAAGAGACAACGACAACCGCCGCTCTTCCAGGATGGATGACGTCAAGCGGAACACCAGAGAAAGCCTCTACAAAAACTTCAACCGGCACAAATAAGCCGTATAATCATCACAGAATGATAACTCTTGGCTGACAAGCCAGTTATCTGATCTGATTTTCTTTTGCCAAATTTTACGCAGGAGCGCCGTGAGGTCCTCCTGCTTTCGTATATCCCTTTGGCATTGGCGCAAGGAGTGACGGTTTTCTTCGCGTGGCTCTACTCTTTCTCTCAGAATCCTAGTTGTTCTACATCTCCCAACCTATGATTTTTTGAAAAGTATTCGTATTTTTGAAAATTTTGAGGACATGAATAGCCTTGTATGTAACCTTAATAGACTTCTTTTCACCATGATTGCAAAGTCGTTACTTTTCACATCAATCGTATCCGTTTTGTTTTTCTGCCCCTCGTTATATGCCGGGGATTCATATCGAGCAGATACTCTCCGAACGGAACAGGTCCTCATGCATCTGCAGGAAGACGCGGACAAAGGAGACGTTCTGGCTCAATATGAACTAGCTCGCCGATATGAATACGGGAATGACATGGATCAGGACAAGGAGATGGCTCTTTACTGGTACAGAAAAGCAGCTGAAGGTGGTTCGATTCCAGCCGCCTCAAAACTTTCCTGGATATATAGCAGCGCAACCGGGAAGGTTGTAACACGTGATTACGTCGAGGCGGAGAGGTGGTGTCGCATCGCAGCAGAAGCGGGAGATCCCTCTGCCCAATGTCGCATGGGTTGGCTTTACGAACTTGGATATGGCGGACTTGAAAAGAACTATCCGGAGGCCTTGAAGTGGTATACACTCGCTGCTGAAAACGGGAACGCGACAGGCATGGCGAACCTCGGGAATATGTACTTAAACGGAAGAGCTGTTGAGAAGAATTACGAGATTGCCCGCCAATGGATCGAACAAGCTGCCAAGCAAGGAAACGCATATGCCTATTCTCGTATGGGGCGGATATATGAGTATGGCTATGGCGTTGATGTCGACCTTGTTGAAGCGTATAAGTGGTATTTGAAGGGTGCAGAGAAAGGAGACGCTAACTGTCAACATGCCGTTGCTTTCTGTCTTCGTCACGGGAGAGGATGCAAGAAAGATGATGCAGCATCAGCAGAATGGTATTTCAAGGCCATCGAGAACGGCATGGAGGATGACTGGTATTCGCTCGGATCCGTACTGTATGACCTTAAACGGTATAATGATTCTGTCCGGTGCTTCGAAAAGGCTTACTTACAGAAGCATTCCGGTGCCGCCACCTTCCTCGGCTACTGCTATGAGAACGGCCATGGTGTCGAAAAGAATTATCTAAAAGCAAAAGATCTTTATGAAGAAGACGCCCAGTCTGGATATGCTGACGGTTATTATTACTTGGCAAGACTCCATGAGAAAGGACAATTCATGCCGGTTTCTTCCGTAAAAGAAGCGAAGAAGGCGATAAAGACAATCAAAGGGCTCTACAAGAAAGCAGCGGAAGCCGGTTCAAAAAGGGCAAAGGATCGGCTTAAAGCATTTGAATCGAAAGGTTATACGATTCGGTTTGATGACAAAAAAGGGCGCCATGTCACCTTCTCTAAGGGTCCACAAGGCGTGTCTTTACAATACGATATATGATGGTTATACTTAGTTCAAAACGGACGTTCCTGGCCATCCTATTCTCGGTTACATCGTATATTATCCTTCAAGCACAGCCTACTCTTCCCGTTGAGAAAGTCTATCGCTCAGCTCGCGAGGCCTCTGAATCCGGGCACTATGACCAAGCGCTCCTCCTTTACCAGGATTGCGCGACACGCATTCGGGAAGAAATAGGAATCGACTATCCGGTTTACAGGAACAGTTTGTTAGGAATGGCTCGGTGCTGCGAAATGACCGGAGATACCGTTAAGGCCGTAACTTTCTATAAAAAAGCGCTTGACCTTATTCGAGTCCAAAACGGTCCCAACTCAAAGCCGTTCAGCGATTGTTTTTCTTCCCTTATTAAACTACTCATAACCCGAGGAGATGGACGGCAGACCATATTGGCCTTATTGGAGTATCTTCCAGCATCAAATGTAGAGTTGTGCCGCTTTTGGGGAGAGACTTTATATCTGGCATTAAAAGTATACATATTGGCGTCCGACTGGGCTATGGCAGAACGTTGTGTGGAAAAAATCCGAGAAATCCTGCCTCATTTCAAACCTCTCCGGATCGACAGCTTTTATGGCATGGCTCTTATCTCTGCTATGAAGATGGGGAGGTTCCAGGATGCGGACCTATATCTCTCCGAGTTCAAGGCCATTTCTCTCGGGCATGAGATTGACATCATGAATTTTGAGGCGCAAAACGCTCAATTAAAAGGCGACCTTAGCACTGCCGAAAGACTAGGAAGTGAGCTTGTGAAACTTACCCAAAAGGAATCTGGGGGAAAAAGCGAACAATATGCGCTTGCGCTTTCCACCTATGGATCGACTCTCTGTGCATTAGGGAAGTATCGTCAGGCAGTAAAGACACTCGAAAAGGCGGTGGATATCTACAAACAAGGCTTTATTGGTACCTATGAGGTTTATCCTTATCACAATCTGTCTTACGCGTATGCCAAACTGGGAAACACAGAGAAGGCGATCGAACTAGAGGAGGAAGCACTCCGCATCGTAGGATTGTATTTCGGAGAGAGACATGAAGAGTATGCGTCCGCGAAAGAGGTATTAGCTTCACGGAAAAAAGAAGTAGGCCGGCTAAAAGAAGCGGCCTCCGACTATTCGACAGCAATTGCAATCCGAAGGGAGGATGTCATGAAAAATTTCCTCTTAATGGATGGAAACGAAAGGTTCTCCTACTGGGAGCAGTCCAATACTAGTTTCCGGAGTTTATATGAGTGTTGTTTCGATCTCAAAGACGGCTCGCTCAACGCATCCTGTTACGATGCCGCCCTTTTTTCCAAGGGCCTTCTACTTCACTCTGAAATCGAATTGCGCCGATTCATCCTTGAAAACGGGGACGAGGAAACTATCTCCCTTTATAGGAGTATCCTGCAAGAGAAATCTCATCCATCCGTCACCCTTTCCCCCAAAGGCCAATCAGCCGAAAAAAGGAAGCTTTTGGAGAATATCAGCGCTCTTGGGGATTATACGCGTGCTCTACGCGCAGACTGGAAGGATGTTCGCGATGCATTATCGGAGAAGGACGTTGCCATTGAATTTGTCAATTTTGGGGAGAAAGATCCTCTCATCTATGGGGCTCTAGTTATGAAAGCCGATTCCGAGTATCCGGCATTCATCCGTCTCTCCGACGCTGCGAGCCTTTCGGAATTGATTGAGCTGTCTCCCAACAACTTGTTCTCGCCCGGACCGCTATCATCAAAACTCTATTCCCTTGTCTGGAAGCCGTTGGAGGCCTATCTTTCCGATGGATGCAACGTTTTCTTCTCGCCTTGTGGCCTGCTCCACCAGCTAACTATCGAATCCGCATTGGACCCGAATGGGAAGCGAATGGGAGAACGATTCCATCTGCACCGGGTCTCCTCCACCAGAGAGATCTACCGGAAGAGCAAACCCGTAGAATTCAACGCGGCCGCCCTCTTTGGAGGGTTGGACTATGATGTGGCACCCGAGGTCCTGTTCAAAGAAAGTTTCTCTGATATCTCATCAGCGCCTATTCTTCCATCGATGTCCCGGGGAGTTGCAGAAGCCCTGGCTCAATCAGGGGTCGCCGGAAACTGGCCTTACCTGCCAGGAACAAGGAAAGAAGTGGATGTTATCTCGGCTATGATGAGTAAAAGAGGATTGGATGTCTCATTGTACAATGGCGCAAAAGGCACGGAAGATGCTCTCTACTCTCTATCCGGGAGGAATCCATCCATCATACATCTGGCCACCCATGGTTTTTTCATTCCTCAAAATACTCCTTCTGAAGAATCCTTTTCACCTGTCTTCGGGGGGCAACTGTTGTATGTACAACAGGCGACCGAAGATAATTCCGGACTAGTTTTCGCAGGTGGCAATCATGCAAGGGAGAATGACTTCCACCTCCGTGGTATCGGAGACGGAATCCTTTCTCCACTTGAAATCCAGTACCTCGATTTTACAGGAACAGACCTTGTCGTCCTATCTGCCTGCGAATCGGGACAAGGGCATCTCAGTGGAGAAGAGGTATTCGGACTTCAGCGCGGTTTCAAGCAGGCAGGAGTCAGATCCATCCTCATGACACTCAGCCGCGTCGACGATGAGGCAACTGCCCTTATGATGACATCTTTCTATTCTGCTCTCCTGTCCGGTGCCTCGAAGCACGATGCTTTTATTCAGGCACAGGACAAGACAAGGGAGATGTTCCCCCTTCCCCAGTACTGGACGCCTTTCATTCTACTGGATGACTAAACGGTGCACGGCTTAGTTGCTGATGATGACAAAACTGGTATCGAATGCCCCCGTATTGATGACTTCCAACTCTAGGGTACATATCTCTTTGGGGAGATCAAACACCAGAATCCGGTAAGGGCGTCCTTCCTTCTCATCGACCGTATCGTTGTACCACCGGTCATGGCTAAGATCATGCACCCTAAGCGTCACCATCCCACCAGGTTCGGTAATCACAACCAGTTCCTGATGTCCCCGTGATGCAAAAGAGAAACGTGAACTCGTTCCGGAACACACTGCGAAAGATGCATAGAAGGTCTTTCCGCTCCCCCGCGACAGAGAACACATTCCCCTGTCGGCATACCGCTGCGCGAAAGGATACACCTGCCTTCCGGCAACCAGACTGTCCGCGAATTCCTGGTTGAAGATGAAATGTCCGTTTAGGGAAAGCGGAGAGTCATCCAGACATCGGATAGTACGGAACGGATCGGCATCGCATCGGGAGAGTGCCTCCGATGCATTTCGCAATTGTGGAAGACTGCCGGATCCAATAGCCGAACGCATGGCAAGACAGGCATCCGAAAGTGCCATTATGTCTGCCGACAACTTCTGTCCGTACAAACAAAAGGAGAAGGCCAGCAGAACTGTGCTTATGACTATCTTCTTCATATTGCAATCCTGAATCCGACGGTTTTATCTTTCGAATCCGCATTCATCTTCTCGCGGTGTGTGGCCGTGATTTCGTAAAGATCCGAGGCATAGCTGCCTCCCCGGATAACCATGGCATCGGGATCGATGACTTCGGGATTAATTGTTCCGGAAACGATATCCCTGTAGAGCCGGAATGGTGTATCGCACCATTCATAGACATTCCCGCCCATATCGTAGATGTCAAGAGCGTTACAGCGAAGGCCTCCTCGAGGATCGTTCCGCATATGGGGCACCCCACCCGTCCTCTCACAACGATACCAGGAAACATCATCGGGATTGTCGCTCCCAATATAGCGCGTTGCCTCATGTCGGCTCCCACCCCGTGCAGCATATTCCCACTCTGCCTCAGAGGGAAGGCGGAATTGGACACCCGACAAATCAAAGAGCCGGTCACAAAACTGTTTGCATTCGCTGAACGAGACATTGTTTACGGGGAACTCAGCCCGCCCCTTAGGAGTGTGTTTCCCCATTATCCCATTCCATTCGCCTTCTGACACCTCGTATTTGGAAATCCAGAATGTGCCGACTGACACCTTGTGGGGAGGGATCTCGGTATAGAGGTCCACATCATCGTCAAACTGACCGTTCTCCCCCATAGCGGGCCCCATCACAAATGTGCCGCCATCGACGCGAATCATCCCTTTCATGATATGATGGACCGCACGAATCTGGGAGAGGGTTATGCCCGGCTTCCAGTTGTAGTACTGGCCGGTCGGACTCTTGTCAACCATCAGATTCCTGATAGCATTATTTCTTGCCAATACGATAGCGCCCACCCCTACGAGAACCAGCATTGAGAGGCCAATGACCCCGAACGGCTTGACTCGCCTTCTAGGACGAGCGTTCCGAGAGATGCGCGTGGCAACCATCTTGTCAATACTTTCGCCAAGCAGTTGACCGAAACCGATTTCCGATTGATGATGCGTGTTGACAATCTCTTTGATGATATCCGGTGTATCCTCTGGGATACCGCTAAACAACCCGTCAGGATTCACCGGAATAAAATGGCGCCCACATGAGTGAGCGAGCATAATCTCCTGTCTAACCCAACTGTCCTCTTCCATACATCGATCAAGGTAGTTGGGAGTCAAAACCATGATAAAAACAGGAGCCGACTTAATGGCGTTTTTGAGTTCTTCGCCAATCACACCATCGACCAGTTCCTCATAATCGAGGAAAACAGCGTATCCGCGTTTCTCAAGTTCTAACTGTAAGATACGGGCATACTGCGCACCATCCTTGCGGCGGTAGCTGATAAAGATGTCGTATTTCTTGTCGCCTTTCGTTGCCATGGTTTATATGGTGCACAAAAGTAGCAATTATTCCGAGTTATAGCAAACTCAAGGTCTTATCGTCAGCCATATCTCCTCAGGGCCATTCATCATCCTATCGTAAAGTCTTTTCAGGGTTTTCATGGATGAGGTCAGCTGCCCTCGACGGGTATTGACGCCTATCAGCAGACAGCCTCGTGAGTCCTTTGCTGTATTTCCCGCATGCATGAGAATGCCTTCGAAACCCGGGACGTCCTTCAGCCTGGGCAGCCGTCCACCGCACCAGGCGTATCGGGAATCCGACGCAAACTTTGGCGACCTCATTTTCAATGTTATACGGTATCTTCCGGTAGGGATAGCGGTCTGGCCTTTGACCTTTCGGGTCCTAATCTCTTTTTCCGGCATCGCCGAACTGAGACCGCGGTCCTTCCTTTCGAGGACGTCACAAAGCCATTGCCCGCCGCAGTACAAGTGCCCGATGGTATAATCACTTTGTTTGTATTTTCGTATCAGAATCAGTTCCATATCCATAAGCCTTGGACAAGTCCGGAGCGTCAGATCACAAACGCTCCGCTCTTGTCGATGAAACGCCAGGCTCCGTTACTCTTCACAGCGGCCAACCCCTCCGAGAAATCTCTGGCCGACTCGAAGTTGGGCGGAATGACGACGGAACCGTTCCCGTTCACATAGCCGATCTTTTCATTCACCTTCACGGCGGCCAGGCCTTCATGGAAAGAGGAAGCTCCGTCGAACTGGAAGGGGATGATGACATTCCCAGACCCATTGACAAAGCCATATTTTCCACCCTGCTTCACGACGGCCAGTCCGTCATGAAAATCCCCGGCACCCTCATAAACAGGGTTGATTACTACTTTCATGTTCGGATCAATATAACCGTATCTGTTGACCGTATTCTCGCACACGATAGCGGCAAGCCCTCCTGAGAAATCACCGTAGGCCTGGTAGCCCTTTATTTTCCGGAAACGTCCCGTCTTATCTATGAATCCCGCGTTATGGAAGCATCGAGCCCTTGCCAGCCCGTCATGGAAAGCAGAAGCAACCGATAGCGTCGCATGGTGGAATATGATGGGATCCCCATCCGGATCGTAAAGGAAAATCCGTGTTTTCGAAATCACGGACAGTCCGGACTTATTGATGTACTCATACTCCCCCTTCATGGTTTTTACGGGTGCCAGCCCCTCGGAGAAGAAACCGGCCTTTTCGAAAACAGGTCGTATGACAAACTGCCCCGTCTTGTCGACATAGCCCCATTTACCGTCCTGAAGGACAGGAGCAAGACCTTCGGAGAAATGCCATGCACAAGCAAATTGTGGCTGGATTACCATGTTCCCAGAATGATCGACAAATCCATACATCCGGTTGGGATATTCACCCATGGAGACAGCGGCGAGTCCTTCTGAGAAGCCCATACGGGTGTCCAGTCCGAAGACGTACTGTCCTTCCAGGTTGAAGATCGGGGGGATGACAAGGTTCCCTGTCTTGTCAATGAAGCCGACCTTCCCACCCAGCTCAACCTTGGCAAGCCCCTCCGAGAAGCTTTCGGCAAACTCAAACTGCGCCCCCCGCACCCCCACCGACGGGGGTGCGGTCGCCTGCAAGGGGGAGCCGCACATGTGACAGTAGACAGCTCCCGGGGCGTGGGTGGATTCATTGCAGTTCGGACACTTCATGATGAGAAACGGGTATTACATCTCGTCAATGATCCCACCGATGAGCATCATCAGGACGGAGAGGTTGACGATCTCGGCGATGAGCACGGCCCACCAGGGGAAGATGAGACAGACAAGGCCTGCAGCGAGCCAGAACAACTCCCAAATCACGGTCAGATTGACAATGTGGTCCAGCAAGTGGAATGCCTTGTCCGCCCCCATGTCGCGATCGAGGTTATCTCCGACATCTGGAAGCTGGATAGCGATGCTTCCGGCAGTGCCGGCGATGGCATACAGCAGCAGCGAGGCGGAGATTAGGCAGCCGGGCCAGGGGTTGAACAGCAGGATGGCCACGGCAACCGCCAGGGTGGCGACGGTCACGACGATGCACTTGGTCATAAGACGATGCATCCAGTCACTGCCGGACTTACCCCTACCTTGAGTCCGTGTTCCGACAGGTATCCCGAACGGTCTGGTAATGACACCCGTCAGGGTGCGGCCGACCGGAACGGATCCTGCCGGAGTTCCCTTGGGACGGCTATCCGGCATAGGCGAGTAGCCACCCGATGAAGTGGGGTGGGATGCAGTATGTTCGAATTCATAACCGCACTGGTCACAATAGTTGGCAGATGCGGGCAACTTGGCATTACATTTAGGGCAATTCATCATAAGCAGGTTTAAATGATTAAAAAACTTTACATTACAGACGGGGCGTCCTGCAGATGTGGCAGAAGCGCGATCTGTCCGTCAAATAGGGGGTACCACAAACAGGGCACCTGTCACTTTTCTTCTTGACAGTTCTGCCTCCCGAAAGACCCGTTCTTGTAAGGGGTGGTTGCGGAGGCGATGACGGTGAAACGCCCCTCCGGATGGCCGTCAAAGCGTCCATCCACTCACGGGCAGTCGGCCTTTTCGATGCCGGTCCTTCGAAAGCCCTTTTGAAAAGGGTTTGCAAGGATTTCGGAAGCTGATCGAACCGCTGGTGCTGCGGAGGCAGCGTGAAGTTCTTGCGACTCTTCCCACACGCAAACTTGCCGGAACGGATATGCTCCTGGATGGAAGTACCGACCGTGTTTCCTCCCTTTATGGAGTAGGCAAACGGATGCACACCGACCAGTATCTGATAAAATACGACCGCCATAGAGAAGAGGTCAAAACTCAAAGGCTTCTTGCCGGTAGGATTGCCCTGGAACTCCGGGGGAACATAGTCCGGAGTAGCCACGAACGAGGGGTAATACTTGCGACCAGCCTTCACCTGAACGGTATTCAAGTCTACGAGGGAAACACCACCCCTGGCATTGATCAGAAAGTTATCCGGCTTCAGGTCCCCATTGACATAGTACCCCAAATCATGGAAATAGTTGATCTCACTTGCGATGTTGAACATGAACGGCAAGCGGGAAAGGGGATCCTCGAACTGCTTGTAGATATCCCTCTCGAGCCGGTTCAACTTACCCATCCGCTCCTGCATCCTGAAGTACGCATCCGACCGCTGTATGGTGATCGTTGAGAGAGGAACTGAATCCTCCAGTGCATAATACATCAGAAATCCCACGAACGAGCCGTCAGGGGCGTCATATAAAAGAGACATCGGCCAGCAGATCTGTATCAAGTTGGATGCGCCGTCATCCAGGTACTTAGGATAGTTCTTCGGTTCTGTCATGAAATTCAGTTTCTCCTCCATCGCCTTCCCATTCTTAGCCAGAAATTCCTGGTTGAACACCTTGGCGCACGCACGCTTCGTCACGGTAGATCCCGTCGGTTTCCATGAGTCAGCCCCCACGAGTCTGTACACGCTTCCTTCACCCCCCGAGCTCATGGGCTGGTCTTTCAGAATGACCTCCATATAGTACGGCCGTCCCTCGGAATCATATTTCTTAAAAAAAAACCTATTCATCTTTTCCTATTGTTTCGAGTGCTGTAGAGGTAAAAGCCAGACATAAAGTCTTGTCATCATTCTCGCATTTCAAAGGGGTGTTGTAATGGTCAAGTATGGAGAAGAAGAGCGCCTGTTCTTTCCCTTCTTCGCACTTAGACATTCTCTCCACCACATCGTTCAATGCCGGCTCGAACGGGATGTTCATCTTCTTGTATCTGAAGTCGCCGTCAGGAAGGGTCTCCTTTTTATTCTTAATCCAAAACCCATTTTCAAGCCCGTCGCTCATCATCACGAATGCCGAGACTGGCTCTTCTATCACCTCCGTTTCGGGAACAGCCACGCCGGAGACTTCCAGATCGGGATCCAGGATCTGGTTCGTCATGAATACCGTCTGGTTGGACTCCGGCCCCTGATGGGGTGTCATGACCGCCTTCCATCCGTCGGGAGTCAGGACTCCGGCACGGCCGTCTCCCACATGCGCGGCATAGGTTTTTCCTGGACCGACAAGAAGGACAATCAGCGTAGCCGCAAGGGAATCAAAGGCATGGCCTTCTGCCTTGGCATACTGTCCCAGTTCTCCTTGCACCAACTGGACTATCCTTCTGAAAACCGCGTTCCATGTCTTGGAATCGGGCAAACTGTCTTTTCCCCAATTAAGGGACTTGATAGCCTCCTTTAGGTACTGGACGGTCTTTTCACAGACTAACGAGGACCCGTATGCCGAGTTCTTCTTGGAGCCAGCACCGTCTGACACCACAGCAATGACGAAGTCTTCACCAGCAGTGTCGACACAGTGATAATCCTGACAGGGCTCATTGTCAATCAGATGGCCTTGCCCCTGAATTGACATTCCCTGAATCATGAACGGGCCGGCATGTAAAACCGTAGAGTTACGTACCCGGGATAGTTCTTTTTTCTCGTTCTCTTTTGTCAAAGATTCCGGTTCTGCCTGTTTCCGGGTCGATCCATCAGTCTGGTGATCGGTCTGATCGTCTTTAATGCTGATATCGTTTTCAGGCGTTTCTTGAGATTGTCCGGGATTACCTTGACCTTCTTGTTCTTCTGTATGTACCCCATCATTGGTGGTGCGGCCAGGGCGATTAGATTCTCCTTCCTCGACAGCATCTCCATTAAATGTCTGGAGCATACGTGTTTTGCCAGTTTCTTTGTTATCTAGCATTAAATAAAGCAGGATGCAATTAAGCTCAACGCTAGCGAGCAGAAAAATGGAAAGCGTAGTTACTGAACCAATCATAAATTGAAAGATTATAAGTTAATAATTCATCTCGGCTTTGGCCGTCATACAAAAAGAAGCATTAATAAGGGAAAACTACCACCCCGATCGCTTTCTACAATAACTAGTTGACCAAGGATGATGGGTGAAGCATTGAAAACACTTTTCCGGAGGCCTCAATATGGGGCCCCCGGAAAAACACTTGAAGATATGATTACCTGCTGGTGGAAGTCCACGCAGCGAAGGGACCTCCGGATGAAATCGGGGCGTCAGGGTTTGCATTCGCCATAAGCTCAAGGCTCTTGGAGAGATCGCGGAAGACCGCACTGAACTGCCCGGCGTCCTTCATTCTCATCGCTTTTTCTGATGATACTTTGTCCAGCAATTGCATATTCGCGTCCTCGCCAACTCCGATTGCCTGGTTAAAGTAGTGTTTCCCCGTGCTGTCATTTTTCACCATCGCTGCAGTCTGATCAGACACATAAGCCTGACCGTCACAGAAGATAATATTGAAGGCACGCTTTCTCGCAATACCATGACTATCAAGGTACTGTTTCTCCTTCTCCACTTCCTCCTTGATCTTGAGGACCGCACCTTCGAGGTTAGTTCCTCCTCCAGCAGTGAGAACTGGCATCGTGAAGTTCTCCACGAGGGAGTACTCCTGAATGACATTGACCGTTTCGTTGAATGTCACCAGACAGATTTTGATCCTCTGAGAAAGAGTAGGGTGGGAAGCAATGTCATTATAGAATTGCTGCAGACCTTCATTAAGAAGATCGATTTTCCTTTTCCCCGAAGAATCCATCACGGACATGGATCCAGAAACGTCACAACCGAAGCAGACCGGGGTTATCTCTTCACCATTCTCCGGTGAATAGCCCCCATCCATAATAAAATCATCATTTATCATAATGTGTAGTTATTAGATTGCCCAACCCCCATAGGCATTTTGTTGTATTTTACTGTCGGGTGGGGATTCATTGCCCAACAGAGTTCTGTCAATTATTGTTCAGTAATCTCACCGCCACCGAAGTTTTGCGTAAGATAGTAGTAACTCACGACCGCACCGTTACCAAGGTCCTGCTGAAACCCAGCGCAACCGCACCCGAGGTACTCGTACTGAGGATTCAGGATATTTGCACGGTGGCCCGGGGAGTTCATCCAGCCCGTAACTACGCCCGGGCAAATTCATCCACGGTATAACGGAACATTTCATTACCTCGCCGGTCGTAGAAATGAGGAATGCCACCTTCGATTCTGATCTCAAACTTGTCGTCACCCTTGAGCGTTGGAGACTTCGCTATATTTTCTCCGAAACACCTGAAACCGGCGAATCCATTTCCCATCACGGACTGCATGCGGTCGGTAAGGGTTCTGAACCTGGGTTCGAAAGGGTTCTCATGTGAGAAGAATTGATGAAGAAGCATCTGTTCGGAGTGCCTCGCAGCCATCATTCGGAGCCTGGGATGGGGTCTGAATGGTTTCAAGCCATACTTCTTGCGCTCTTCATTGGTCTTCAGTAGCACTTCTTCATCCAGCCTGTTTCGCAGCGGTGGGCTGTTGATCATCTCTCTTTGTTGTTTCTGGTTCATAAACTGATGGTTTGAATGGTTTGCTGGCGTTTTCTTAACGTCTCCGCCCTTGCTTCTATACATTCAGAGTTAATCTTGACATCAATCTACCAACGAGGGGAAAATTTTTGAGTTTTTGTTTGCCTCCTCTTGGCGTCATACATACAGATGGGTAAACAGAATCAATTCTACCATCATTTTGTCACGGTAACGATGAACCACATTACGCTATAATCCATTGATGACATTTATTTCGTATATTTGTCATACTTGCCAACAACCTCTAATCTCCTAACCGATTATGGATAACCAAGTAGCGATAGATGATGAAGTGCCGGTTATGCTCCCGCCGAACAGCTTTTCAAAGAGATATACGAGGACATTATGAAATGAAATCGTACCCCGAAGACTTCAAAAAAAGTAGTCAACTGAAAGAAAGTGATTGAGATGACCCCTCAAGATAAAAAGTATTTCGCGTTCATCAGCTATCAGCGGCGTGATGAGAAATGGGCTGACTGGCTCCGAAAAAAGTTGGAACATTATCGCCTGCCTTCCAGCCTTCGGAAACGGGATGGATCGCTTCCGAGGGAAATCCGGCCGGTTTTCCGGGATGTCCTGGAGTTGTCCGGCGGTCTTCTGGCCGAGGAGATTTATCAGGCTCTGATCCAGTCCCGGTTTCTCATCGTCATCTGTTCACCCAATGCCGCCCAGTCCCCATGGGTTAACAAAGAGATCGAGACTTTCGTCCAGTTGGGGCGAGCCCGGGACATCATTCCTTTTATCATTGACGGGACTCCTTCTTCGGGTGACCCGGCCACAGAGTGTTTCACACCAGCCCTCCGTTCCCTCAAAGGCGACTCCGAACTGCTGGGAATTAACATCAACGAGATTGGCCGCGATGCCGCCGCCGTAAAGGTCGTCGCCAGGATGTTTGGCCTGAGTTTCGATTCCCTGTGGCAACGTCATGAGCGGGAAAAGAGGAGGAGGCGTATGACTGTCATCGGAGGTACTCTTCTGCTGGCACTCGCTAGCCTTGCCGTCGGCGCGTATATCGCCCGACAAAACAAAGAACTCGATGCCGTCAACAAGGCGGTTGTCGCCGAGAGAGACAGGGCAAACAGTGAGCGAGATAGAGCGAACGCCGAGCGGGACAGGGCCGAAAGTGCAAATCTGTCCCTTCGTATAGCCAATGACAGCATCTTGTATCAACAGTCTATCATTCAAAAGGCAAATAGTGATCTTCGTTCATCGAACTGGTCCCTTTTGGAAAGCCAGAGCCGGGCAGCGGCGGCAAAGGCTCTGCAACTACTGGAAGAAGGCGATACGTTTTCCGCTCGCCGCCTCGCCTTGTCCATACTTCCCAAGGACATATCAAATCCGGACCGCCCTTATGTCCCCGAGGCCGAAGCCGCGTTACGGAAATCCTTACAGGTAGATTCCTCCGTGTTCAGATCAAACCGCGACAACGACATTTTATCATTTCCGCTCTTCAGCCCTGATGGTTCCCTTTTGGCCGCCATCAGTGACAACCATTCTATCTTGATCTGGGACACTTGTACCGGCCACTTGCTCCATACCCTATACGGGGACCACGAAGAACAATTCGAAATGATGTCTTTCGAGAATCAAGGTAAGCATCTGCAGGCGGTCACTTCCTATGGTCAGACTTTCAAATGGGATGTTTCATCGGAAAAACTGCTCGACCGCAGGGATGGACAAAGACCCAAGGTGGCATTACATCCGTCCTCCACGGTCAGTCCAGATGGCCTTTATTCCGCTCAAGCACATCATTACTGGAAGAACAAATATCCGAATATCATTGTTGTTAAAGAACTCTGCGGTGCTCCTACCCCATTGCATCCGATAACAATCAATCACGCGAGCCGCGCACTCCCGGGCCTCTTCTCTCCGGACAGTCGAAGTATACTGATTACACAAGAAGCAGAGGATATGCACATATTGTGGGGCGGTGACGTCACCTTCTCCCTGTTCAATACGGCCGATGGGCGGCAACTACGGACTATCAATACCATTAAGGATGGCATGATAGATGCCATCTCGTTCAACCCTAAAGGAGACCGGATTCTGATCTCGACTGTGGGCGATAGAATTGAAGTGTGGGATGCCTCTTTGAAGAAGCAGTTATGGGAAGAGAGGGAGGTGAACCGTAATATCAGCTCAACGGTGTCATTCAGTCCCGACGGCAATTATGTCCTCTCCTATGGCGATTCTCTCTTCTTGAGAAATGCCCAAACCGGTTTAAGAATCTGTGCGCTGTCAATGAAATCATTTTGCATCACCGCAGCCGTTTCTCCCGATGGCAGGAGGGTCGCCTTTTCCGAAGGGGACCAGGAACTGATAGTCTGGGATATCAAAAGGAATTGCCTGGATAAGATCATCCCCAGCCCACAAGGACGTATCCAATCCGTGATTTTCAGCCGGGACGGGAAGGAACTTATTGCCGGTTCTAATCAAGGGATACTTTTCATGTGGAACGCCCGTTCAGGTATGCTGACCAGACAGATCACTACCCATTATACTCCAAAAGTCCTTTCTTTCGACAGACAAGGGGCCTACCTTGTGGCATCCACGACCGTAGGCCCTGTCCAAATATGGAGTTATCCCTCTGGAGCGCTGATCAGTTCCTTTGAGACCGGTTTCGCATCCACGGATACTGCCGTTATCTCTCCGGACGGGAGGACAATCCTTACCACGGATGAGCTGAACGACGTCCATCTATGGTCCTTCCCTTCCCTGCAAGAACTGATAGATCTTACGCATGATAAATACAAAGCCAGCCCCTTGACAGCAGACGAGAGAAGGATGTATTTCCTGGATTGACTGTATCCGTCCTTTAGGTAGAAACCGACAATTCACCACTCTTTCTGGTTGAGAACAGTTCGAACGAGACTGTCTCAACCAGTTTTTATATGTCATCAATTTCGGTTTTATTATGAAACAGATTCTCTTGAAATGGCTCTCCCCCCTGCTTCTCATCTTGTCGGCAGCCGGATGCGACAGTACGCCCGCGTTCCCTACTCCGGAGGACCCCATGTACGGCGAATGCGAGTATTGTGAGGAGATGCTTCTCAATTCCGACCTTCACGTCGTCCCCACGGGTGACGGACTGGTGTCCGTCTGGAGCGACTGCTCCGGATGGATGATCCGGAACATCCGTCCGGATTGGGAGGTACTCTCCCCTTACGACTCGCTGATCCTCTACCGGAACGCCAAAGGGAAATACGGCTTCATGTATGCCCCTGTCGCGTGGTACCGTATTCCTGCCATGTACGACCAGGCATGGCCCTACTCCGAAGGTGTCGCAGCCGTGTTGAAGGACAAGAGGGTACACTTCATCGACACGTACGGAAAACCCGCTGTCGAAGGCTTCTCCTTTCCGTGGAACGGCCATTACGTTGACCGTCCCGTCTTTAGGAACGGCGTCTGCGCGGCCGCCGATGAAAACCGTCTGTGCGGCGTAATCAACCACGACGGCCAATGGGTGATCAATCCCCGGTACAAGGATGTGCAACTGCTGGATGAGGGAATCCTCTGCGATGCTCCCGGAGTCCGTGTCCTCTACGGATATGACGGAAAGGTGATAAGCGATTGTATCGTGGAACATGTCAGCCAGCTCACCATCAAGGGTAAACCGGTCAATGCATGCAAGTATGAAGTCAATGGACGGTTCGGTCTCATGGATCTGGACGGGAGACGATTGACCGATGCCCTGTACCTGAACATCTGGGCCATCACCGGGAGCCTTTTCGGCGGTGAATTATCTGACGAGAAGTCTGCGGTTGTGCTGAACAATAAGGGGGAGATCGTCAAGACCGCCGCAGGAATAGAAGTAAAGGAGATGAACCACACTTTTTAAATCACGGAAGTCATGCGTTTTCATGAAATCATCAAGTGCTGCAAGTGGCAGGCAGTACGGAAGAGAATCCTGACTCTGTACGGCAGCCAGAAGCATAACCTCCCGGGTTACAAGATCGTATTCGAACAACTGCAGAATATGCAGCCCGCCCCGTCGTCCGATTACATGCTATTCATAACGACAGAGAGTTGGAACGGGGACGAATGGGTCAAGGTGAATTTAAGGCTTTACAAAGGTGACGATATCCTGCATGTCACGGACTTCATGCCCTGGAACGAGATCCTGGCGATGGAAGTGTTTACTGACCCAAGGAAGTACACCCTGTCCGAGATTGTCGCCCACGTACTGTTTGACATTACTTTCTGGGGCTTCTCAGAAAAACAAATGGAGGAGAATGAAAAGAAACTGGACGAGTTAGCCCATGATAGTCGGCAAAGAAACGGCGATGATGACTGATCGTCAATGAAGGACTAAAGCCTAGCTGACGTACCCGCCAAAGATTTTCAACGTTTTTTGTTTTCCACTGCCAGATGGGTTCCGGCCCGATCTTCTCCAATGATACCGAAGCGTGCGTTCCGGCTCCGGAGCGAAACGGCCTTTCACCCCGGGTTGGAACGGGTGTCGCTGGACGGATATCGCCGGAGCCCATCCCGGCAGTATTCCGCAAGGGAAGTAAGAACCTTTTCCGGCCGAGTACGCTGAAAATCCGGAGACTCGTTGAAAGACGACCCAACATCCTTTATCAACTTGAATGCAAAACCAACCGAGCCATGACACAGACAAACAAAACAAAAGGAGGCCGGGGGCCCTCCATCATCACCCTCCTGATGGCCTTATTCGCTTTTCTCACGGGCGTTCTCAGCATCGCCTACGCCTTGCAAAGCTACCAACTAGCAAAGGATGAGAGGATCCTCTCGACGATTCCCCTCCGGGATGACCAGCGAAAGAAAACCGTCTTTCAGATGGACGGTCCCATGTACCAGGTACGTTTCCTGGATCAAGGGACCATCCTGTACGTCTCCGGGAACAGTCTCTTCAGGATGAGCCTCGACGAAGAGGATGAAGACATATCATTCTTTGGACACTCCGGAAGCATCCAGGACTATGACATCAGTCCGGACGGCAGAAGGGTGGTCACCTCTTCGGAAGACGGAACACTGCGTCTCTGGGACGTCGCAAGCGGTGACTGCCTGGCCGTCTCTGAGCAGATCGACACGCTCGGACAGCCGGATTGGACGATGCTCCATGACGTCGTCTTCCTTCCGGGCGGCAGGAAACTCATGTCCGCCGACATGGAGGGGATAAAGACCTGGAGAACAAGGGACCTGCGACTGCTGTCGGCCGAGGATTCCGACTGGTTCTATCTGTGCAACGGCCTTCTGTCTCCGAACGGGAAAACAGTCTGCGCTCCCGTCCCCATCCTGCCCGAGGGGTTTGATGTCTATGACCGAGCCAAGGGGAGTGTTTTGTACCACCTGGATAACATGTCTCCCGTCACTTATGATGCCGAAGGAAGGCGGCTCCTTGCCGCATCATGGGAGGATGGAGACATGGAGATTAGGGACATCGATGTCAGGAACGCCCATAGACGAACTTCCCGCTTGTGGCTGAACGCCCCTCGCGGCCGGATCAGCGCGATCCACCTCAGCCGGAGCGGGAAGGTACTTGTCTCGGCCCACGAAGACGGCACGGTAAGGATCTGGAATGCCGAGAACGGAGCAGAAAGGGAGGTCCTTCATTGGGAGGGCAGAGTAATCAACAGCATCTGCATCGACCCTACGGACACCCGTATCCTGGCATGCAGCAACGGATCCGGCGAATACTGTATCTGGGGACCGTTCAGCTACTGAACCTCGCTAAAACATGTTTGGTTCCATGAACCTTCTGTCCCTGGCCACCCTTTACCGCGAACCACATTATATACATAGAAAAGATGAAAGAGAACCTGAATGAACTGAAGATACTTGATCTGATGGAAATCCTGTCAGGGAAATCCGATGACTCCCGTCTGGACGAATCCTTCTGGACGCGATACGGTCCGGTTGCCGAGGAGCTTGGGAGGCGTCTTTCCGTCACCCCGTCACAGGCCGTACTCTTTTCGGTCTGCCTCCGAAAGGGGCCGAGGAACGTCAGTTACGAAGACATCGCTCATCACCTGGACATAAGCAACATCATGGCATTGAGCAAATGCAGTGACGACATCGATGCGCTTGTCAGGATCAAATACCTGAGATACCGCGACGCCCGGGATGAGGAATCCTTCGACATTCCGGTGCCGGTCATCCGGGCCCTGAAGAAAAACCGGGCGCCACAAATCCCCCGTCGCACCGGACTGAGCCAGCCTGAACTCTTTGAATATCTGGGAGGCCTGTTCGATGACCTTGATTCGGGTTCCATCCTTCCCGGGGACCTGTATACGGAATTGAAAGACCTCTTTGCTCTCAACAAGGAACTGCCGTATGTCCGCGAACTGGGCTCACTAGGGATACGCAGCAAAAGCGACTGGATGGTCCTGGTGCTTCTGTGCCATCTGCTGGTAAACAAGGACGACGACTCAATCATTTACGGACAGATTCAGGATGTCTATCGTTTCGACAGCGAGTACATCGGGGCCAGGGCGGCATTCCAGGACGGCACCCATCCGCTGATGAAAGGCGGACTCGTGGAACACGAATGCGACGACGGCGTCGTGAATTCCTCACGGATCCACCTGACTAACGGAGCAAAATCCCGCCTCCTGTCCGATTTCCACCTCCACGGGCCTGAAGTTGACATGGGCGGATTAGTCAGTCCTGCGACAATCTCCGAAAAGGGACTCTTCTACACCCAAAACACCGGCCGGCAGGTACGGGAACTACAGTCGTTCCTCAGCGCCGAACGCTACAATGACATTCATGAACGGATGGCCAAGACGGGTTTCCGCAGCGGATTCGCATGCCTCTTCTACGGACCTCCGGGAACCGGGAAAACCGAAACGGTCTACCAGATAGCCAGAGTGACGGGACGAAGCCTGCTTAGGGTCAACGTTCCCGACATCAAGAGCAAATGGGTGGGAGAATCCGAAAAGAACATCAAGGCGGTCTTTGAACGGTATCGCAAGGCGGTGAAGCATTCTGAAAAGGCTCCGATCCTGCTATTCAACGAAGCTGACTCCATCTTCGGTGTCAGGATGGGCGGTGCGGAAAGAGCCGTGGACAAGATGGAGAACGCAATCCAGAACATCCTGCTCCAGGAGATGGAAGATCTGGACGGCATCCTCATCGCGACGACGAACCTGACCCAGAACCTGGATCACGCATTCGAACGCCGTTTCCTGTATAAGGTCCGTTTCGACCAGCCGGACTCCTCCGTACGGGAAATGATATGGGGAACGATGCTGCCGCTCCTGTCTGCGGAGGATTGCGCGAGGCTCGCATCCGCTTATGAACTCAGTGGCGGACAGATTGAGAATATCGCCCGGAAGTTTACCATCAGCACGATCCTCTACGGTGATGCGCTGAGTCCCCTTCCTGTCCTTGAAGGCTACTGCAAGGAGGAGAAACTGGGAAACCGCAACTGTCCGCGAATTGGGTTCTAGGGAACGGTCTAATGAAGAAATATCCTTCCCACCAGTCCTCTGTTGGTAGAATCGTTTTAAAAGACAGTCTATAATGATGTAAGAGAATTGAGCTGATGAACAGGGATCCTTTCCCGTCCCCTATTTCATTTTTTTGCCTTTTGTTTTAGTGCCTACGGGCAGGTCTGGGAAAGGGCCTGCCCTTTAAAAGAGAAAGAAAGTATGGGTAACGCATATTTTATCGGAATCGGGGGAATCGGGATGAGCGCCCTTGCCCGGTACTTCAAGTCCAGCGGCTATGAGGTTTCCGGCTATGACATGTCGCCGTCAGAACTGACAGTACAGTTGGTTCAGGAAGGGATCACAGTCCATTATACGGACGATCCGGGAGCCCTTCCGCAGGACATCGACAAGACGGTGGTTATCTACTCCCCTGCCGTCCCGGAGGAACTGCAAGAATTGAGGGTGGCCCGGGAGAAGGGGTATCCTGTCCTGAAAAGGGCACAGGCACTCGGAATGATTGCGTCCTTGCACCCGTGCATCGCCGTGGCCGGCACACATGGCAAGACGACCACCACCACGATGGTCGCGCATATTCTTACCGAGTCCGGAAAAGGATGCATGGCCTTTCTGGGAGGGATATCGAGGAACTACGGGAGCAATTATCTCTCAGGATCCGGCAATGTCGTTGTCGCAGAGGCCGATGAGTATGATCGGTCCTTCCTTGAACTGTCTCCGGAGACTGCCGTCATCACGAGTGTCGAGAGCGACCACCTGGACTCGTATGGATCCCTTTCGAACCTTCGCGCGGCATTCAGGACATTTGCAAGGCAGGTCAGCGGTATCCTTGTCGCCAAGAAAGGTGCTGGAATCGTGCAGGATGACCTGGAGGCGAAA
>OCVV011273968.1_pt1 | contig 25600 bp, 27 predicted proteins | sample 1539721 | NCBI WGS metagenome assembly OCVV01 (sample SAMN02144230, study PRJEB22623) | gut metagenome | biome: sheep rumen | host: Ovis aries | place: New Zealand
AATAGCGGGCACGCAAAAGTGTTCCCCCTTTCCCCCCCTAAGAACCCCCTCTTTCCCCCTCCCAAAAAATAAAGAATGCAATATACCTTAGGGGGGGGACAGGGGGCACCCTTTTGCTCAACATTGCAGTTGTCCCGCTATTTTAAGATGCTCAGTTGGTCTTACAATGGCGGCCTTTTTGGGAATTCTAATTGGTGTGGGAAAAATGGTTGCCTCAATCGCCCAGGGGTCAAGCCCCTGCGCTCAATCGGCAAGGCGGCAACGTCCGTGTTGCCGCCTCTTACAACGTTGAGTTTATCCTCCAAAATGAATATGGCTCTTACAAGTGTCGCTCTGGTCGCGCGTCCGTGCGCTCCCGACGCTCAGTGGGCCGAGAATTCTTCCAGCTCCAGAAGCAGACTTGCCAAAAGTTATGGCCGCTTCGCGCCCTTGGATTTGAAGCAAGACTGCTTCTTCCGTATTTCTTTGTCAAAGCAACATCCTTCGTACAGTCCGCCTTCGGCGGACAGCTCGATTTCTTCCGCTCGTGCATTCACCGTGAAGCTCCGTTCAGACAGCTTCCAAAAGCTGCGGATGCTTCGCAACCGCTTGTGTTTGAAAAGCCGTCTTCACTTCGAGTTGTTTCTGTCTGATGTCGCCGCTGTCGCGGCGACGTGATGATTTTTCAAAACCACGGGGGAGCGTGCGCAGCAGTCAGAAAATCTTCTAAAAAGTTTAATCCAGAGTCTTTAAATAAAAAGCACACATTTAAATAGAAGATGCATTTTTTATATATCTTTTATATGGCATATAAAAATATTTTTAATTTCTTTAATAAAGTGTTCTCCAAGAAAAGAATAAAAATAAAGGCTTTTCAAAATCAATCAATACAATTCAATCAAACTCAATGACAGTTAAAGCAAAGAACAGTTTTGCAAAAAGACGTGTTCTATTCTGTGCTAAAGAACACGTTTTTATACTTCGAGAAAAATGTTGCAGTTTTTCAAAAAGTTTTCTTTCTTATTTCCGGGAACACTTTCTGCTCTGCGAAAAACATTGGGGGCACGGGGGAAAAAGAAAAATCAAAGTTTAGCAGCCATTTTCTTTACTTCTTCAGCATACATTTCTTTCAATTCCGGCGGATTTATAACAGTAACAGAAGCTCCAAAGCGCAGACACCAGTACAAAGTCTCCTGCATCTGGTTAGATTCAAAGCTCAGATAAACGCTTCCGTCTTCATTCTGTTTACATTTCTGATTCTTATGCCAGGTACGTTCAAGAATATAAGTGTTCACAGACTTATCAAAAAACAACTCAATTTTCTGAGGCTTAGAATCGTTGTTCCAGATTCCAAAACTCGGGTCAATGTGAATCTTCTTTTTGTAATCAGGATCAGGCTCAAAGTCTTCTCCAAGTTCTATGCTCTTCATACGTGCAAGCGTAAAGGTGGCAAACTTCTCATATTTAGTTGAATATCCCAGAATGTACCAGTCTCCTTTCTGATTATAAATCTTATAAGGATAAAGCTCATGGACCTTGTATTCAGTAGAACTTAAAGAGCGGTATTTGAACTTCATAATCTTATGAAGCTTTGTAGCCTTAAAAACATCATTAAAAACTTCTTCAGAAATAACAGGAACAGGGTCTGCAATAAACTCAACATCATTTGCAAAGCTGGACTGAACTTCGACCTGATTCGGCAACATCTGTGAAAGTGTGTCATAAACCTTTTCTATAGTTTTCTGCAGCGGAGTGTTTTTGTAACGTTCCATGAGTGGAAGGATTCCGGTAACTGCAAAGACTTCGCTTTCTGTCAGCATCATGTTTTTTACAAAATAAGTATTATCACTGTAGTAATAACCTTTTTTAAAATAATCATATTCAATTGGCGCATTGTAATAAAGTTTAAGCTGTTCAATGTCGCGAAGAATTGTTCTACGGCTTACTTCCAGCTCTTTCTGTAAACGTTCAACACTTGGATATCCTAAATCCTGAATAGCCTGTTCAATTTTGAATAAACGAAGAGGTTTTGTATGATTTTCTTTTTTATTGCTCATAAATACATTTTATCACACTTTTTTGAAAAATAAATTTAATAGTGACAATTTTTGGCACTCTTGACTTATATAATGGCACGTAGAAAGCTGAAAAAGGAGGTCCTTATGCTGTTTTTATTTATTTTAATAATTGTTGTCATAGTAATTGTGGCAGCAAGTAATAGTGATAATAAATCAAGCTATTCACGTTCCTCTTATGGCAGAGCTTATGATTATGACGACGATGATGAAGATTTTGAACGTGAAATGTTTGATGACGATGATGGCATTCACGACACTGGTGAAATATTTAATCGTTTCCAGGATGGGAACTGCAGCAAGTCAGACATGGAACTTCTGATGGAAGACGATGACATCAGAGATGAATTCTACGATGACTTTTAATTTATCTGGAGGCTTATTATGGGATTTGCTTTTTTGACTATCTTTTTACCGGTTATACTTCCTCTTCTGATTCTTGGATATACAATTCTTTTCAATGATGACAAGTGGACTGGTAAAAAGAAAGATACACAGGATTACATGGAAGCTTATTACGATGAATATGTACACTCAGATAACAGCCCGGTATATAACTCACTTGATAAGGAGGAATAGCCATGAGCGAGAAAAAGAAATCAACTAAAAATGAATACAATTGCAGCATCACATATAACGGTAAAACTGTCTGGTATAGAAGCGGCCATGAAACTCCCGAAGTAAAAGAAATGTATGCTCACATGATGGCTGAACAAAAGGCTGCCACAGAAGCTATACAAAGACGTATTGAAGAAACAAAGGCAGAAACTGAACGAATACATCAGCAATGTATTCGCCTTGAACAAAAACGAAGAAAACTGGAAGAGAAAAACTTCCAGAAGCAAATTTGGGATCCAAATTATTATAAAGCAGGAGGAGATTATATGTACAATAATTCAACAGTTTCAAGCGTATCTGATGCAAGACGCGCTCAGCAGATTCACGATTTCAATGAAAAGGTAAAGAGATTACGTTCAGACATTGAATATCATATGAAACGTAAGCTCGAGGATAAAACTCCAGAACTCCAGCAGGCCAATGCCTTTATGGCTGCCGAAATGAAGAAACTCCTCGAACGTCAAATCTATAACGAAAAGGATTATGAATACGTTTACTGGCTTTTCAATTATGGAGATTTACGAACTGAAGCAGAAATAAATGCACGACATAAAGCAGAAAATGATGCGCGTTATGTTCTTTCCGGACAGTATGAAAGAGACTGCTTCGCAAATAAATCTGTCTGGGGCTGGGGAGCATTTTTCATTGTCTTCTTTTTGTGTCTCTTGTTCTTCTGGGAAAGCCTATGGATTTTAGCAATCCCAATTGCGCTTATGTTTGCTCTCATTGCCTCTTTAATAGGAATGGCAATCGCAAGTAAACAAAATATCGACAATGCAATGGAGCATGGAGTTCCATCAAATCATCCAAGATTACAGCACGATAAAAACGAACTCAAAATGGCCGCTGTCGGCAGTATCGCAGCAGCCGCTTCAATCGGTCATCACGCATACAAAGCCGGTAAAGATCTTGCAGATGTAGACCATTGGCCAAAGTCTAAATAATTTCAAGGGGGCAAAACATGTTGGGTAATTTACTTGAAAAAAATGATATGTCATTTCTCGTAGATTCTGTAATCAGAAATCAGAAAGCTGATAATTACAAGTGGCGTTATGCACTTGTAGGAAATTATATTCCTGTTTCTGATACAAATATTTTTGCTCCTTATACAAAAGTTTATTGCTGTCCTATAGGTACTGGCAAAATTGTAGAACACTTTGGGGCTATTGGAAAAACAAAAGAGAATACAAACACCTTTATTGAAACAATTGTTCCATGTGAGCAGATTATCAATTTACGATTAAGGAAGGTTTTTAATCCAGATGTCCTTGAATTAATGGATGATTCTCCATGGCCATATTACGATGATTCTGCAGAAGGTTTTAAGGCTATTACTTCATTATTACTTACAGCAAATCCTTTATACATTATCCATAAAGGTGATAAAAAATATTCTCTCGATACAGGAGAAAATGATCAGCTTAAAAAAGATATTCATAAAAGTTCAAAAGCAATTTGTAAGTTTCTATGTCACGAGATTAAATCAAAAGAAAAATATTCAATCCCTGTTTTACAGAAACTTGAGAATGAAATAAATCTTTATAAATGGACACACATTGAAAGCGAAAGTTTCCTTGATATGTGTGCATGTTATCTTGGCGATTTTATTATTCATAATTTTGGCGGCTATTGGTCAGTTGTCAATAAACGCCTTTGTATAATGATTACAAATCGTACTTGTGTTTTTACAAATGATTTAATCAAACTTTATTATTGTTCAGAAGATGCTCATGGTTTGGAAACAGCAATTCATCAAATTAAGGAGTCTGTTTTATGAGTAATACATTTTATTTTGAATTAAATCCTCAAAAGGTAAACTTTTCTCTAAATTATCTGCAATCATTAATCCAGTATGAGTTAGGTTCTGATTACGAACTTAAAATCTCTCTTTTTGAAAAACAGTTTGGTGGTCACTTTTATATTGATAAAAAAAGCTCTCGTGGTGTTGAAGTATTTTTACACGAAAGAAAGTTTTTTGTAATGAAGCTGAACATTCTTGCAAATGAAGCTGATTATTTAATCTGCGAAAAAATGTTATCAGTATTAGTAAAAAAGTTTGATTTAGAAATTCATTTAGATGAAGAAGACTTAATTCTCGATTCTGAACAATTGATAAAAGATTATTTCCAGCCAGAAAAAATCCAGCATAACAGAAAGATAGAATCCGATGTAATTATAAAATTAATTCTGCGTGCAAGAAACAACATCCGTTTTGACTGCGTTAACAATCCAGTTTATTTTGGTATGGATTTTGTAGAACTCCTTGAAAAGAAAAATGCAACTGATGAACAGACAATAGTTTTATTTGACCAGATAATGCATAAATTACAATGGGAATTACCAAATTATATAAAACCTTCTCCTGCTGTTATAAGCAGAAAAGATAAATCAAAAGAATACAAAATCCGAATGATGTTCAAAGATTATGATTATATCTTGAATGATTATGAATATCTTTTGATTGGTGACACAGGAAACGACGAAATTGTCTTTATAAACAATGATGATTTAAAACAAATAATCAATGAGTTAAATCTTCCATGGCAGCGTCCTGATGGATTTACCGTTATTTCTACAAAACTGAATCAGACCGATTGGAATAAGTTTGTTGAAGCTGCAAAAAAATTGAACAGACAAAAAGAAATTGATGAACCTATAAGGTTTATGTTTGAAGTTACAGATGTATTCCGCCTTAATAAAGTAGATGTTCTATTGGGCAAAGGCAACATTCCTCTTTTTGAAGGAAAGATACGCTGCGGAAATATCCAGCTTGATGTAACACCGGCTTATGGTAATACAGAAGATACGTTGAATAATCTTTCGTTCCAGATAAAGAAAGGTACTGCTAATAAATCAATGATTGGAAAAATATTTATGGAGGAGTAATTATCTCACAAAATTCAAAAACTATGTTATAATATAAGGTAAATTTTATGAACATAGCATCGTCTTCTACTAAAAAAATGTTTTATTCTAATGCCTCGATTGCTGAATTGCATTTGTCAATTCGTTCTACAAATGTACTTTTAAATAATAACATTCATACTATCGGAGAGCTCGTTGAATTATTACGAACAAATAGGAAAAAACTTAAAACTTTTAGAAATCTAGGAAAAAAATCAGAAGAAGAAATTTGTTCCGTTGTTGATAATATTATCATTTCAGGTGTTGATGATAACTTGTATGCAAATTTCATAAGTAATTATAATTTCTCAAAACGAGCCCTATCTGTTTTCGCAAGTAGAAATATAAAAACTATTTCTGAATTAAAAAAATATTCAATTATTGAAATAAAAAATTGGAAAAATATTGGTAAACAGACTTTAGATGAAATAATTGATGTTTTATCTAACGTTCGACTACCAGATAATTTAGATATATGTGAAATGAATAACGATAATGTAAATAAAGCAAAAATAGATTTATTCATTTTACAAACAAACAATCAAAAAGATTACTCAGCAAATAATATTTCTATACAAGACTATAATTTTTCGACAAGAACATTGAATGTATTACAAAGTCATAATATTCACTCTATTGCTGAATTAAAGAATTACTCCTTAGATGAGATTAAATGTTGGCGAAATCTTGGTAGTAAGACATTTGATGAATTACTTGATGCATTGAGTCAATATTCAGAAATCAAAAAAAGCGAGATTAATATAGGACTATGTATTTCTGAGAATGAATATAAATTCTATAAAATTCCAATAGATATATATAATGAAATTAAAAATCAATCATATATAACTTGTAAACAATTGATTGAGCTTTTTGACAAATATGAAACAATTTCTTATTCTGAATCTATAACTTTAGATATACTTTTTGTATCTAATCAATATAAGGAAACTGAACTATTTAATTTCTGTGAAAATGTTGTAAAAGAATATAATTCCTTTTTTTATTATTTAAGGCATACAGTTGCTAGTGTTCTTGTGTGTATAATAAAATGTATCAAATTGGAAAAACTTTCAAATGAAGATGTTATAAATTATCATCCATCTTTTTGTAACATCATTTGTTCAGATAATAAATGTATCGAAATAATAAAATCAAAAATTTTTGATACATTAAGTCAATTAAAAGAACCAATAGAGGAATCAAGGTTATTCGATTTATATCCAGTGTTTCTAACTAAATCAGGTATTCTTTCTTCTATATTAATGGAAATGGAAAAAGAATCTCTATTAAAAAAACAACGTAATATGTATGAAGTAATTCGACCTTCGGTTTCTTCTTATATAAAAGGTGTAAAAGATAAAAAAATAAAGGACATATTAACAAGAAAAATTATAAAAGGACAAACTTTAGAAGAAATAGGAGCAATTTATAATGTAAGCCGAGAGCGTATAAGGCAAATTGTAAATAAATATTTCATAAAACCGACCAAAGATATTATCTTTGCAGAAGATGAATACGCTTATATTTATAAAAAATATAAATTTTCAAAAGATCAAAGTAAATTAATCTTTGGAGAATTAACCTCTAATTATTTTCAAACAAAATATGATTCTCTTGACAATGATTTAGAAGACTGTCTTGATGATAAAACAATTCCAGAAAATATTCGTAGAAAAATACGAACAAAAATAATTTACACAAATTATATTTATGTTGGTAATCAATATGTAAAAAAATATCGTCCAGAATTATATCGTTATTATATAAAACGTTACTGTACAAAAGATATAGAATTAGATGATTTTATAACAAAATATCGAGAATTTTGGGAAAAGCAAGGACTTCCAAAAGAATTATATGATATGGATGTCAGAACAATTCAAAATAAAATATCTCTTCAAAGTAATATCTTATATAAATATCCTCGTACGCTTCGATTTTATGACTTTAAAAAATATGATTTTACAGAGTTATTAGATACACTAAATTTGTCGCAATATGAGAATGTTTTGTTTTCAACAGCAAAATTTGTAAAAGATTACCCGAAATTAATGAAAAAATATGATCTTCATGATGAATATGAATTACATAACCTTTTACGATACTTATTAGAAAATAAAGATAATAATATTACTTTTCATCGTATGCCAATAATTGAATTTGGGAAAGCGGATGTGGATAATCAAGTTATTTCTTTATTAAATGAAAATGCCCCTATTTCTCCGGAAAAATTATCAATTCTTTATGAAGAAAAATATGGTAATAATTCAAATACAGTACTGATTAATTATTTTAAATGTATTAATAAATATCTTCATCGTGGTATATATATAATTAATGCACCTAACCTTTCAAATGATGAAGTTGTATATTTAAAACAGCAACTTAAAAATGATTTTTATACGATAAAAGAAGTAGAAGATATATTTAAACAAAAGTTTTCAGAATTATCTCATTTAAATCCTATATCATTGAAAAAAATGGGCTTTATAGTAAATGTGGATTATATTGTACAAGGCAAATATGAGTCTGCAAAAAAATATTTTGAATTTTTATTATTTCAAAATGATAAATTTCTATATGATGATATACCACAAATAATAAGACAAAAGACTACATTTAATATGGTATTAAATAATTTACTTGATGACTATGAACTTCTTGAATATGATTATCATAAATATATTACATTCAATAAATTAAAAATGACAGGCATAAAAAAAGAAGATTTATTTGATTTTTGCAAAAAAATTTCAACAATAGATTTGCCAGATTATTTTACTATGAATCAAATTAAATCATTAGGTTTTAAACATAAACTTTTTGATCTAGGTTTTGATGATTGGTTTTATGAAAAGATTCTTGCACAAAATGATAACTTATTTTCAAGTCAACAAATAGGTGGAAAAATAATTTTATCTAAAGGAGAAAAATCTATTACATGGATTTCTTTACTTGAAGATATGATTCCACAAAATGGAATGGATATTTATCGCATTGTAGATAAATTAAATACTGAATTTGGAATAAATATTGATAAGAATTATATTTTAGAAAGAATATATGACAGTGATTTATACTATGACAAAATAATGGAAAAAATTTACCGTAGTTATGATGACTATTTTGAGGAGATATAAAAATGAATCTTTTAGATGAAGGCGTAAAAAGTGGTGCTGTAATTAAGACAACACTTGCTAAAAAATTTTCAATAGATGGAACAACACAAGCATTTCCAGTTTATCGCATTCGATTGGATTTGTTATATTTTAATAATCAAAACAATCGAATTGCAACCTGGCTTAGTCAGTATCGTTCTGAGCATAACGGTGAATTACCATCAATTGATGATAAAGAAGCCTATAATTCTATTATTGAAGACTATATCATCAAGAGTAATCCAGAAGCTATAAAACGAACCGAAACAAATATTGAATTGGTTGAACAGAGAGAAGCCGGCGTAGTTTTGGCTGATGGCCGTATTATTGATGGAAACAGAAGGTTTACCTGCCTTAGACATTTAGCTAAAAAATCGGAAAAGTTTAATGCCTTTGAAGCAATTATTCTAGATAGAGATATAGAAAAAAGTGCAAAACAGATTAAGCTTCTGGAACTTGCTATACAGCATGGTGAAGAATCAAGAGTTGAATACAATCCAATTGAAGAATTGGTAGGTATCTATCACGATATTGAAGAAACTAAACTTGTTACAGCAGAAGAATATGCACGTAGTTGCAATATAAACGTAAAAGAAGTTAGACAACGTCTAGATAATGCAAGACTTCTGAATGAATTCCTGGAATATATAAATGCACCAGGCCAGTATTATATTGCAAGAGATTTAGATATTGTTTCCTCTCTTGATGCCCTTAATAATCTTCTAAAAAAATCAATGGATGATGAAACAAAAGAAAAGGCAAAGATTTGTGTTTTTACAAATATAATAATGCACACCGGAGCAGATCTAAGAGCTTTCGTTCGCAATATAAATAAAGTTGCAAATTCTGAATACTTTGATGAATATATAGAAGAGCAGCTGCCAATAGCCGAAAAAGTGGCAAATCTTTTACCATCAGCAGGGGAAAGTAATACAGCAACGATAACGGAGAATATTCGTTCTCATAGCGATATTCGCGTAAATTTGGAAGATTCCCTCGAAAAGAATCTTTATAAAGCAAAGAAAAAAGAAACACGAAATCTTCCAGCTAAGAATATTTCAAAAGCTAAAGAGCTTCTAGAAGATATTGATGTAAATATCTTAAAGAAATTAGATAGTTTTGAATTGGAAGATGTAAAAAAAGAATTAAACCGATTAAAGTTTTATATCTCGGAGTTTGAGAAAAACCTGGATGTTTAATTGTACTTTCTTTTATAAAGGCTACTTTTTACTCAATATCGTTTCAGAAAATCTTACTGAATTTCAAAGGACTTTCTTCTATAAATTAAATCTTAAGGTTTATGTTGAAAGTTCCTATGATAATACGATTGTTTTTAGAAAAGATTTTTCCTATTTGAGATTAAAAAAATTACTCAACACATTTGATTCAAATGCCCAGCGTTATGGGGTAACTTATACGCTTGATGAATCAGTAGTAAATTTCTTAAAAGAAAAAGAACTGCATATAAATGAAAGATATAAGCTTGGAGCAGAATTAAAACATCATGATGATAAATTACTTGAACGGTTTTTAAAATATCAATCGATTGTAAATTCATTAATGATAAGGAAATTACGTGAGCGCCAGATGTGGGATTCCTTTTTTATGTTTGCAATGCAAAAATCTGGAAATTTTTCAGTACCTGGGTCTGGAAAAACTGCTTCTGCTTTAGGAGTTTTTGCATATCTATATAAAACAGAAAAAGTAAAACGCATTGTTGTTATCTGTCCTAAAAATGCATTTGGTTCATGGGTTGATGAATTTGAATTATGTTTTGGTTCTAATATCCCATTGCAAACGTTTTTATTACATAATCAATCCTATAAAAAAACACAAGACAAGAAAAATGCGATTCTTTTTGATTCTGGCCATGCAAATCTTATCATGTTCAATTACGAATCATTAAAAACGTATATAAATGAAATATGCCAAATAATAGATGATGAAACACTTTTAATTTTTGACGAGGTTCATCGTGTAAAACGTGTTAACGGAGAATATGCCGTAAATGCTTTAAGAATTGCGGAGTATTCAAATTTTACAATTGCAATGACTGGTACGCCTATCCCTAATACATATCAGGATATTTACAATTTTCTCCACATTTTATTCCCAAATGAATATGATGATTTCTTTGGTTTCGATATGAATACACTTAAGAAACCGTCTCCAGAAATGGTTCAAGATATAAATGGAAAAATCCAGCCTTTCTTCTGTCGCACAAATAAGAATCAACTAAATGTTCCTATACCAAATTCTGACTTAATTGACTTCTTTAATTGCACTGAAACAGAAAATGGTATATTTAGTATTCTTCTAAAAAAATATAGAAAGAATAAGTTAGCTCTCTTTATCCGTATCCTTCAATTAGAAACAAATCCAAGTTTGTTATTAGAAGCTCTTGATTTAAGTGAGTTTGCTCATATTTTGGATATAGATGAAAAGGATATAAATAAAATTGACTTTGTTGATTATTCTGATGAGATTCAAAAATTAATCAAATCTATATCAGTTACAACAAAATACAAACGCACAATATCTCAGGTTCAACAAATAGTAAACTCAAATAAGCCAGTTATTATTTGGTGTATTCTCAAAGATTCAATCAGACGTTTGGCAAAAGGATTAAAAGCTGTTGGCATAAATGCAAAATGCATTTATGGTGAGGTTGAACTTGATGAACGCCAAACTTTACTAAATGAATTTAGAAATAATGAGTTTGATGTTTTAATAACAAATCCTCATACATTGGCAGAATCAGTTTCTTTACATACAGTTTGTCATGATGCTGTATATTATGAATACAGTTATAATCTTGTACATCTTTTGCAATCAAAAGATCGAATTCACCGTCTTGGCTTACCACAGAATCAATATACACAATATTATTATCTGCAACAAAACTACCTGACTCCAGATGGAGATTTTTCAATGGATAAAAAAGTTTATGATAGATTATTGGAAAAAGAACAAATTATGTTGAATGCTATTGATAATGAAATCTTGGAAACAATGCCAACAAGTGATGAAGAACTTGAAATGATATTCAAGGATTTTGATAGGGATTATTAGTTATGAAGATTTATCATTATACATCGATAGAAAACCTCGCTCTTATTCTAAAAAATAAAACATTAAAGTTTAATTCTCTTTCAAATGTTGATGATATGGAGGAAGGAAAAACTGAAGACTTTGGAGATTTAAGCAAATTTGTTTTTGTTTCATGTTGGTCAAATAGTTCTGAAGAAAATATCGCTTTATGGAATATGTATTCAAATAAAATGTCTGGTATTAGAATTGAATTGGAGTCGAATGATATTCTATTTGAAAGATTGCACGATAAGTCTTCTTTGATTAAAAATGTTTCAAAATTACAAGAAAATGAATATGCCTGGTTATGGGAACAAGATGACAAACCACTAATTAAAGTCGATTATACAAGAAAGAGAACTCCAAAATTGGTAAAACGTGATGAAGATAATTTGCCTATTATTTATATAAATAATATCGCCTCTTATAAAAGAAGCATTTGGAAATTTCAAAAAGAGGTTCGTTTTATTCTTATCGCTGCAAAAACCACAAATAAATCTAAAGTTGGTATACTTAAAGCAATTCTAGAAGAAACAAATACGACTGCTATTAATGCCAATTGTTTATATTTACAATTATCTGAAAAATCGTTTAAACACATGAAAATTTTATTAGGGCCTCATACAGAAGAGTATCATAGAATAATGTGTGAAGCACTTGTTGAAAAGTATCTTCCCAATTATTCAATTCCTATTTCCAATAGTAATTTACAAATTCGAAAATAACTTTTGTTAGCAAGTAAAAAGAAACTTTTAACTCTCTCCGATGTCCAGTAATCGAGTTTGTGGCAAATTTCATACTTTTCATTTGCTCCATTCCGGCTTCAGTACCAGCCCCAGCCAGAGTCTCTGCCCGCAGGACATAAAGCGTTTAAAGCCTTTTTCGCTCATCTGAATAGTCAGCCATTTTTGCGAGCGGATATGCTCATTGTTCGCATTGCACCATTTGATATAAGTATTGTATAGAAGAGTGTTATTAAGCCGCCATTTAAGGCTTGCATCAATTTCAAGACAGTCATTAACAAACGTACCAACCACATCCATATCCATTCTGTACTCAGCATTTGCTTCCCGAATAACCTTAGGCTCTTCGCTCAAACCTTCCTTCCGCCACATTGCATATCCCTGAATCAGCCAGTTCAAAATTCCGCAATTCTCGGCAATCAATTTTTCTGTCAGCTTCTTATCTCTCTGTTCCGGCGGAATAGTCACCGTAAAAGGAATCATCTTAATACGCCGCCAGATTCCGTTATCAGCACCGCGGATTTTCGGTTTATGGTTTGTCGCCATAAAAATCTTAAAGGTCGGTTTAAAAGAAAAATATTCACCATAAAGAAATCGCGCCGTCAAAGCATCTTCTCCGGTTACGCTTTTTATAAGGCTCTCACTAATCTGTTTTCCCTGTTCAATTTCACTTGTAGTAACAAGCCTCAGCCCCTTAAGACGTGCCAGGTCGTTACTCTGTTCGCTGTTCTTTTTCATAAAGGTTTCAATCATCGTGCTGCAGGCGTAATCCCCAAACAGATGGAGCAGAACATTTAAGAAAGTTGATTTACCATTTGCTCCAGTTCCCCAGAGAATAAAAAGACACTGCTCACTCACATCACCAGAAAGTGCATAACCGCAGGCCTTTTGAATAAAACGAATAAGTTCCGAATCCTTATTAAAAATCTGGAGTAGAAACATTTTCCACGTAGGACACTCCGCTGCCTTATCATAAATAAAACGGCTTTTCTTTGTAATCAGATTCTTAAAGTTAGGCTCTTTCGCTTTGCCGGTTTTCAAGTTCAGCGTAAGACCTTCCACATTAAAAAGATATATATCCGTATCAAGCTCCCAGTCTTCAACCTTGATTTCTTCGCTCATTTTCAAAAGACCTTCCAAAGCCTGAATACGGCGGAAGCTTTCACTTTTAATCAGATGCTTTTCAAAGGCCGCTTCCAGCTGCCGGTCAGAAATATAACGCATACCTCGGTACATTTTATGAACAAAAATCTTACAGCGTTCAGCAACACGCCCGCGAGTATCAATATCCCAGTTAGTTCCATTCCAGAAAAGAAATTTATTCCAGGTAATGCAGTAGCGGATTATATCTCCGTAAGCCTTCAAAAAATAATCGCAGTTTGTAACATCTGTAAACTGCATTTCACCAGTTACAAACTTATTTGCCCTAAGGTCGCGGCTCAGTTCTTCAATGGCGAGCATTTCTTTTTCTGCAATTTCTTTTTTATTCATTTATCATTCCATGCTCTTTAAGCAGTCTGTACAATAAAACCATCTTCATCTGAAGCTGATAAAATCCATCCATAACATCATAACTTCCAATTTTCTCATAAATAGCAGTGATGTTTTCATATAGCAAAATCAGTGAATGTCGATTTTCCAAATACTTCTTAAAATCCCACCATGTAGCAAACTTCAAAGCCTCTTCATTCAGATTTTGATTAATGGAGCGGAATTGATTAAAGATATCCACATCACTTGTTATCTCTTCTATAAAGTTTTTTGCCTCGTGACACAGCTCAATGGGAATGTAATCCACCGGAATATTTTTCATACGCTGCCGACCTCGTGAACAAAAACCTTAACCGCACGACCAGCTGCAGTTCTGTCATCATCAAAACTAACCTGCGGCCAGAAGCTCCACCAGCCGCTTACATCAATATCACTTTCATCCACTACGTCATAAAAAAGGATTCCATTTTCAACATCCTTTACAACCGCAGGAAAGCTCACCACATTTCCATCTGGCTTCCTTGCCCAGATAGAAACCGTCTCATAGCCCGAAAGGTCGCACTTAGTATCAATAAGAATTCTTAATTTTGATTTAGCCTTAAAAATCCATTTCATATACTACACTCCAATTCAATCTCATCCGCAATCGGGCAGAACAAGGTAACTACGTTATTAGCTTCCCGAATCTTTCCGCGAAGCCAGTCCCATATTCTTATAACAGTCTGAACAGTACGGAAGAACAAGCGAGATGCAAACGGCAAAGCTTCAAAATCAACTTCATCTGTAAAGCTACGAAAATTATCACCAGAGCGAACAATCAATTCTTCATCATCAACAATAGATTCATATAGCCGCTTGTATTCGGCTATATGACTTGAGGAATCCAAGATTTCATTACTAGAGAACACAGAACGAATAATCAGAAGAAGCTGCTGCAGAGAATCGCTGAAAGTAAATTCGTCAGTATTCTCTATCTTCATCCTATTAGAATGATAGTTTCTGGCATTAATCCCTTCCTGGTCCTCATGAATTCTGAAAAAGAAAATCCTCTTATCTGCAGCATCAGAAAAACTCTTGCTGTCACTTGTAGACCTGAACAGGTGATTAAATCTGAAAGCTCCTGCAAAAAGAACTCCATCAGAAGAAGACTTTCTCTTCCAATCAGATTTTCTTGTCAGCCTCGAACTAAGATTCCACAATGATGGTATATTTCTTTTCCAGACTAGTTTCCGACTGTTGGAAGTTCCAGCTCCAATATTCCCAAGTACAGTTCTTGTATACGCAACAGATTCAATTTCATTTTCATATTGCAAATACAAAGATATTTCATAGTCATTAGAAATATTTCTCTGCTGACTTATAAATTCTGGTGAACTTACATAAGCAATCTGAGAATCGTAATCCCTGCGATGAGCACGAGTCCAGTAAAAATAACTCATGGTTGTATATGGATCTTCGACTTCTCCGTTTGAAGCATATCCGTGTAAATCTGAATACACTCCAAAAACAATTCTTTCATTCTTAATCAGCTTTCTTGTAAGAGTTACATTCAGACTTTTCCAGCCGTTAGCTTGTCCGGCAAAAGAGATTTCATAAAAAGAAGCATTAAGACATTGTGTTAGCTGCCAGTTAGAATCAGCTGCGAATACCACAGGAACAACCGGATAATAATTTACTCCATAATTATAATCCCAATACCATTCGGAAGCTGGAGCGTGATAATAGAAGACTATAGTAACTGTTGTTGAATTAGAATTTTTCGGAACAATCGCTCTGCGTGCAAATATATCCTGTTCATCAACAGTTTCTCCTTCCATATCCTCGTATTCATCTTCATCCTCATCTATACAGACTTCATACCAGGTAAGAAAATAGTCCGGATTCCTGTTGTTTCCAACAATAGAGTAACTCATATCAAGAACCACTCACAGTAATCTGCCAGTCTATCTGAAGTGAATCTGCAGAAGTAACGTTTACTGCAGGAGTAATCTGAGCATAAGCAAGACACTTAGCGGATGCTGTGTTTCCATTCATAAGTGCAACCTCATTAATACCGTTGGCGTTCAAATCACCTGCAGCAAATGAAGTGCGATATAAAACAACATTCTGTCCGGAAGAGCCAAAAGCAGCCTGAGTTTTCGGGAATGTAGAATCCAACTTTTTGAAAGAACCTGTCGGAGTGTTTACTCCAGTATTGTTCTTAGGAGTAGAGCCGGTCCAGCCGGTTCCAACTCTCATATAACCATTTGTTGAATCAACCTTATTCTGAGTCGGATTACTAACCAGCAAATCTGCAATCAAACCATCACCCTGACTTGTAATAGTATTGTGATGTTTGAAAATCATAGGACGTTCTTTCATTCTAAAGAGCGTTCTCCAAAATCCATTCTTAAAATACTTAACGTGACCATTGCAGTCTCTTACTGTAACAGTAACCAATCCTCTAACTTTTCCTTTACTTGCAATCATTTTACTAATCCTCCAATAAGACCAAACACCAGTGAAGTTACAACAACGCCACCAGCACCACCAATCAAAGCTCCATAAAAGAATTGATTCTTTTTCTTTTCTGCAGCTTCCTTCAATTTTTTGTTTTCCAATTCAAGAGCCAGTTTCTGTTTTTCCATCTGGTCAGCTCTCTCTTTTTCAAAAGCAAGCTCGCCACCAACTTCCAGTAAAGCAGCTTTAACTGCCTCTTGAGCAGTACGTTCAATTTCTTCTTCTGCAATTTCCATAACTTCCTCAATTGTCAGCTCGCTTGCAGCGTCTTCTGAATCTTTCTTTTCCGTCGGTAATGGTGTCGCAGACTGAGCCATAAGATTCGCACAAAGTACGAGCATCAGAATTAGAAATACGCTCAATCGCTTCTTCACGTTTAGCTGCTGCTTTTCTATTGATTTCATCCGTGTCATCCTCCACATCATCATGCCGAACTTGTTTCGGCATCTCCTTTACAAAGAGAACCGTGAATATAGCCACAAACACAGCTCCCAGCCAAATAAAGATTTTCTTAATCACTTCCCAAAGCTTCTTCATCCGTCTCCTTCTTTGTAAACTTAAAGTCCTTAAACTTCTGAACCTCACGGCCAGCAATCACAGCCATAGTAACCGTAAGCCATTCAGCTCCACCAATTACCCCAAAAGATTTAAGTACTGTTGCAATAACAAAGATTACAAACTTCACGCTAAGCAGCTTTTCAATCAATCGTTGAAATCTAAAACTAATCATCCGCGTACTCCGTCAATTGCATTTCGTATCTGCTCAAACTGGTAATCAGCTCCAAACAAATCCACGTTGTCATTACTGGCTTTTTGCAAAGCCTCTCTATCCAAGCCACGAACAATTACCCGATAATCATTTGCCTGATAATAAGGCTTCATATCAGAAATAGAACGAAGCTCCGAATAAGGTTCAACACAATTCAGAACAACATCACGTCCACAGACTCCAGCTACATGACATACTTCATTTTCCTTGTATAATCTGGATCCAAGTTTTCTGTCATACAAAGTCACAAAGAAAGCCGCCTGTATATCATTCTTTTCAGGATTCTTCTTTGTAAAATACTTTTTGAATAATGCATCCGCAGTAACGCGAATAGCACAACCGGTAGCCAGCAAGAGGGCAAGACAAACAGAGCCTGAACAATCAGAGCTCAAAAGATTTTCCTTTCCGCTTTCATATTTCAAAAATTGCATTCTTCCAAGAAAGTAGCGGTAACGTTCCGCCTCTGTCAGTCCTTCAACAATTTCTTTTTCAGTTTCCAGCATTAAACGCATTCGCAAATTAGAATTGTCCATATTACATTCTCCAAGTGTCATTCCCCGGCTTGACCGGGGAACCTATAAACCATGCACAATTAGCGTGATAACCGTAATCGCCACATTAAAGCAGGAAATTACACAGGCAATCACAGCCATATTTCTTCCGGCTTTTCCATTGTCAGCCTTGATATGTTCTTCAAGGCGGCGAGCAGTAGCACAAACATTCGGATTAAACTGGCAGGCAGTAGACCTGTTATCCAGACAATCCATCCTTTTCTCAACAGCAGTCTTAAACTCTTTCATTTCAGCTCTGAATCCAGAAAGCTCAACTTGTAAGCCATTCATAGACTTAACTAACAATTCAATGTTTTCTATAATCATCCTCCTTACCACGTCATACACGAGTCACCCAAATCTCCGAAGAGAACGCAGCTTCCTTTTTGTATCTAAAAGTGAGCTCATCAATTCTCACTTTCTTAAATCCACTTTGAGCATTAAGCCGAATATCCATAAAAGCTCCCACACGAGCATGAATCAGAGGAAGATAAGTTGTCAGGTAATATCCGCCTTTACAGTTGATACAGTCCTGCAGAAGATCTTTAGCACGACGCTGGCAGAAAGGTTCCCCGGCAAATAAATCATCACTCAGAAACTTAGAAGTAACGTTACGGACAATCTGCCCTTTAGCCGCAATCTCGTTATCATCTTTTACAAAAATGCTGTAGTTAGTTTCAGAAATAATTGCACGGCCTGTGATGGCTGCTTTACGAAGTCCAATAAGTTTGCCGTCACGATTCAGCTGAATGATTGCGCGGTCTTTATAAGTGCTTGTGTCATACTGAACAATAACAGGCTTATCCTCACCAGTAACTTCCATTGCATCTAGAAAGTCCTGCTCAGAATCCAGCTGGTCCGCATATACAACATTCCTCGTTTTTCCCTCATCATTCTTAGCCGTATAAATTGCCTGATAATCATTGTCAGAAATAATCTTCCTGCTATCATCCGTAAACGGATAATAAGGCCTCATATCCTCGTCATACCAAACCGGCGCATCAGAGTAGGACCAGAGTTCCTGGCGTTCCGTCTGTACATAACGCGTATATTTCAAGCGAACATTATTCGCATATTTATCATTGTTATTAAAAAATCTGTAATGAGTAATCTGAGTTTCGTTCAAAGTAAAATCAGAATCCTCACTGTAATCATTTTCAGTGTCGTAAGGACTCTCAATAAAACTCAGAGTCAAATCCTTACCGCATTCCACAACAGCATCGTAAGCCTTAGCCAGAGCACAAAGCTCCTTCCAGGCAGAACCAGCCACAACAACATAAGGAATGTCAAAAGGAAGCGAACCACAGTTAATTTCATTAGCACGAATGCCACCACGAGCCGCAATAATATGAACAAGAGATTTTTCCGGCTGCAGTCTGTCACAAACAACAGAATGAACAACTGTCTGAGCATCAGTCCAGTTACGCTGCAGCTTAGTGTCATCAAGTTTTGTGCTCAAGTCAATCAGACGTACTTTGGTAGTCTTATCAAGAAAGCCAGTCTCCTGACTCTGAAATCCGCTGTCATCCACAAACATATGAAAGCGGAAAAATGTATTAGTCCTGTCACCAAAGCAATACCATATTTGAACCCCAAGGCCAGGAACATATTCCGGATTTTTCTCTATGTCATAAATACCTTTCAAAAGAAGCTCACCGCAGTTTACAATTCCACCAGCTTCCGTGTTATAAGAAGTAGCAACGCATTCAAGAATGTCAGAGTCCGGAATATAAACATCGCCGCCACTTAGTTCCAAAACAATACGAACAAAAGGACGAGCATAAGTATCGCAAATCTTATTTTCAACTTCAGGCGGTAACTCGTAAAATCTCATAGCACCACCTGTGTGTTCTGTTCACTGTTACGGATATTAAATACAACAATTCCTGTTACTTCAAACTTCTGGTAACAAAGCACTGTATCAGCGCAGTTGATATCTGCCATATCATCCAGAGGCTTCAAATCATAAAGGTCTAACCAGATTCCTAATCTCTGGTCCAATGTGATAGAAAGTTTTTCAATTTTATTCTGAGTCGGATAATGTTCTGTATTTAATGGAAAGTACAGAGTAATCTGATACTTTGCTTTTTCAGTAAATTTGCCTGTAAGTTCAAAGCGGTAAACAAGAGGAAGATTTTTTAAGTCGGCAATTACACTATGACCATCATAATAAAAAGTGCGACACTCACTCCAAGGTAAAGAGGGTGTAGTAATATCCCAGCCTGTTGTAAAAGAATCATCGTTATCTTTTACATCAAGCCTGAAATAAAGCGGTTCATTATTTTCTGCACGAAGTTCAAAATCTTTTACAGATACATTTTTATAAATCAGCTTTTCACAAACACGGTCTACAAGAATATCAAACTTTTCATTTGAATAAAAAAGCAAAAGGAACAGAGCAAGAATATTATTATATTCAAGTCTCGTAACCACGCAGCCAGTGATTGCCTTGCCGGTTTCAACAAGCTTATCTCTGTTCCTTAAGCCAATCACTCCAGGCAGAGCGTAGCCTTTGGACGCAGTGCGTACAGTTTCCTCGCTGTAGGGTAATGGATAATATTCACCGTCTTTTGCTATCGTCAGTGTGCAGCCTCTACCTTGAACTTTCATAGCTCAAGTGTAAGCCCAAAGCCGTGTGCAAAAAGGTTCAGATTTCTTAACCTTTTAGGTCAAATCGGTCGATGCTCAGATTTTTTAATGTCCTTACTTTTTATTTAGGGAATTCTTTATTTACTGTAACATTGACATTAATAGGAATAGGATCTTGCTTTTCTAATTCAATAGGTTCATCTATTTTTATAGGCAATGCTTTCTTTTGTTCAATGTTTTTAACTTCAATTTCAATAGGCTCTTTTTTTATATCTGATATGTTTATATCAACGTTTCCTTTTTTTATAGAAATTGGAACAAATAAAGTTAGCAGGGATATAATAAATGAAGCTACTGCAATAATAGTTGTAGTCCAATATTGGACTTTTTGTCTTTTTTCACTTTTATTTTGTCTAATTTCTAATTTATATTGTTTAATTTTATCCTCTTCTTCTTTCTTTTGTTGTTTTATTTCTTCTTTCCTAATTTTTTGAGCTTCTAAATCTAAATAATCATTCTCAACCATATTATATAGTTTACTTGTAGGATAGTAATATGAAGAAAAATATGGCTTTAACTTCTTTGAAAGTGAAGGTTTTATAAAATCTGTTGTTGTATCACATATATCGTCTTGTTTTACACATAAATCAGCTTCTGCTAAAAAAATATATTCATTTTCTTCCAGGTATTTCATTAAGAGATAATATTCATATAATTTTGCAATTTTATCATAAAATAAATTCTTAAAATCTTCTTGCGTATTGAATCTTTGAGAATTGTAGACTAATTCCAATTCATCATTTCTATTAATAACATGAAAGCCACAGGTTATACTAAGACCAAATATACCTTCTAAATCAAACAAAATATTTTCAGCACAAACTGTTTGATTATTGTTAAAAAGTTTGATTATTAAATCTAATACTTTTTTTTCAAAATCACTAAATTTTCTCATTTTATTTATTCCTTTAATTTTTTATCAACTATCTAACAGACTATTTATACAAATCGCATTCTCAGACTTCAGAAAAGCTGTATGGTAATTCTTTTCTTTCCTGAATATGAAAGCAATAATATCATCATTAAATGATTTCCAATACGGTCTATAAGATTCCCACGTCATTAATGAATTATCTGAATATGCTTGAATTATTTTATTTGCGGTTTCAGCTTTTATAATGAATCCATAATAATTTTCTAGGAATTCTTTTTTTGCATTCTCGTTGATTGTATACTTTGTAATATCAAAATAATAAGAATCATTTCTATTATCAAGCTCATTCATTTTACACATCAATGCAAATCTATGGCTTTTATTACTTGTATTTGCATAAATCTTGTTAGACCAGGTAAGTATTATTGCACCTTTTAATGGATTGCTATCAACCGGGCTTACTGTATTAAAAACTTCATATTTTACGGTTTCGTAATCTGAATATTTTTGTTCATCTTTATTTCGTTCATATTGTTCTTGCATAAAACTTTCAAAAGAACAAAATTCATTTGCGCTTGTACAGTTTACACCATTAAAGTCAGAGAAGTATATTTCTTTTTTTTCTGCTAACGTTTCTTTTATAAATAAATTATTAAGACAATTAATAAGGTTTTTATCTGTTCTGTAATTCTCATCTAAGAAACAGACGCATTGTTTATTTAAAGTACGAAAAACAGAATATAAAGGTTCATAATCAACTGTTAGATATTCCCTAGGAAACTTATTGGAAATGTCCGAAAACTCAATAGTATTCAATTTTTCCTTAAACTTTTTTTCATTTAACATTTTTATTATTCTTTTAATCAATTACTTCGTATTCCATTGTGCAATTTGAAATTGCATGAATTGTACCAACAGTATCGGCACAATTAATTTATGATTTTCCAATAACCGTTTCTGTCGCTTCCAACTCGTTCTATTATATTAAGATCTTTTAGAATCTTTATATGCTTTCGTATAGCTCTATCTGTAATGCCAAGAGTTTTTTCTAAATCGTTTGTAGTAGCATTAGGATTATTTCTAATTGCTTCAAATACAGCAACGGAACTTCTAGGAACTTTCTCGGAACTTTCTAGGAACTTACTAGGAACTTTCTCGGAACTTCCAGGCATTTTCTGTGCACTTTCAGTAAATCCATCAATGCCATATTCTGCTGCAAGTTTTTTATAGGCTTCAGAGGCATTACAAATAGCAGAAAAACCGCCGCTTACAACTTTCGGTTCTGGTAGAGTTGCATTTTGTTCTTCACAAATTGTTTTGATTTTGAAATATCCGCGTCCCCAGGATTCTATAAATCCACACTTAAAGAAAATATCTGCAAGCTTAGGGTTTCTTGGAGCAGAATGATGTAATTTGTAAAGGTCTTCAATCTTTACAGTTTCCGGCATTTCTCCAATATTCCAGATATCAATCTTGTCCTTATAAATCAAAATCTGAATAGGATATGGCTTTGTGTAATCCTTATGAATAAGTGCATTCAGTAACAATTCTCGAAAAGCTCCACGTGGGAAGAAGTAAGTTTCTGCTCTATGAATCTCATCTGGATATGAAATAAGGGCTTTCATATATTTTGTGTAGATAATATCAAGGGCATCTTCAACCTGTGTCATAAGAGAACCGTGAATTTCATCCTGGAAAAGAATGTCGGCATCATTTGCAAAATAACCGATTTTTGTATAAGCGCCTATTACCCATTTTTCTGGATCCGGATGAAAAGCCATAACTGCAGCACGTGTAAGCCGTTCTTTATCAAAGGCTCTAAGATTCTGCAAAAGAGCTTCATTTGATATTTCGAGTTCTTCTTCCTTAAAGCGGTTAGTTCTTATAGCCCATGTCTTAAATACCTTAAATGCTCGTTCATCTAAATCTTTTACAGAAACATCTGGTATTGAAACAGCATCCCATGAAAGACCATATGCATTAAGAATCAAATCATTCAATTCAAATCCTGTAACTTCCTGTGTGGTTGAACCAACTCTTTTGTAGTATTTTCCATGATAACTTACTGGATTTTCATACTTATTAACTTTGATAATCAGATACTTCAAATTATTGTCAGAATCATCAGCAACAGATACATCACATAAAAGGCCCATGCTCTGTGTAATCTTAAGAGGAATTGTTTCGCTTAATTTATGAAAATCTTGAACACCTGTTACAGTACCTTTGTCGTTTACACCAATATAAAGGATTCCGCCTTTAGTATTAGCGAAAGCACAAATCCATTTAAGGTATTCATCCTGCCAGCTTTGTTTAAATTCTATGTCCTGATTTTCAGCTTTCTGTATTATCATATTACAAGATTATTATATCATAATTATTGCTGTTTCTTCTATGTTTCAAAATATTATCACACCGTAATTCTCATAACTATTTTGTTTTCCTTAGAGTTTGTTATTTTACAATCAATCCACATATCATCCTTCTGAATAATTAATGCTATGGCTTCGGAATATCGTGAGAATATAATTGGTCTTAGTTCTATGTTTGGTTGTAGTTTTAATTCAATGCTAACTGTATAAATTGTATTTTCTACAATCCTGTCTTTCTCAGAATATTCAGATTCTTCTATACTAAATATAAATGAAGGTGTCTTAATACAGTTCTCTGAGAGACTTGTATTTTCAAACGGTTTTAAAATAATTCCGTCATTATGCTCCTTGTTGATTTTATCAATACATTCAGGAAGCTTTTGAATTAAGAGATATTCCAGCTCTTTATAAACAGGTTCAAAACTTTTCATAAACATTTTCTTCTATACAATTTGATTACAGACTGGATATCCTGTGGTAATTCAAATTCTGTTTCATCATCAAGATTTGTCTGCTTAATAAAGTCTTTCTTTTTTAGAAGGAAAAGTTTTACTATAACTTCTTTTAAGTCTGCCGGTAATGTTTCTTCTGTAAAACCAGCATTATAATTCAGAAAGACAACATGACCTTCAAGCTTTGGATCTATGAATAAAATACGTTGTCCGTCAATTACGCAATTAGGAACACGGAGCTTTGTTGTCATATCAATGATGTTTATCATTTCAGAAATGTTTTCATGGTCTGTAAAAACCATACAATCTTTTACTGTGTGTAATTCGTTGTAGTTTTTATCTTCCAGTGTGTAGCCCAAAAGCTTTTCAATATAAGAAATTGTTGCTGCAAAGATTAAAGAGTCTGTTTCGATTTCTTCAGCTTTTAGTTCTAATATTTTCTGTAGTTCTTCAAATGTGAAAGGTTTCATATTTCTCCGTCATCGGAAAAGCGGGGCAATGGCTAGTATAACCTCCGTTCAGTCAAATACAAGGCCAAGCCCTTCGGGTGCTACGCAGCCTTGCATTTGCCTTCACTTCGGTTCGGGATTTTTCGCCCCCGCTTTCCAAAGACAAATATTTGTATTTGTCTTTGGGTTTTATTCTGTTGCTGTTTTGAGCAAAACCATATTCTTTTTAGGACGAGTCACAAGGAATCCGTCACGCTTTCTGAAGCGCATAAAGAGCTCTCCATATTCGAGACCTTCGGTTGTTTCATCAAAGCGCTTGATTTCGATTCCCTTGCGGTTACCGTGTATGATTCTTTTTGGATTCATAAAGATGGCAATTACCTTGTCAGCTTCGAGGTCGGCAAGCTGCGGCATCAGGCGGCTTTCAACTACATCATAGCCGTCGATTCTTCCTGGCATTCCGTCACCTGGCTTTCTCCAGATTGGGTTGTGGTTGTCGTCCTGAATGTTTGCGATATGATTCAAAACTGTTTCGTTCAAGAACCATTTGCAATACTTTCTTTCTTCCGGTTCAACCTTGAGCTCTGCAGCTCTAAAGTCGAGGTATGTAAGCTTGCTTTCATCGGTGCTTTCGATTCTGCAAACTTCTGCCTGTTCCATATTGATAGCACCTGTGAATGGGTCATCATCTGCGATGAGGCACTGGCGGTCAAACTCCTGGCCGTAGGCTTCTGTAAAGTCTTCCAGGAACATCTTTCCAAGGTCAACAAAAACATCTTCTCCGAACTCGTCAAAGAATGGTACATAGCCTGCAAGTGTGTAAGCTTTAAGCTCTGTACGAGTAGGCATGTTTGATTTTGTAGCGTCGATTTTCTGTCCGTAAGAAGTAAGCCACTTCAATTCAATTCCGCCGCGGTCACGCTC
>OCVV012874828.1_pt1 | contig 25596 bp, 24 predicted proteins | sample 1539721 | NCBI WGS metagenome assembly OCVV01 (sample SAMN02144230, study PRJEB22623) | gut metagenome | biome: sheep rumen | host: Ovis aries | place: New Zealand
CTTAATGACTGTTGGAGGTGCGGGAGCTGGATTTGATATGTATCTAGCGATGGTTAAGCACTTAATTCCATTAGTTAAAGAAAAGAAAGTCGCTCTCTTTATTAACTTTGGAGATCACTTGACTGTCTATGATAAGTTAGTTAAGAAACTCAATGGAATTGAATCACATAACTTCTTTAATCAATATGAAGATTTAGTCAAGTTCTCGAAAGAGATTAGAGATGGAGAATGTGAAGGTATCTATTGTATTTACAATAAGAATATCTTTGAAGCTGTATACTCCACTAACTTACTCATGCCTGTTAGTGACTTACTTGTCACCAAACCAAGTGAGTTAGCATATTACCCAATTCCAAAACTTTTTATGCGTCATATTGGTGGACATGAAGTTTATGGCGCTGTGAATGGACAAGAAAACGGAGACTCCACTCCTGAATGTCCAACAAAGAAGGAAGTCTGTGAAATGCTCGACAGAGTCATTTCAGACAAAGACTTAATTCCACATTTATGTGACCGCATTGATTATCTAAAGAAAATCGGTCACTATGATGGCGCATATGAATGCGTAAAACTTGCAGTTAAAGGAAAATAAATGAATCTACAAGAATCATTTCGTGATTATTTTGGATGTGACTCCACTACAACTTATCGTGCTCCAGCACGAATTAATCTAATTGGAGAACATCTTGATTATAACGGAGGTTTAGTTTTACCTGCGGCAATTTCTTTATATATTACCGCTACAATCTCTATAAGAAATGATTCCAAGATTAAAGTGTATTCACTCAACACCAAAACTGGTTTTGAGATTGATCTAAAAGAAATTAGGAAAGACTCCAAATATTCGTGGGCGAACTACGTCTTTGGAGTCTTTTCCATTCTTTTAGATGAAGGATACACTATCACTCATGGATTAAATATTCTTATTGATTCTGAGATTCCTTTAGGAAGTGGTTTATCTTCTAGTGCCGCTTTACTAGACTTAATCGTCTATTTAACAAGCGAAACTTTCTCTTTAGGTATTTCCCTTAAAGAAGTCGCAAAACTCGCTCAGAGGGTCGAAAACGACTATCTCGGATTAAAATCTGGAATTATGGATGAAGCCGCGATTGCTTTAGGAAAGAAAAACCACTGCTTATTACTGAACTGTCAAGAATATGAATATGAACAAATCCCTTTAAATCTTGGAGACTACACGTTCGTTGTTTTAAAAACGAATGTGCCGAGATCTCTTGTCTCCTCTAAATACAACGAACGTGTAGAAGAGTGTCAAAATGGATTAGAGTTAATTAAAAAGAAAATGAATGTAAATAACTTATGTGAAATAAGTGTTTTAAATCTAGATAGAGTAAGAGACCTTATTTCAGATGAGCTTATTTATCGACGTGTAAAACACGTGATTAGTGAACAACACCGTGTTCACTTATTTGTTGAAGCGTTAAAGAAGAAAGATATTGTTTCATTAGGAAAGATCCTTAATGAATCGCATCTCTCTTTAAAAGATGATTATGAAGTCAGTGGTCCTTATTTAGATGCGATCCAAATCGCTGCTATACATGCGGGCGCTATTGGCGCACGCATGACAGGAGCAGGATTTGGTGGGTGTGCGATTGCTTTAATTAAAAAAGACTCCTTCACTAAGTTTAGAGAAGAAGTCTTAAATGAATATTTTAATTTAACTGAGTTACATGCGGATGTCTTAGAAGTAGACATTGTGGATGGTCCACAAAAGTTATAAAAAAGCGGGTTATTCCATTGGATGGTATCGTTCTCCGCTTATCTTACGATATTAATCCCTATCATCTAAAATATTATGCTCAAATAGTTTGCTTACTTCTGTATAAGAGGAGCAATCTTTTTTCGTTAATTGAACATTACTTCGAGAGATAGCGACTTCCCTTAAATCATTTATCTTAGGATATAAATCAAGGTTCTTTCGATAATCAGATACAAATCTTTTTAATTCTGATATCAGTTCTTCATTTGAATGAAATTGTTTAGTTGTGGAAACAAAGTGGTTTAAGAACCATAATTCAAAAGTCGGTTGTGAGACTATTAACGTAATATCTTTTGGAAGTTTAGTTTTTAATTCTTTTATTTGATTCAATTTTTCTTCACTACAATCGCCATCAAAGAAAAGGAAAGTTTTATCTTCATTTGCTTTGTAATCAAATCGTTTTCTTTTGCTTTTGATGGAATAAATCATGTTTTTAGGATCTGTACATCCGCATGATACTACCTTCAAGAGATATTCATCATTTGCCGGTTTAAAATGGTGAAAATAAATTGTCTCAGTCTTGTTGTCTTTTCCCTCGACACCGAAAACAATGATTTTCTTCCTTTTTAAAACGCGACTAGATTGACTCATTGTAATAATTCCTTATTAATTTCTGGTGAGGTCATATATCTTCCAGCGAGATAAGACTTATCGATGGAATCAGTTTTTCTAACACCAAAGTCTTTTAATGAGTGGATATATGTCGAACATGTATCCTTATCTTTGTAGACAAAATTAATCTGTTCTCTTCTAAAGAGATCCAAATCAAGTAATGCAGCATTATGTGATGTGAAAATAAGCTGTGAATGATGTGTGTTTATTGTTTCATCTAAAAACAATTCAACGATCAGTCTTGCTAAATCAGGATGCAAAGAAGATTCTAATTCATCAACGATTAGTACTGATGGTTTCTGCAAGGCTCGATAAAGATGAGTTGCGATAACGAAGATCTTTTTTGTACCGAGAGATTCATTAACAAAAGCAATTTCTCCACCACAACCTTTTCCCTGGTGATTTAACAAAAGGGTGTCTCTTTCAATTGTGCCAAACATTTGATCACCAAATGGGGCAACTGGAATTGTTTTTTTACGAACTCCCACACCTTGGATATCAAAATCTGCAGCTTTTAGCAACTGTTCAGTAAATTGTTTAAGTTTTTCATTTGATTTTATTTCAAGCGGAACAATGTCATCAAAACGTGTAACTTCTGGTGAAATATTAATTAAACGTTCCGCAAAGAATAAATAAACATCGGAAAAATCATCTGCCTTTAAATTGCTAAACATTGAAATAAATGTTTTATGTTTGATGACTGATTGTGTTAATTGTTGTAAGAGAAGATTAGATTGGATTGTTGGTCCCAAGTGGATGGTAGGCCCATTATTGGATTGGTCTCTTTCAAATAAAAGAGTTGGTTTTTGGGATGCAAATTTATTGAGTTTCTCATGAATGATGGTTGTTTTGTTAAACGAAACCTCATATTTATAAAAAACCGATCCATTGTTTTCCAAAGAAAATTCAATACCCATTTCTGTTGGAGACTCGAGAGAGTTTTTAGAGAATAAAAATGGGTTATATGGAATATGGTTAGGCGGAAAACCAGGCACAGGAACAACAAGCTCTCTTAAAGCAGCTAAAGCCTTAATGATTGAGGATTTACCAGATGCGTTTGCGCCATAAAACGACATAACTTTCAATAACTGTGAATTTCCAAAATTAAAAGTATTGTGAAATGAAGTTGAATCGCTTAGGTTTGAAGCCTCAAAAGAAATTTCAACACGATCTTTGATCGAGCAATAATTCTTAATATAAAATGATTTAATCATTGCTTTGCCTCCTAATAGTATTATATGAAAATAATACAGGATTTCAACATTATTTTTCTAATTTTTGTTATTTTTTTGCAAATATCTAAAAAATAATTGATTAATATAAAACATAAATTTCAAAAACATGTTTGAAACATCAATTTAATATTCAAAAGGAAGACCTTCTTTTTTGGAAACAAATAATTGAAAAGAGAATGAAGGATCTTCACCATATAAGCCTGTTTCATCATCCTCAATTAAATTAATAACTTCGGATTGATATAAAAGTTTTCTCGATTCTTTTAATAGAAGTCGATATTTTTCAGAGATCATCTCAATAACTCGAGAAATGATAATTATTTTGGCACCGATGTTAGTTTGGAGATGATTGCTTTTTTCTATATTCGACAATTCAACATTCTTTTGAGGAATTAACTGATCAATGTAATAAACAAGAAACGAGGAAGACATTCCGTGTAAATCTTCGAAATCGTTTACTAGTTCATCGAACAGCTTGTTTTCTTCCATGATTAAATAAGATTTTTGGCCAGGAATGAATTTGTCTTTTGCGAAAACCTCAATGCACATCACAAGAAATTGATTGATATCTTTTTCTAATCTATTCATATATCGTGATGTAATCATATAGAAAAGGGGTCGTCAAGACCCCCATATATGTTACCTATAATATATGTTTTAAAGTATTAACTTTATCTATCTAATTAAATACATATATTATTGGTAAAAAGTTTTTGGTAATAGTAATTAGTCTCTTCTTAATAAGTCTCTAGTATAGACCTTATCTTTGACATCATCTAATGAAGAATAATAACGATTCGCGACAATAATGTCGCATTGTCGTTTGAATCGTTGAATATCTTTCTCAATATTGCATCCATTAAATGATGGATCTAAGATGAGAGGTTCATAGATGAGAAGATGAACATCTTTCTTCTTTAATTCTTTAATCACATTTAAGATCGAAGATTCTCGATAGTTATCACTATTTGTCTTCATTGATAAACGATATATCCCAATGATTGGTTCATTGATATCTTTTACTTTGAAGATGATGTCTTTAGCGATGAATTCTCCGCGTGATTGATTTGAATCAATAATCGCGGAGATTAATTTTTCTGGAACATTCTCAAAGTTGCTCTTTAATTGTTTAGTGTCTTTTGGAAGACAATAACCACCATAACCAAATGATGGATTATTGTAGAAATCACCGATCCGAGGATCTAGACATACTCCATTAATAATTTCCGATGTGTTTAATCCTTTGTTTAAAGCAAAAGAATCAAGTTCATTAAAGTAAGCTACTCTAAAAGCTAAATAGGTATTGGAGAATAACTTAATTGATTCTGCTTCAGAAGAACCAACAATATTTATCTGTGTATCTTTTTTTAAAGATGCTTCTTGTAGAAGATGTCCAAATTCTTTTGCTTTAGATAAATATTGTTGGGTTCTTTTATTAACTCCAACAACAATCCGAGATGGATATAGATTATCATAGAGAGCTTTACCTTCTCTTAAGAACTCAGGAGAGAAAAGGATTCGATCGTATTGGTATAGCTCACTAATATATTTTGTAAAGCCAACACCAACTGTGGATTTAATAACGATCCACACTTTTGGATTTATTCTAAGAGCTTCCTTAATAACTGATTCTACTGATGATGTATCAAACTTATTTGATTCAGGGTTATAGTTCGTTGGTGTCGCAATAATGACATATTCGGAATTCTTGATTGAACTTTCTAAATCTGTTGTTGGAATTAAATTCAAAGATTTGTTTTTTAAAAATACTGAAATATCTTTATCAATGAATGGACATTGTTTCTTTTTAATTTGATCAACTTTTTCTTTGGAGATATCAACAGCATAGACTTGGTTATGTTGGCTTAATAAAGTAGCAATGCTTAAGCCAACATAACCTAGTCCAACAACAGTAATAATTTTTGAAGTTAACCGAGAATTGATGGTATTTTTATATTTAGTAAGCGATTGAATCGCTCTTTTGTATTTGTCTATTTCTTTATATTTTGGATCTAGCTCTAAACGTTTATATGTCCTTAAAGAAACAGAACAAATTAAAGATGCTTCAAGTTGTGTTAACTCTTTAGAGATACGAATGTCTTTAAGGTTCATATCTACATTATAATAGAAAAGTGCCAAGTTGGCACTAGATTAAATTATTTCTCTCTTAAGTAGTATGCTTTTTTAAGACTATTTAAATCTAGAAATTTTGATCTTAAAATCGACACATCAGTCTTATAATTCTTTAGTTTTAAATTAGATATTATACTTTTTTCGGATTCTGGCGACCAATAAATGCATAAGCTATTTACCGCTCGTGTAATTGCAGTATAAAAAATATTATGCGAAATTACTTCCTTAACCTCTCCTGAAACAACAACATTAACTTTGTTATATTCCAATCCCTGTGCTTTATGTATTGAAAGCGCGTAACAAACATTAAATGGAACAACTTTCGAAGGCTTTAAATCATCTTCTAATTCTTCCTTATTTATCAAATAAACATCAAATGTTACAATTGTGGTCTTGTTTGGCGTGAATTCAACATCTCTAACCTTGGGGTTAAAAGCAATTTCTGGTTTCAACGTTTCCTTTACTTCGACTGTGAAAGTCATTTTTTCATTGCTTTTAATTGCTTTTAAAATAACGCCTCTTAAATTATTGTAAAAAATATCTTTGTAATAAGACGTTTCTTTAAAAACAATTGGATCACCAACTTTATAAGTGTGCTGACGGCGAGTAATTCCGTTATTTCTATTGTTAGCTTGCATTATTTTGTTTATATTGTTGATTCCATACAAACCGCCATAATTAAGGCAAAGCGTAACTTCGTTTTCATCTGTGGGTCTTGTAAAAACTTTTTCTCCAATGGGAAAAGAAATTTCATATGTTTTAAATGCTTCAGATATTTGAGGCTCAATATTTCGAACATTTTTCCAAATGGTTTCCAGAACCTTGTTTGTTGTCCTAAAACAATTATTTAATTCACAGTAACAATCTGGTGGCAAAAATTCACGCATCAAGCTAAACCAATTTCCAAATTCAATTGATTCAATTTGATAAATATCCCCCACTAATAACAATAACTTTGGGTTGAGTTTTTTTAGTAGCTTTAAAAAATCTCTATTTGATATAGTGCTGCACTCATCAATAACAACCATATCAAAACTTTTATAATAATCTGTTTTAGAACGAATTATTTTTTCGACAACAGAATAGACAACATTTTTATTTGCAAGTCTTCTTTTTAAATTTCCAAGAGAAGCATATGTGCTAGTAACACATAAGACATTTTCTAAACCAACTATATCTAAAAGTTCGTTAATGAAAAAACTTTTGCCAGTGCCGGCAGGACCATAACAAATAAATGCGCTTTTGTTGTTAAAAGCCTCTTTAATCGCGATTTCCTTGTTTTGATCATCATATTTTTTATTTAATGCTTGAATTCTGCTTAAAACAAAATTTCTATAATTTGGAATAGATTCATTTGAAAAATAACTTTTTAATGTTCTAAAAATTTCTAAAAAAGTCTTTTCGTTCTCCGCTACATAGTAATAGTTTTTATTTGAATGCGTACAAACATCAATCCTCATGCGAACATAATTTCTTATTTTCCTATTGAAATTATTAATCTGCTCTTCGATGTCTGGAATGTCTAAAAGATAATCTTCATTGCAATAAATCAAACTATTATCTCTAGAATAATTATCTATTTCTCTTTTTACTAATTCACACTCATGTCCTTTTAAATCAATTGCTCTAAACAAAATTTTTGGCACTACTATAGAATCTCTTAGATTGGAGCAAAATGGGGTAGATTCGAAAGGATAAATAGTTGTGGAAAGAAGTAATGGTGAATTTTCAATAATTATATCATCGACACGAATTAACTGACTTTCTAATAATGCATTATTCATCGATGCAAGAAGATATAATAACGTCACATAACCAAAAACTTTATTATTAATATAATGTCTTGCAGTAAGTATAACTTTTGCTAATTTAGTTTCTCGCCCATATACCAAAACACTCTTAGCGAATTCATCAAATTCATTTTGTTTCATCTTAACAATATCAGCTAATGAAACGCGATTGTCTTTGATATAACTCATTAATCTGTATTCTTCGTTTGTTTTTCTAATATGAAATCGTAAATTTAATATTTGAATTAATTTATCAAACTCGCAATTTCTTATAGCAACATCGTACGCAACAATAATTTGAATTGTTGTTTGTACATTACAAATCATTACTTCCCTATCAACTATTTGAAGTTCGACAGCGTAATTATCAAAAATATCCTTTTCTGAAAAAGCAATTATTTTATCGGCTTTATCTTTGTTATCGTCGATTGTTGAAATTGTGTATTCGTAAAAACACTTACCGTCAACATATTTGATCTTTTTATCATCTATATAATATTTGTCTTTAACACCAATCTCTCCGGATTTTGTAACCAAGTTGACTTCATTTGAGATAACTTTGTAAAAAGAAATCAGTGATTCATCCATCTGGATTGGATATTTATTGAGTTTTAATAAAACATTAATTTTTAACTGTTTAAAATAAAATTTAATCTTGATTAAATAATCAAAGTACTTCAAAACGAGTCTCTCTGCATAATCACCATAAAGAATTGCTTCGTGACTAACAGCCTTTTGAAGATCCTCGTGGAACAAATATAGGCAAAAGTAGAATTCGTTATTTGATTTTCTTCCACCAATATATGATATGGATCTGTCTTTAATCTCTTTTTGCGTTGTGATAATCCCAGAAGTAAATTCAGGACTTCCTATCGCAACATAACAATCAATAGCCTCAACAAAATGTCTTAAAATGAGTAGTATTTGTTTAGAAGCTTTCCCTCTGCCAATCGATTCAATTTGGTCAAAATATTCGTCTATTTGTTCAGAATATTTCAAAATGTGCTGTTCAAGCCAATAAGATTTATCATTAAAATTTGAAATCATTTTGTGTCTCTATAGTAAATAATTATATCCATAATTTTAGTTTGAATAAAATTAAAACAAAATAAAAACATCTCAAAGAGATGCTTTAACCTACAAGGAGAGCGAATCCTTGAAACGCTGACTCCACCTAAACCCGAAGTTTAGATGCGCCGTGGTCGAACGCTCATTATTTCCACCCTAGGCATTTATATTATAAATTCATTATATTTTTATTTCAATTCTTTGATAGAATTTGTCTGATAACAGGTAACAATTTCCTCGCTCTTATCAATCTTTACTGCAGTAACAATTTTTAAAAAGATTCCTTTATTTCGAGTAGATGAGTTATGTTTTCCAAGTCTTTTTCCATAATAATCTTTGTAATTGTTGTTGTTGGGATCTTTGCATGAATATTCAGGTTTTTTAAGAATCTTTGGAATTAATTCAATGTCGCGAACCTGAAGTCCGTGTGTTGCTACTGCGATATGTTCTTTTCCACTTTCAATTCTCGCTTGTACTCTAATTCTTACTTCTTTATTCTCGTTATTCGTCATTATATTTGGAAGTTTTTCGAGTGCTTCAATAATGTTTGGATCATATGCTTGCTTTCTATTGTAAGGAGACATACTAAGAGAAGAACTCTAAACCCGAATAACGAGACCAAGCCAATCTTTTAATTGGCATCATATGAGGAATATTTCTTATTGACTTAAGCGGTAATAAATGTTTTAGCGATTTAAGTGGTAATAATTGTTTTAGTGGTTTGATCATGCCACCGGTAGCATTTTCACAAAAGAAAACACAATAACCATTTAAATCTCTAATCCAACCATCAATAAAAAACCCAATATGTTTTCCGGAAAATGTATAAATTAAATTATTATGAAAATAACCGACAGGTATTCCGCTAAAGGAATATATGTGAACCCCATCACTTGTATAAACAATTGGTTTTCCGTATTGATTGTAGAAATGTAACATGATTTCTTTATAGCACCAAAAATATAAAATTAAAATAATTTCATGAAAATATTTTGTTAATTAATTTTATCTTGAAACTAGGATTTATATTAAACACTTCTAATTTGATTATTATATATCTAATGAAACTCTATACATCCTCACATAATTAGCTATAGTTGTGTAGAAACACCAAAAACTCTTACCGCATTTAAGAACCGTTTCGTTAATAATCCATTAGTAAATTTTACTATGAATTAAACTATATATTTGACTTAGTAATTAAATAAAGGTATCTTCCCAACAGTTTTCCGTTATCTTCGTCCGATAAAACATCTCTAATATCGAAAGAAACGGATGTAGTATTTCTATTTGCTGCGCTCACCAAATAGAACAAATATGAAGGTAAACTATTAACAAATAAAAGGGGTCTACCATCTGCAGTTTGACTTCCTCTCAAATAGTTAAAATTTAAATTTTCTTTAATAAACTTGTAAACCAAAGAATTATTGGTTCCACTACGATATTTATCGTGAATTTCACTTAAAATGGAATCTTTATTATTAGAACGAATCAATTCGCATCCTAAGAATAATTCTGCACACATTAATAACGGGCTTTTTTGTTCATTCCCAAAAACTACCTTATGATTGGTAATTGTATATTTGATTAATTTTTTTAATCTTCTTATGTCGAGATCATTAAAAAGAGCATGCTCAAATTGTGATAAAAGTGAATCATTAATGAATCTGTTGTCACAATCCATAAATAGAGCTTCTAAGCCACCAAAAATTTCTTTTCTTTTTTGTATATCTAATTCACCAAAGCCTATATCAAAACTCATATCAACAATTTTTCTAAGATACTTTGTCGCCGATTCTTTTCCGCCGGAATAAATCATTTCAATAGAATTTTCTAATTGATCTCGATCTACCGCCATAATAGTGAAAGCCTTTGAATTGTTTGAAATATGATGAATTCTTTCCATAATTTTCATGGCATATCGAGGATCGCATCTGTCCAATTCGTCAACTAAAAAGATAACCGGAAATTTACCTGATGATAATTTATCAAAAGCTCTTACAATAGTTTCTTTTGCATTAGCGATTTCTGAATATGGATTAAAAGAATCGCCAAGTATTACACTTTTTTCTTTAAAATATTTATGAATTTTCCTAATTGATTTGAATGGTTTGAATCCAATATTAGTTTCCGCAACCATATCAAAAAAATTAACAACAAATTCCAATGCGCCAATAGCCAAAGCTTTTAATTCATTATTTGTTTTGTTAATCTCGTTTAATTTAATCCGTATGCAATCAAGCATTCCTATTAAAGGTTCATCATAAAAATCGTTTGACCATGCATCATAATAAAAAATAAAAGCACTATCTTCATATTCATCAATTAGTTTGTTTAAGAAGAATGTCTTTCCGCATCCCCATTTTCCATTAAGTGCAATTGTAATACCAGAATCTACACTTTCACGATTATCGATAATAGCTTTTAAATGTTTAATCTGTTTGTCCCTATTTAAAACATCAACACTACTCATGGCTTATTCTCCTAAATTTAAGTCGCTTATATTCTTGTATACCATAAACGTTATCTTATTACACAACAAAACTCCTAAACCAATTAATGTCTTGTATTTTATGGCAACTAATAATTATTTTAATACTCTTTAAATTTGATTATAAATATCTAAAATAGATTTTTCGAATAATGTTTAAAATAAACTTTTTTGGATGATAACGAAATTGTCTTTAACGTACAACAATCCTTAATTATTATTTGATACAAATTACTCCGACTGTACGAATCCCAATATCAAAAAATCTCTTCCAAATCATCATCAGGTCTATCATTTGCGTCGATAGAATGGGCAGTTTGAACAAATTTATCAAAATTTTCGAACAAAATTATTTTCCCGTCAAATCGATACACGGCTTCAACATCAGCTTTAATATCGAAAGTAGCATAAGGATGATATTCATCCACATCTTCGCCTTCATCGTGATATAAAAATTCCCTAATGTTGCAATTGCCCGTAATTCTTATCGAAAAATATGCAGTTATTAAACTATTGAGTGGCTCATAATCTAAATAAATATCATTTTTATCCGTTGTTACCTCTATATCATCAATGCAAACATCATAAAAATCAGTAATATTGCCACACACAAACGAATCACCAACGTAATCATCTAATAAAGAGTCGCCCATTTTGTAAATTCCATCAAAACACATATCTACAAAATCTTTATCAATAAAAATTCTATCTAAAAGCTTTTTGTTCTTCTCTAAAAATCCAATTGTATCTATATCATCAGTCAGATACGGAATAATATATTTTTCAAGAAATGTCCCGAAATGGAGCGGTTCGAAAGCAACACCGCAGTTATTTTCATTAAATTCATCAATAAGTATTTTCGAAAATTCGTCGCTATTCTTCTCTTCCCAAAAATCTTTTTTGTTTTCAGCTGTTACAAATATTACTTTTTTAATCTTTGGTCTATTTGTTAATATTTCTTGCCAAATAAAATAATCACCACATTTTCTAAATGGATCTGCTTGATCAATTTCTTTATTTATGTCGCTTAAACCAGGTGGAATAGAAAGCGAACACCGCACCAAAAATTTAGATGCAAATTCTATTTGTTCATTAATTGAAGGGGTAGTTGTTGTCTTGTGGCTTTCAACAAAAGGAAAAACTGGGTCATTTGTTTTGTAATCGACATCATATTCTTCAATTGAGTTGCTTAATTCAGTAAATATCTTATCTTTAGATAATTCAAAATCTTTTTTAATTCTTTTGGTTTCATCTTTAAAAGAAGTATTAAACGCATCAATGTTTTTTAATTTGAGCATCGACTCTATTCTTTCGCTAACGTTTTTATATGCTTCATTTAATTCTTTTTTAGCAATTGTTAGTATATTAAGATTGCCCGCTTTTTTAATTGCTCCCTCACGGTTCTTTAAATATTCAAACGAGGCGCGCCAAGGTACTATAACCATGTCATCATAATGTTCTTCCAAAACATTAAGAATAGCCTCTGTAACTGAAATTGGATATTGATATAGCCCCAATAAAACATTGGCATCAAAATATATTAGTTCATCAGACATAAAGTTGCCTCCTTAATTACCATGCGTTTAACAATTTACTTTTGGCTCTTATTTGCTTTCTTGTGTAATTCAATAAATAGTTGGATTACACCACAAGCCCCAGTAATTGTTCCGGTTGTTACGTTTACAAATAGCGATTCGTTCGGATCTTTGATTATTGCAAGACAGAAAATAAGGATCCCTAAATACCCAGCAAAAATAGAAAAACCATCAAATAATAGTGGCTTCGGATAGTTTTTGCTTTTAAAAAATAAGTACAAAAAGGAATCTACAGAAAGAATAGCAAAATAAGAAATCGCTATTACTCCAAACCAAAACAATATGTTTATTAAAATCACATGATCTTTTGCATTATAAATAGAACCAAACAGTCCTATAACCACAACAGAAAAGATGGATGTTAAAATCGGTCTAATTATTCTAATGGCCATTTTAATTTGTTCCTGTTGAATTTTTGAACCAATCAATAAAAGTGTCCCACCAATTCTTTGAATCGTTTTCAACAACAGATCTTAATTCTTCTAAAAGATTGGCAAGTATGTTTCTTGTGTTGGCGTCTAAAGAATTATCTAACAAATCATTTACATAAGAATCACACAAAGAATCGTATTTCTTATTTTTTCTTAACATTTTTTGAAATCCATCCTTGATTTTTGAATCAGGTATTTTTTGTTCATATCTTGAAAGTAAATCAATAACTTGTTTTTGTTTATTTTCATCTTCAACCAAGCAAAGCAAAGAATAAAGTTTTCCTTTATATTTCATTTTAAGTAATTTTTCTGAATTCATATCTCACATCTCCATTTCTATTATATTCTATAAATATTTGTTCTAATACCTCTCTTTTTAATGCATTTCTAGACATATAAGGAAAAGGTACACGACTATGCATAATAAAGATAAAGTTATATTAGATAAGAAACTTCCATACAAAAATAACATCTGTCTTTAAGTGCTTGATAATTTTCTAACAAGCATATTCTATGCTTTGATTAGCTAATAAATATAATAAGGAAATCTGGTAGTTTCCACGACACTTGATTTGTTCGATGAGCATTTCCTCGAAATTTAGCATCATTTATTTCTTTTTTGAATCTTTCACCAATTTCTTTTGGTAAATGCAAATAAAGATTTATGATATTCTCAACCAAACTGTTGTTACACTTCTTGCCATTAATGGTAACATCGAGAAAATTCCTATAATTAACCAACGTTCGATTGTGACTTACAGCGTTACGAAGGCAATTAATAGCTTCAAGATTCTTTAACAACAAAATATCAACTGGAAATATTTCTTTTTTGAAAGATTTATCCGTTCGCCAAAGAATTTGTAATAAAACACTAAATAGACACGTAGGTAAATAGTCGTTCAAAGACTTGCTTGTTTTTATACCAAGATCGCTAGGTTCCTTGAAATTATTTGACAACGTTGATCTCAAATATTCCTCAAGAAAACCAATATATTTATAAATGATTCGTCTTATCCTTTTGTCATAGCGAAAAACCGTTGCCACTTCACAATATAAAGGTTTCCTATGCAAAAAAGGTTCTAAGAATTGAGCCATTTGTATATGCTCATAAAGCCCTCGTAATTTTATATACGATTTGGCCGCTTCTATCTCATTAATATTTATATCAACTAAGTCAAAGAAAGAATCATAATTAATCATAAAAAAATATAGTGATTAAATTAATTCATTAATAGTTTCAATTAATAAAGAAAAAGATGTTTTTTTAGAATTTAACCGTAAATTGCGGTTCTTTTTTTCTAAATATCGTTTCTTAAGATCTTCCCAACATTTTTGTTTAACAATACGGAATTTTTCTTCAAAATTTTTAGATTGTGGAACCTTATTCCAAATATATCTCGTTGGTTGATACGTTTTATCATTAACTAATTTATAAAAGAAACAGTCGTTTCCCTCATATAAAATTGCGAAATCTATAGAAAATTTATACTTGTCAATTTTTCCTAAATTACAAGTTATTACTTGCGTTGAATCGGAAACTTTCGAATTTTTACCACAAATCTTTTTTAATGATTTTAAAAATAACTCTTTTATCATTTTTGGGTTGCTAGCCAACTGTTTTTTGTCGCGTTGTAAAAGGAGATTGTAATCAAGATCAATAGAATTATCTTTGCCATTAACAGTCATTAAGCGAGTTTCACCGCTACCAATTAATTTATAAGAAAAAGTAAAATATTGTTTTAATTCTTTTTGCAAAGCAAAAATAATATGTTCTGCTTCATTTCTCAGTTCTTTTCTTAAAGATTTATTATCGATAAACTTATACATATCTTATTTATACATTAATTAGAATGGGTGAGATTTCAGTCTTGCTCTTCGCTGAATGAAGGCGAATCAACATCTTTTTGAGCAGATTCGATTTGTGCTTCAGTTCCTTTCTGCTTAAATAAGCAAATACAGGAAAGATATCCGAGGGGATGTAGAACTGACGTCTTACATGTCGAATATTCTTTTCATGTTTATATATATTTTACTTCAATTAGAGATTTATTTCGATTTGAAATAAATAAAAAGACCTAAACTTGCGTCTAGGTCTTAATATATATTCTTTAAAGAATATTAGTTCATTTTTCTTTTACGAATAACAAGTGTAACTCCAAGGAGTGTCATACTTGCAACAGCAACAATCACGATGATTGTAATTGAGAAAGATGAATCAATAGTGCTCATATATGAAGGAGCATAGGTTCCCTTAACAGGAATTTCTGCTCTTCCTTCAATGAATTGAGCTAAACCATATGCTGAGCAAATGTGTTCATAACGAGCAATTGCTTGTTCAATGGTTGATCCTTCTTCATCAGCATCAGCTTCACCTAAAATGGTTTTTTCTGCTGCTGGTAAGAATGGGTATGATTTTTTATCTGGGTCTGTTGGATTTTGAAGTTTGTTCCAAACAGTAACTAAGGCTTCGTAATTGTTATCGCCTTCAACATATCCTTCACAAACAGCATCAGTTTCATCAAGTAAGTATTGAGCAAATTCTTCTGCTGTATAGGATTCAGCAGCTTCAACAACACCGTTCATTTGAACTTGGAAGCCATCATACCATCCAGTAAATCCTTTAATAGTGATTTCTGTGCTATTGGCAACAGCATCTTTGATTGCTGCGAATGCATCGGCATCAGCAGTTTGAGCAGCTTTCTTATAGAAAACTTGAACTGTTTTAGCGCCAACGGTGAAACTTAACTTGATATCATTAGTTCCAGCAGCATCATCAAAGCTTCCGCTTGTTAATGTGGCTGTACCAGTAACGGTTGTCAAACGTGATGCATAATCAGCGGTTTCGTTCCCTGTTGTGCTATAAATAACAGGTGTATCAGGATGATCAAATGTACCTGATGCAACATTAATTGTTGCAGATCCGATTTCATATAAACCTTTATAAATGCTAACAGAACCGGTCACATGAAGGATTGTTTCGTTAACAGTATAGCTGGAAACATCTGCAGATTTGTTATAGACAACAATGCCATAATCTCCGTCCATAATAACAGGTCCGGTTCCATCTAAGAATCCAACATAATATCCATAAACATCAACAGATGCACCAGAGGATTTTGTATAGATAACTTGGATTGGATTTGTACGCGTAACAGTTACTGTTTGAGCAGTACTAGAAGCACTCTTTTCGCCATATGTGGCGGTTGCAACAACAGATGTCACATTTAAAGCTGGAGAAGCCGGACTATATGTCCAGGATGCATTACTCGTTACATCTTTTGAACTTTCATCGTCATAATAAGCGGTTACAACAAAGCCAGTTGGATCCCAACTATCTGCTGTTGTATAGGACTTTTTATTCATTGATCCAGTAACAGCAATGCTTTCTAATGTCACAGATGAACCACCAGTTTCATAAGTAACACTAAAAGTGTTTAACTGTAATTGTCCAGTTGAACCTAAGGTGAAGACAATTTCATTGGCACTCCCAGACCATGTTCCAGCACCGGCAGCGCTTGGATGCGTGTAGTCTCCAACATTTGCTGTAACCGTGTTGAAATCTTTTTTACCTTGTTTTTCCCAATTGAAGGAAACCCCTGTAATTGTGTTTGAACTACTGATTGTTACAGTATTGCTTGCATACAAACGTAAACCAGCAGCATACCACGTAGGTGCCGTGGAACCGCTATTTTTAGCAAATGATGCGGTAACACCATCAACGGTGACGCTACTAGCGCTCGAAAGTGTAAATGCAGCAGTTTCTTCACCAGCCTTAGCTTCGCCAACAGCCTTTGAACCAACAGCAACTCCAACGCCAGCCACCATCGCTAGACCAACGCAAAGCGCGGTGACTTTTGTTAAAATTTTGTTCATTATCTTTTCTCCTTTCTTTCTTTTCCTTTGATGTGCTTAAAATACACAAAAAAGGTAATGAACTTTTGTACATTACTCTTCTAAGAAAGAAAGGATGAATTAAATAGATATTTTGCGCATTAACATCTAAAAAATGTTCTTTTCTTTGCTATAGATCAGTTCTGTACTTGTCTATATTATACGAAAAGAGATTAACTAAGTTAAGAAAGAAAAGATGCATCCATCATTTGTTTCGATTGGATGCATCTATTTCTGTTGTTTTAATATGCTTAATTTAATCTTTATCCAACATAAACGAAAGATTGCGGTGCGGCTCTTACACCGTATTCGGTTAGTTCTTTTGGCTCTTCATAAACCTTGATTGAACCGAGTCGATATGCATATGCAACATTACAATTTTTAAAATATGTATCAAAGAATTGCTTAGAAATTCCGGAGGCATTTTTTGTTACATTCCAAAGATCTTCTGGAGACATCTTTAAAACATCAACAATTTCGGCTTCTGCCACGATTTTGCGAACGGGTCTAGTTTCATAAATGATGATTTTTCCAATATCACCTTTTGCAGCTTTTTTTCGATACTCAAACTTTTTAATGCCTTTGATGATGTTTTGAACATGTTGAGGTTTTATTGAAATAAGAATGTTTCTTTTCATAATTTTATACCTCCTATTAATAATAATTTATCGAAGTTCTCTTCAGAGATTTGTGTTGTTAATCGTGGACCTTGATCACTATTTATTATACCTTCAATGCGCAGATCGTTCAAGACAATTTTATATTCTAAAGGTTTTAAAAATAAAACCTTTAAAATTGTTTTGTAACCATTTTCATAATAGAACTTCTCTAATTGTTTATCATCGAAAACGGATCTGTTCGTACAAATGCTTTTAAAATCTTCAAAGTTTGTTGGATATATAACCTCTTGAAGTATGCAAATCCCAGAAATTACCGAACTATAGCCTTTATATAATTTATCTGACATACGATAAATAGCCAAAAGATCACCTGGTTTCCTTTGAATATGCTTAGTCCCGCAAACATAAATTTTTTCGACCGCATAGCTACATGGTTTTTCTTCAAAAAGGCTCATGTCTTCGTTTCTTAAAAATAAATCCGGAAATAAATCGGTATGAAATTGTGCTTCAATCGGCAATATTCCATACTTCTTTTCAATCATAAGGTTCGGATAATTAAATTTCGGATCTTTGTTATAGTTATACGTTTTCATCTTTTTTACCAAGACTAATTCACCGTTAGAAATTTTGTATCCCCACTTTTCAAATCCCCATGATTCCATCAATTTCATTAAAACTTTTACTTCGTCTCTTTTATTTTCAAAAAGTGTAACATAGATTTCATCAACGTCACTTTTTATAGCGTAATCAAAAATAATTTTCAAAAATCTTTCTCCGACCCTTAATCCGGTCCGATTAATTTTGAATGTTCCAACCTTTAGCCTTCTCTTTGGCAAAAACTTTGGTTTTATGTCATCATATGACTCATTCTCGTTTTCAATTTTTAGATACAAAAATCCTTGAATACCAGACTCATTTCTGAAGACATATGCCTCTTCACCATCTCGCCCTTTCTTTTCAAACCATTTATTAAATTTGATGCCGTCATAATCTTCTCTTAAAGAATCATAGAATTTGTCGTTTATGTCTAAACTTGAAATTTTGCACAAATCCACCGATAAAACTTTATATGGTGTAAGAGATGGATATTTTTTTTCGACGAGTCGCAAAAAGTCGTTTGTACAAAGAACCCGATCATCAAGATACAAAGTTTTTGCTTTTGCTAAAATGCCCTTATCGTCAGTTATTAAAAAATCAACTTTGTCCTTATAAACTTCATATAAGAATTTGTTATCAATTTTGCTATTCTCGTTTAAAGAGAATGTCGACATTGCTTCAACAAAGTTTTTATCGTAATTATTTTCTGGTTCTAAAACGTTATACGCATCTATTTTTGCGAGCATGTTTTCTACAATGTGCTTATCTTTGTGCTTTTTAATCTCGTCTTTTGTATCTTTAATGACACATTTATTTACTTTAAGTTTATCTAAACTTTTATATAGTTGAATAACTTCATAGGCAATGTTGTTACTGCTTTCTCGATGAATCACGATATTTGTATCCAACAAAACACTAGATTCTTTTGGGTCGGCATAATGGGGCTCAATTTCAAATACCTCTATGCCATATTTATTAACGTCATCTCTAGAGTAAAACTTATAACATTCGTGAAGTGTCTCATCCAATGACGAATAGTTTTCTTTGAAATCGCTTTTCCAATATTTTTCCAAGCATTTTTCCCAGTTTTCATAATGCTCAATATTTTTTACCGTAACTTTTGCATAATTTAAGTTATTCAAATTGCTAGCAAGTATCAAAATGTCGCCAATTCGAATCGTCTGTCTCTCTTTTGTAGCCAACCTAAATTCATGTTTTTTGATTCCGTTTCGAATTGGGTTGAGATACTTTTCTCTTATTTTCATTTTGTAATAATTCATGAATTTACCCCTTGGTTGTTTTTTAATGAAAAATCAAAGTATTGTTAATTTAAAATTAGCTTTTTCTCATATTAGCGAATTAGCAAAACAAACGCTACAGATTTTCAAAATTTTTAAACTAAAAAGGCGTACACAGTACATCAATTAAATGAATATTTTTAATGAGACTATTTTTGGCAGTAGTATGAGTAATACCACTCGGCAAAAATACGCAATCCTTCTCTCGAAGAAGTAGATGGTTTATAACAAAAAATCACTTCCAAAGTCGCTTGTATCAGCATATGTAATGGAACATCACCTTTTTGCATTGTGACTAGTTTTTGTGAGATTCAAAATCGAAATCCTTTGGAAAACTCCGGTTATAACAAGTTCTTTGGACAATATTTGAACGAAATCCAATAGATTCTTAGGATTGCTATTTCCTATGTTATAAATCTTATATGTAGGGATAGGCAATCTGTCGTCTCCGTTTTCTTTTTTGTCTTTAACCGACTGTATAATAAAAATTTTATTTCCCACGAAAATGTTTCCGACTGGAATAAATACAAACTATAATGGCCAAGAGCTATTTAAAGCAGATAGGGACAAAAACTGTTTTTTTAATTCATCCCCACCAACATCAATTAGCGGTTCATACATAAAACTATTAACGTGAACATACGGCGGGCAAACAACGTTAATGGTTTCGATTGTTTCTTTTTCTTCTCTGGATAAATATGGCTCACACTGAATATATAAATCCCTGGTGCGCCTATATTCATCTGTTATCGTAGGGCTACTTCTTGTTGAATCAATGTATCTTTTTGTTAAAAATCTTTCCAAGAAAATTCTTAAATATAGTCCAACAACAATCTTTTCTTCCAAATTTGTTTCTTTTATATCTGAACTACAAATATTTGAAGATAAATCATTTAAAATCTTTAGATAACAATTGGATGCTAAAATCTCTGAAGGGCATAAATTTACATTCAGATTATTTATCAACACGTTTATAACATCGTTCATTTGCAAACTCTCTGATGAAGTATCATAGTGTAGATATTTTAGAATAACATCAATATTCGTATCATGATTGTTTTGCAATTGTAATATTGTTCTAGCAAACGGAATTAATGCTATAAATTTCTTACTATCAGGGTTAGTTTTCCACATATTAAATTTGGCAACGTTTGTGTAATAGCCATTCTTAGATTCGTAGAGTCGTACATTGTTTAACTTATCTTTATAAGCAAAAAAACATTCAACATTTCCTTCTCCAAACGCAAGGATAATTGAACGATAAAAATCGAAATTATGTGTCATTATTATCAATTGAATATTTTGATCGTCCTGCAACGACTTAACATAATTAATAATCCCATATTTATTTTTATAATCAAACGACTCAGCAGCATCATCCAAAACAATAGTAAACTGCGTACCCTTTGTTCGCATAGCCTCTGTTTCAATAATAAAATTAAGGAAATTATAAGCTCTTATTTCTCCTGTGCTAAATCTATAGTCTTTAGGATCTTCAATGAGCATATTTGTTTTATTCTCATACTTAACAAACGTAGGGATCTCGGTTCCTAAATATGCATTTAGTTTATTTTCTATATCAATATGAAATTTTTCAAATGAAAACATGCTTTGATATTTGCCCTTAATTGTTTCGATTGTATTGTCATTAGTGTTAGAGGAAGTAATTTTCGTTATTTCTTTTATCTCTTTTTCAATCGCGATTTTAGCCGAATCGATTATCATTGAATTAGATGGCCCAATTAGTGAAACAAATAGACGCTTAGACATCGAATGATAATCAGTTAATTCGGCAATTAATTGTTTGTTTTTTTTCCAAAGATTCTCTAAATTTTGAAAGATTAGCTTTTCTTAAATGTTTATTAACTGCAGCAAATGATTCTCTAGCCTCACTACTTCCATAAATCATAGTTTCTTTATCATCAATGATATCCTTAATACCTTTTTTATTATAAGAGATTCCGTTGATTTCAAATTTTCTGTGTTCCGCATCATCAAAGTAGTTTTCATTTAATGCAGACAGATATACGTTTTGTAAATTATCAAGCGAGAAATCATCAGAAATTATTGGATCGATAATTGGCTTTGAAACTATGCTGAAATAGTTAGCACATTCATTCTGAATTTCATTAGTTAAAGCAGCTTTAAAAGCGACGGCAGACGTCATATTAAGAAACAAATCAATATCAACAGAAAAAGAATATGACTTAATGTGACTAAATGGACCAGAATAAACTAGTTTTCTTAAATTATCTCGAATGCCATTATTTTCAACAACAGAATTCAAAGATTCTTCGAATGCCTTGGTTCCATATTTCTTTCCGAAAACAGTTTCAAGCATATGTTTGACAACATTCAACTGTTTTTCAATTTCATCAACATGCGGCTTTAACAAGGCTTTTGCCGAAGACGATGCCACAATATTTATTAAATTAGAATTATCACCGTCGATATCAAACGGTTCTGTGCCTGAATAGCAAATGATGTCGAATGGTTTCTTCTTTGTTTCGGTAATAATTTCACCATTTACATCCAATTCATATGAGGCGTTCGGTGCAATATGATACACATCATTGCAATCTTCGCATTTCGATATCTTAAGAAGCGCATCGCAGATAGAACTTTTAGCAGTCCCGTTTGGTGCATAAATTACGTTAATCCTCTTGAATTTTTCGCAATCTATCAACTTCTCAATTCCATAAATGTGTTCAAATTTTTTTATCTTAATCATAAAACCTGCCTCCGATTGCAAAAATATGATATCACGATCAGTTATATCGAAAACGTGAATATTTTTAAAAAATAAATATCTTTTCTTTTTAATCAACTTATAGACATATGGACAAACAAAGAGAAAAAATAGATTAGTAATCGTTAAGATTCAGCTTATGAATATAGCATCTGTCTGTATATCTTAGAAGAATTATGCGATAAGAGAGTTATCGATGTTCTCTTATAATAAAGATATAAATATCAAAAGAAAACGATTCGTAAATCATTTTTCATAAATAATGATAGACAAATCGTAAACTTTATTTATTCAATTATTTGTAAAAACTCTTATACCACTTAGCAAAGTTCCTTAAACCTTCTCTCAAAGAAGTAGATGGTTTATAACCAAAATCCTTTTCTAAGTCGCTTATGTCCGCATATGTAATAGGAACATCACCTTTTTGCATTGGGACTAGTTTTTTGTGAGATTCAAAATCAAAATCCTTTGGTAAGACTCCTGCTCTTACAAGTTCTTCAGACAATATTTGCACGAAATCCAATAGATTTTCAGGATTGTTATTTCCGATGTTATAAATTTTATAAGGAGGGATAGGTAATCCGTCTTCACCATTCTTTTTCTCAGGTGCTTTATTCATTACACGAATTACACCTTCAACAATATCATCTACATAGGTAAAATCACGTTTACAATTACCGTAATTAAAGATTTCGATTGTTTCACCTTTTATAAGCTTATTAGTAAAACTAAAGTATGCCATATCTGGTCTACCCATTGGGCCATATACTGTAAAGAAACGTAATCCTGTAGTAGGAATGTTATACAGCTTACTATACGCGTGAGCGAGCAGCTCATCGCTTTTCTTAGTTGCAGCATACAAACTAACAGGATTATCTACTTTGTCATCCGTTGAGAACGGAACCTTGGTGTTACCTCCATACACAGATGAACTAGAGGCATAAACTAAATGTTTTACCGGATGATTACGACATGCTTCTAATATGTTATAAAACCCAATAATGTTTGATTGAATATAAACATCTGGATGATCAATGGAGTAACGTACACCCGCTTGAGCGGCCAGGTGTACCACAACATCAAATTTATATTTATCAAAGAGTTTATCCATTAAGGCTTTATCAGAGATATCACCTTTGATGAATGTAAATTTTTGATATGGTTTAAGGAGTTCTAGGCGAGCTTCTTTTAAAGAAACATCATAATAATCATTATTGTTATCTAATCCAATAATCTCGTTATTGGTGGTCTCTAAAAGACGTTTACATAGAAACGCTCCTATAAATCCCGCTGCTCCAGTGACCAATATTTTCATTATGCTTATTTTTCTTTTTTCTTTTCATCTCGTGAAAAATAAGCATCAAATAATTCCTGCGCATTTTTATAGTTATCCGACAAAGATTCATTTAATGTATTAGAAAAAAAAGAAATAGAATTGTTTGACGAGTTATACATTAACGGATATGAAGGGTTTGAAAATCTATCGTCCATCATTTAACTCCTGCATTTATTATACCATTAACAACATATTTTTTGTTGTTTTGATTTAATATCATTTTGCAAACTGGTGTGCCGCTTCCACAAATACAGCAACAATGGTATATCGATAACACGTTGTCTTGGATCAAATTATCGCTCTCCAGTCTTTTAATCTTCAAGCCAAGATTCTCACAGTCTTGGAAATCGAAATGTTTAGCGTGGGAACCAGTATTTACATTCAATTTTTTTACAATTTTATCAGCTTTTTCAGAAGCATCTTCTTCTTTTGCAAACATATAATCGATTAACCAGTGTTTTAACAGTTTAGTTGACAATTCAATCGAATCTAAAACTGTATAATAAAAAGCGGGAGCATATTTTGATAACAAAATTTGCCAATTCCTAAAAGTCTCTGGTTTTTCTATTAGTTCGTTTTTTGCGTCTTCAAATTCCTTTTTGATATTATAGGCTGGAACGCCTCCAAATTGAGGGTCTACTGGCCCTAAAAACGACTGTTTTCCCATCCATATCTGCTTGCCCGAACAAGCAAGCATGGTCCCAGCAGACATAGCCATATGAGGAACAAAAATTTCGATATCATCACCGAAAATTTTATGAAGATATTTGACTATACCCTCAGTGGCTAATGGGTTTCCGCCAGGAGTGTGCAATATCAAGTCAAGGCCTTTTGTTTTATCAAGGCCATGACAGCAATTCATGAATCCAACCAAATCACTATCGTTAATATCAATATTTGGCCCTTTGATCGAATTTAACCAGTCCGAATAATACACAATCACATTTCTATTTCTAAGTTTTGAAAAAGCCGTAAGATATTTATTCATAACCGAATCGTAATCAAACCCAAATTGTCCGTTTGGCAAAATTTTTTGTGTCCGCTGAATCTCAAACAAAATATCGCTCCAAGACGGCATTTTTAATCTCTCCTTAATAAGTCTCTTGTATAAACTTTATCTTTAACATCATCCAAAGACGAATCATAACGATTTGCTATGATAACTTTAGATATCTTTTTAAATTCATCAAAATCTCTAATAACTTTACAATTAAAGAATTCTTCATCTTTGAGTGTCGGTTCATATATGACAATCTTCACTCCTTTTGCGTGTAATCTCTTCATTACACCTTGGATTGAAGATTGTCTAAAGTTATCTGATCCAGATTTCATTGTTAATCTATAGATACCAACAGTAATATCATCTTTACCGTCATTCTTATATCCAGCCATTTTAAGAACTTGGTCACAGATAAATTGCTTTCTTGTTCTATTTGATTCAACAATAGCAGATATTAAATTCTCTGGAACATCCTCAAAGTTTGCTCTTAATTCTTTAGTGTCTTTTGGCAGACAATAACCACCATACCCAAAAGATGGGTTATTGTAGTAATCCCCAATACGAGGATCACCGCAGACGCCTTTAATGATGTCTAGTGTATCTAAACCTTTTAATTGAGCGAATGAATCAAGTTCATTGAAGTAAGCCACTCTAAGAGCTAAATATGTATTTGCGAACAACTTCACTGCTTCCGCTTCAGTACAACCTAATATATGAACTTGAATATCTTTTTTTATTGCACCTTCTTGAAGAAGTGCAGCAAAATGACCAGCAAAATCCAAATATTCTTTCGTTTTTTCTGGTACTCCAATAACAATGCGAGAAGGATAAAGATTGTCATATAAGGCTTTACCTTCTCTAAGGAATTCTGGAGAGAAGACAATTCTTTTATATTTATATTTCTCGATAGCATATTTAGTAAATCCAACGCCGACAGTTGATTTAACAACAATCCAGGCGTTTGGATTTACTT
>OCVV011319089.1_pt1 | contig 25581 bp, 24 predicted proteins | sample 1539721 | NCBI WGS metagenome assembly OCVV01 (sample SAMN02144230, study PRJEB22623) | gut metagenome | biome: sheep rumen | host: Ovis aries | place: New Zealand
TAAAAGTAGCCCGCAGGAGATATTTGATGCCATCCAGGCTGTAAATGCGGAGTGTCGACCGATATGGAAGCCCATGCATATGCAGCCGATATACAGGACGAACCCGTTTATCACAGTGGAAGGAAATGGAAGAGGCCGTACAAATGCTTATATTTCGGGCAGTTCCGTGGATGTTGGGGCGGATATCTTCCGGAGAGGGCTCTGCTTACCGAGCGATAACAAGATGACTCCGGAGCAGCAGGATCGGATTATTGAGATCATACATCGGTGTTTTCGGTGATGTCAGGCTGTGTCGGCTGAGCATGACTGAGGGCGTAGATAGGAAGATACCGATTTGAGGCTGTATCTGCCGCATATGCATGAGGTCTGTAGATAAGAAAATGACGTATCGGCTGAGCATCAATTAGAGACGTAGATACGTATCTGCTGGATATGCATGAGGAAGCCATACGTACATCGGCTGGATATGACTAAGGTAGCCACATTGGGTGCAATTTCGACCGAATGTTTGTGGGTGAAATTTGGAGAGAAAGCGCGGAGGCGCATGAAATGTCTTTTGAAGAATTATTGGACCAGGCGTGCATATCGGCTCGTCTTCCAGAGATGGCACGGATACAATTGCCGAATGCCTTGTCAGTTGATACCAAAGAGATGCTATTGAAACTGCCTACTGAAGAAGTAGGCGTTGTACTATCCTCGGCAATTGATGCTGTTAATCACGGGTCAATTAAACCGATTGATAAGCTTGTAAGAGAGCAATTGAACAGGTGAGTAGATGATAATTCTGAAGATTATTCTTGCCATCATCATAATAGCGGCATGTGTTGGTTTAGTGGCTATGGTGGCTGAACTGGCACAAAAGAAAAGTAATGAGCATAAACCGTACGGTCCTTATGAAAGGTTTATAAAGAGGTTCCTGGATGCATTTCTTTCTACCGGTGCATTGATTGTTCTTTCTCCTATTCTTCTCATCATTGCGGCTCTTGTGAGAACTAAACTGGGTTCCCCTGTGCTATTCACACAGGATAGGCCAGGACGAGATGAGAAGATATTTAAACTCTATAAGTTTCGTTCTATGACAAATCAACGAGATGAGAATGGAAAGCTGCTTCCAGACGATGTGCGTCTTACCAAGTTCGGACGTATTCTTCGCTCAACTTCCCTAGACGAGCTGCCAGAGCTTCTAAACATTATCAAGGGCGATATGGCTGTGATAGGACCGCGCCCGCTGTTGGTAGAGTACCTTCCTTACTATATGACGGAAGAGCATCACCGTCATGATGTGCGGCCAGGCTTGACAGGCTGGGCACAGGTAAATGGCCGGAATGCAATACATAGTTGGGAAGAAAGATTTCAATACGATTTGGAGTATGTGAATCATATCTCACTTTCTATGGATTTGAAGGTGCTTTTCACGACGGTTGGAAAAGTACTTAAGCGCTCTGATATTCAAGTTGGAAGCGAGATCAAGGTTGGTAGATTGGACGTGGCGAGAAGTGAAAGTAAGTATACGAAGGTTTGAGAGGACTGATATTCCAAAGAAGGTTGAATGGATTAATAATCCAGAGAACAATCAGTTTCTCCATTATGATATCCCGATTTCCATTGTAGGTACTGAACGCTGGTTTGACGGCCATCAGGGTGAGGAGGCCAGGTATGATGCTGTTATTGAGGCTGATGGAGTGCCTGTCGGAACGATAGGACTTCTTTCCATAGACCGAAAAAACAGTAAGGCGGAATACTATATCGCTATGGGAGAGGCTGATTATAAAGGTAAAGGTGTAGCGAAAGAAGCCAGTAGATTGATCTTGGAATATGGTTTTGAGAAGCTTGACCTTAATCGTATCTATCTCTTCACTGAGGTTGAAAATGTAGCAGCCCAGAAACTGTTTGAGAGAGTAGGCTTTGTGAGAGAGGGCGTTATCCGACAGGATATTCTCTCCCATGGGAAATATGCAGATCGTATTGCTTACGGTTTTCTCAGAGAGGATTGGGGCAGATGACGATTATTCAGGACTTAGGAGAGTATAAAGGTAATCATCTGTACATAAAGCGTGAGGATCTGATTCCATTCTCATTTGGCGGCAATAAGGCGAGAAAAGCACAGTTATTCTTTCAGGAGATTGATAAAGGGAATTATGACTGCGTTGTGACCTATGGTTCTGGCAGCTCCAACCATTGCCGTGTGGTAGCCAACGAGTGCTACCGAAGAGGAATGAGCTGCTATATTATAGCTCCCCAGGAAGCGTCAGAGCCAACTTTCAACAGCCAGATGATGAAGCTTTTCGGTGCGGAGATAACGACAGTACCGGTTAGCGAAGTTCATGACACGATTGAAGGGAAGATCGCAGAGTTGAGGGATGCTGGGAAGTCCCCTTACTTCATTGAAGGCGGCGGCCACGGCAATCTTGGAACAGAAGCATATGTGCAGTGCTATGAGGAGATAAAAAAATACGAAGAGGAGCAGAACATCCACTTCGATTATATCTTCTTCGCTTCCGGAACAGGGACTACACACGCTGGTCTTGTCTCTGGTCATCTTTTAGCTGGAGATGAGAGAAACATTGTGGGTATCAGTATTGCGCGGAAGAATCCAAGAGGACGAGATGTAGTGATACAAAGTATTCGGGATTACATGGGTGGTCGAGTGCCAGAGGAAGATATCCAAGCAGCTACAGTATTCATTGATGACTACACATCCGGGTACGGAAAAGATGATAAGCGGGTTGCTGAAACGATAGAAACGGTATTAAAGACCTTTGGCATTCCGTTAGATGCAACGTACACTGGCAAGGCTTTTATGGGAATGACAGAGTATATATCTCAGCATGAAATAGAGAATAAGAACAATCTATTTATCCACACGGGAGGAACCCCACTATTCTTTGATGCGCTTAATAAGCTGAACCGATAGAGGTAGTAGAGTGAATATATTGATTCTTGCCGCCGGGACGCGGAATAAAATCGTTCATTATTTCAAAAAAACGTGGGATGGCATTGGCTCTGTTATAGCCACGGATGCCAGTAAACTTGGTCCTGCCATTTACGATGCCGATAAGTATTATATTGTTCCTCCGATTACGGAACCAGGGTACATAGATAAGATCCTGGAAATTTGTAAGAAAGAACAGATTAGCGGCGTTCTTAGCCTTATTGATCCGGAGTTGAGCTTACTTGCAGCCAATGAGGAGAAGTTTAAAGCGGTTGGTGCAACGATTATCGGCTCATCGTACGACCTCTGTGAAATGGCTCTGGACAAGATGCAGATGTACAACTGGCTCGTAGAGCATGGCTATAACTGCGCTCGTTCCTGGATGGATAAGGAGGAGTTTTATAAGGCTGTGGATGCTGGCGTGGTTACGTACCCCGTCTTTGTGAAGCCCTATAGAGGGAGTGCAAGTATCAGCATCTCAAAAGTCTATGACAAAGAAACAGTGGATTTGCTTTTTGCCCATGAGGACGACCTCATGATCCAGGAGTTCCTGGATGGGCAGGAAATCGGTGCGGATGTGTACATCGATCTTATCAGCGGAGAAGTCGTATCCATCTTCACAAAGAAGAAGATCAAAATGCGTGCCGGTGAGACGGACAAAGCGGTCAGCTTTAAGGATGAGAAGCTGTTCCAGCTCATTGAGAAGTTCGTGAATGAAGCTGGCTATCGTGGACAGATTGACATCGATATCTTTGAGATTGGCGGTCAGTATTACATCAGCGAAGTGAATCCTCGCTTCGGTGGTGGTTATCCACATGCTTATGAGTCCGGCTGTGATCATATGAAACTGATTCTGAGTAATTTGCAGGGCATAGTGAACGAGAAAAATATCGGTGCCTACGAAGAAGGCATCTACATGATGAAATATAACGAAGTGAAAATCGTAAAGATGTGAGGCAGACAATGAAGATTTGGATGATGAATCACTACGCAACGTTAATGTTGCAAAATAGGGCTGGAAGACACTATAGCTTTGCCAAGGAGTTAGAAAAAAGAGGAAATGATGTCACGGTCTTCTGTTCGTCGTCTTCTTCAGCTGAAGCAGAGAATATTACCTTCACAGGCAATGAAAAGTGGACAGAAAAACAAGATGGTAGATCTTCATTTGTATTCGTAAGAAATAAAGCGTATAAAGCAAATGGTATAGATCGAATAATAAATATGGTTTCTTTCTATTTTAATCTTTTCCCTGTGACAAAGCAATATTCAAAGAAAAATGGAAGTCCTGATGTAATAATAGCTTCTTCAGTACATCCTCTGACTATGGTTGCGGGTATTCAGATTGCAAAAAGACTGAAGGTACCATGTATTTGTGAAATTCGAGATCTGTGGCCGGAAGCGATATTTGCATTTGGACAAGCAAAAGAGAAAAGTTTGCTTGGGAGAATGCTCGTAAGAGGGGAGCATTGGATTTACAAGAAAGCGGATGCTTTGATTTTCACTAAAGAGGGAGATACTGATTATCTGAAAGAAAGAAAATGGACGACAGAGCAAGGTGGAGATGTTGATTTAGGGAAGTGTTTCTATATAAACAATGGAGTTGATATTTGTTCCTATGATGAAAGAATAACCACAGAAGTTCTGAAAGATCCTGATTTGGATGATGATTCAAAGTTTAACGTGCTATACTGTGGCACTATACGACCTGTAAACAATGTTGGAAATATGCTTGATGCAGCCAGAATACTTTTAACAAAAGCTGGATGCGAAGATATACAGTTTGTTATTTACGGAGATGGCAGTGAGCTTGAAAAGCTCCGTCAAAGAGCGAAAGATGAGGGCTTGAATAATGTAAAGCTGAAAGGAAGAATACCTAAACAAAACATTCCTTATGTATTGAGCAGATCAAGCGTAAATATACTGAACTACTCCCAGACTGAGTACAACTGGACGAGAGGGAATAGTTCAAACAAATTATTTGAATATATGGCAAGTGGTAAACCGATTATTTCGACTGTAAAAATGGGTTATTCAATTATTAATAAGTATTCCTGCGGCATGGAACTATCTGAATGCACACCTGAGTGCTTGGCAGAGGCAATTCTACAATTTCATAATATGTCCAAGAGTGATAGAAGAATCATTGGTGATAATGCCCGTAAAGGCGCAATGGATTTTGATTTTCCTACCCTGACAGACAAATTAGAGAAAGTAATTGAGAAAGTGATGCAATGAATGCATATTTGACGCTCATTAAGGAAAAAGGATGCGCATGGTTTTTAAATAGAAGCTTATATTCTTTAAAGCTGAAGTCATTAAACCTTCTTCCAGTTACTGAAAAAGCATATGAAAAGAAAACCCCTAATGTGACTCGGATTGATGTATTTGATTATCAGCCCGACAAGATAGCTTCTTTTTTAAGAACCATTCCAGAAAGTAAAAAAAGAAGAATTATCGAGACTGCGGACTTAGCGTCAAGGGGGATTATTATTGGGTTTTCATCTCTTCAAATGGACTATGGATTCCCGATACAATGGCAACTGAATCCACTTACCGGAAAGTCGTGTGATATTAACAAAAAATGGTTTGACATTCCCGATTTCGATAGAGAAAGAGGGGATATAAAAGCAATTTGGGAAATTTCCAGGTTTTCACATTTTTTTGCAATTGCCAAAGCCTATTTGTTGACTAACGATAATAAATATGCTGATGCATATTTTGATCAGATCGCGGACTGGGTTTCTAAAAATCCTTATTCCTTCGGAGCAAATTATAAATGTGGGCAGGAATGTGCATTAAGAATGATAAGCTGTTTGCTCACATATCCTTGCTTTCAAAGTAGAGCCAAGGAAGCGGATATCAATAATATTAAAAGTATAATAGGTGGTAGTTATCGGAAGATACTGAGCAATTTCTTCTATGCTCATCGCTGTATTCGAAACAATCACACAATATCAGAGCTTGTCGGTATGATCATCGGTTCGTGGTGTTGTAAAGATGATAATAGGATGAAATATGCCTACAGGACCTTGGATGCCGTAATACATGAGCAGTTTCTTGATGATGGTGGCTATATACAGCAGTCATTTAATTATCAAAGACTGGCATTAATGGATTTAGAGATTGTTCTTGCGCTAGGAAACAAAACTGGAATGAATATATCAAACGACTCAAAGGATCGTGTTTTGCAATGTGCACTGCAACTATTTCAATGTCAGGATCAAAGTGGAGACGTTCCGAATTACGGCTCAAATGATGGTGCATTGATTCTTCCTCTTACTATATTTGGATATCGCGATTTTAGGCCAGGGATTAATGCGATATATTACATGATTCGGGAATGTCCGTTATATAACGACCCTTTTCTTCAGGAAGAACTGCTGTGGCTTGGTGTTTTAAGAAATAATGATCATGCTTTTAAGGAGAGCATAAATCGAGTATCTGTAGATTATCCTAAAACAGGATTATCGGTATTCCGGAGTGACAGACATTGGATGATGGTTGTTTGCAAAAGAGAAATGCACCACATGGATAACGGACATATCGATCTTTGGATTGATGGTAAAAACATCCTCTGTGACGCTGGTTCATATTCATATGCGAGTGATTTAGGTCGAGAATTGTACTCGAATGTGTCTCACAATACAGCATATTGCAAAGGATTAACTCAAATTAGAAGAATCGGAGCATTTGCGGTATATGGGCAACCAGTTATCAAAAAACGAGAGTGGCATGAAGATTCTATTGAATTTGAAGTTGAATATAGTACTGGTTACAGTCATAGACGAAACGTCAAGGCTGGGAACAACAGGTATGATATATTTGATGAAGTGATTAATTCAGGAAGGGAATGCTATATCCAGTTTCATATAATAGGCGAAGTAAAAAAGTTGGAGAATAATTGCGTTGAAACGGAAAGTTGCTTACTAAGGTTTAATGTGCCTGTATCGATTACAAATACCAAACGGAGTTTGTACTATTTAAAATCAGATGATACAACATGCATTTCGGTGCCGTGCAATAAAGCAGTTCATACTATTATAGAAATTAAGGAGAATACAGAAAATGATTAACGTAATCGGACTTGGATACATTGGACTTCCTACCGCCCTCATGATGGCTTCGCATGGTGTTGAAGTGATTGGTACGGACTATAACAAAGAACTTGTCGCGACCCTGAATGCCGGTCATACCACCTTCAAGGAGGATGGCCTTGACGAGTTGTTCCAGGAGGCTTTGAAGGCGGGGATTAAGTTCACAACGGAGTATCAAGTGACGGATACCTATATTGTATCAGTTCCGACTCCCTACGATAAATTCAGCAAAAAGGTTGATGCCTGTTATGTCGTCGCAGCTGTTAAGGACGTGCTAAATGTTGCCCCGAAAAGCGCGACTCTTGTTATCGAATCCACAGTATCTCCCGGCACCATTGAGAAGAGCGTAAGACCTGTGCTGGAAGAGCAGAAGAGAACAGACATTAATCTCGTTCACGCTCCGGAGCGCATTATTCCCGGCAACATGGTGTATGAGTTGCTGCATAACAACCGTACCATTGGTGCCGACGACAAGACAGTAGGTGAAGAAGTGGCGAAGCTTTATGCTTCCTTCTGCCAGGGTGAGATCGTAGTTACCGATATCAAGACGGCGGAGATGACCAAAGTTGTGGAGAACACCTTCCGCGCTGTGAATATTGCTTTTGCAAACGAGCTCGCAAAGATCTGCCGTCATGACAATATGGATGTGTATGAAATTATCAAGATCTGTAATATGCATCCCCGCGTCAATATCCTGCAGCCCGGCCCCGGCGTCGGCGGACACTGCATTTCCGTGGACCCCTGGTTCCTGGTCGGCGACTATCCGAGCCTCGCTAAGGTGATTGACGAGTCCATGAAAACGAACGATGGCATGCCTGATTTCGTGCTCAACCGCATCTATGAGATCATGAAGGAAAAGGGCATGACAGATATCACTCGCGTGGGTCTTTACGGTCTGACATATAAGGAGAACGTGGACGATATGCGCGAATCTCCCACACTCCAGCTGCTGGAAAGTCAGGAGCGTCATCTTGCGACCGGCCTGAAAGTGTATGACCCCTTTATCGAGAAAGATGTCGTGGCTAACCAATATCACAGGCTGGACGAGTTCCTGGATGCTGTTGACCTCGTGGTTATCATGGTTAAGCACAACGAGATCAAGGAGAACATGGACAAGCTGGCAGGCAAAGTTATTCTGGACTGCCATAACATCTGCCATCTGCCAGGCGTATATCACATTTAATCAATCCCACGCTTCTTGCGTGCAGAGAAAAAAGCAGTACACCAACAATACTCAGCATCGGTCTTGGTTGGCAGGTCACAAACTAAAGACCCGTGTGAAGTGACCAGCCAACCGGGTAAATCTGACTATTCAAAAGAGTGCATCAATGGTTAATCTGGACGAGTTTATAGATGCTGTTGATTTAGTAGTCATCATGGTCAAACACAACGAGATCAAGGGGAATATGGATAAGTTGGCGGGAAAGGTCGTTTTGGACTGCCACAATATCTGCAAACAAGAAGGTAATTATCATTTTTAACTCAAAGGAAACGGTTGGAAAGTAGGTATAAGGGATGAATGCTGTAAATGGATATAGATTAGAAAGATGGCTGTATGTTCATAAGCTAACATTCTTGGCCAAGATAATACGTGGATTGATCTACTTAATTCATAATAGCTACATTCCTTATACTGCGGAAATAGGCAAGGGAACAGTATTCGGTTATAAGGGAATCGGAGTAGTAGTCCACTCACACGCAAAAATTGGGAACAATTGCGTTATATCCCAGAATGTCACTTTGGGAGGACGAGAAGGCCACAAAGGGGTACCAACAATAGGGAATAATGTTCATATCGGCGCAGGGGCTATTGTTTTGGGCGGTGTAACAGTTGGCGATAATGCTGTGGTAGGTGCTGGAGCAGTGGTTCTCATAGACATTCCGGAGAATTGTGTTGCTGCGGGTGTTCCAGCGAAAGTACTTTATAACAGAGCAGATAGAGAGAAGAAGGAAGACCAGCCATGAAGATATGCTATTTAAGCGCTGCAGGCAGTTATCATACTCAGAAGTGGTGTCAGTTTTTTCATGAGCGTGGCCATGAAGTTCATCTTATTACTTTGACGCCTGGAATATGCCCTCATGCAGAAACTCATGTCGTTAAGACAAAAATGAATGACAGACATGATAGTTCTGTTAGAAAAATGGAATACCTTCTGCATGGGAAAGAGGTAACAAGAATCATTTCAGAGATTAACCCCGACATTATACATGCGCATCGGATTCCAAGTTATGGTGGATTATGCGCCATTGGTGGAATCAGACCATTTGTTCTCTCTCTTTGGGGTGGGGACGTGTTTACATTTCCTAGAAAAAGTATTCTTCACAAAAAATTAGTTGAATACACACTCAAAAGTGCAGGATGTATAATGTCAACTAGCAAAGCTATGAGAGAAGAAGCTCAAAAATACACAGATAAGAAAATAGAAATAACACCTTTTGGAGTTGATATGGGGTTGTTTTCCCCTCGAAATTTTAGAGGTGAAGAAGATAAATACTTTACTATTGGTACAGTAAAAACTCTTGAGAAGGTGTATGGGATTGACTACTTGCTTGAAGCTGCTGCATTAGTTGTAAAAAAAAGGAATGACATTCCTCTAAGAGTTAAAATTGCAGGGATGGGCAGTCAAGAGAAGGAATTAAAAGAATTAAGCAAGACACTTGGAATAGAAAATATTGTGGAATGGCTGGGCTTTATCGACCAAGAACAGGCTGCGCGTGAATGGAGCAGTATGGATATTGCTGTTATTCCAAGCAGAAGTGAAAGCTTTGGAGTTTCAGCAGTAGAAGCCCAGGCGTGTGAAGTTCCAGTGATTATCTCTGATATTAGTGGCCTCAAGGAAGCAACAAACCCTGGTGTAAGCAGTATAGTCGTTAAAACTGGAGATACTGACCGGTTAGCAGAATCAATAATTGAGTTGTATGATTCGCCAGAAAGACGAGCTGAAATGGGGTATATGGGAAGACGCTATGTTGTGGACAGATATGAGCGAAAGGCATGCTTCTCACATATAGAGGATATCTATAGAGAATTAATTGCAACCCCCAGCTGGAAGCATTAGATTTGGAGGCGGATGATGAGAATAGCGATGTTCACGACAGCAAAAATATATGCTGACCAGTTAACGGGAGGACAGAAACGATTCAAAGAACTATATACTTATCTAAGCAAACAATATGAAGTAGTTTTGTATAGTTCTGATGAACACGTTGTTTCTGATAAAGTATATCGTCATATTGCATTAAAGCCCGTAAAACAAAATAAGCTTGCGTTTACTTCAACAAATGTTGCGTTCTACAAGGAAAATAAGGAACTTATTAAAAGCATTAATGATGAAGAATACGATAAGATAATCGTTTTTGATGTGACAACAGCGTGGTTGTTGTGGAAAGCGGGCATAAAGAGATTTGAACTCCTTTTGAGGCAGGATATTATCGAGTATAAAAATATATCATTAATTGCTTCTGGCGCCAATTTTCTAAAAAGAGCCGTATACTTATGTCTAATGTGGATAAGTGAATCAAGATGCATTAGGAGTGCCAGGACAATCGTTGTACAATGTAACTATGATGGTAATCGATTGCTAAATAGACATAGATTAATAAGAAAGAGTATTGCGAATAAGCTCAAGGTACAAATTAATAATGTTAACCCATCGTGGATCATTGAAAACGCAAACCAAGTAAGTAATAAATTAGAGCAAAGAGAATCTGGTAGATTTAAGATCGCATACATAGGGAATGTAGATGACCATAGAAAGGGATTTGACTTACTTGAACAGTATTTAAACAACCACATAACTGATGAAACTGTTGGAGCTATTGTTATTGGTGGCGGTAAGAAGCTTACGGATTATAAAAAGAAATATGAAAGAAACGCGGGTATTATCTTTACTGGGCATGTCAATAATCCTATTAAATATTTGATTAACTGCAATTTGCTGGTTGTTCCATCTCGCGCTGATTCATGTCCAAATACTATTATCGAAGCCCTTTATTCTGAAGTTCCGGTGATTGGATCTAATGCTGGTGGGATTCCTGAGTTAATAAATGATTTACAGGCTGTTTTTGAATTAAACGCTGAATCCTTAAGTGATAGAATTGATGAGCTTAGAAATAACAGAGATTTATACTTGCGCATAAGAGCTAATCAATTAAGACGGAAAGAGGAACTTACTTTTGACTGGGCTGAATGCATTGCAGAGATATTGGAGATAATGTAAATGAGATCAAGGCAATCCATCCTATCCATAACACATATTCTTGATATTCTTATACCGGTATATGTGTTTAGCATTATTGCTTTTTCGGCATACACTTCAACAAAGAGAATATTTGACGTTTTCACCATTTTATTATTGGGTTTACTAGTCATTTACTTCTTAAAAGAACGAGTTTTTATCCCTAAACAAGATACATTTATTCTTTTCTCACTTTTGTTCGTTGCATTCTGCTTTCTATCTGCGTTATGGAGTACAGACTCTTCACGATCTTTAAGTAAAGCCGAGTCCTTAGTTGAATTGGTGCTTAGTACTATTGGAATATATTTATATCTAATCAAAGAAAAAAGTTCAAAACGGATGCTAAGCTATATTTTTAAGGCAATGATACTTGTAGCGGTTTATGTACTGTTGTATTACAACGTAAACTATATTCCAAAGCTTCTATCGGTTGGCAGGGTTGGCCAGGAAATCAATAATGTAAATCTTATTGGACAATGCAGTGCTATTGGCTTTATTGGAGCGATATACTTATTTCAATCTACGAATAAGAAGATGTGGCTTTGGACGATGCCTATCACATTGATTGTAGCCTTAGGAACAGGAAGCAGAAAGGCTTTATTATACATTGCTATTGGATCAGTCATGATAGCAATCGCAAAATATGATTGGAGAAAAGTATTTAAATATCTTATCATTGGTGCTTTTGTTGTTGCAATTTTCAACTTTCTATTAAATAAAATAGATTATTTCTGGGTGATAAAAGAACGCATGGATCATCTTTTTAATTTTATTTCGGGTGAAGGAGCTCTTGACAGATCAATTACAGGACGAAACCTGATGATTGAATTAGGATGGGAACAGTTTCGTCAAAACCCGATTCTTGGAGTCGGTATAAATAATTCCACTAGTTTTCTGGCTGCAGAAGGTGTTCGGAATGATTACTATACTCACAATAATTTCGTCGAATTATTATCAACAGTAGGCATTATTGGCTTTTCTATTTTTTATATACGACACATCGTTTGCTTAATCGGACTTGCAAAAAGAATTAAATATAACGATGCTTGTCTTTATGCATGGATTCTCCTCACAACAAGTTTTTTAATGGATTATGGGTCAGTATCTTATTACAATAAATTCCATTGGTTCATGCTTATGTTGGAATTTGCAATTTTATATCAGTCAAAATGCCAGCCCGATGATGAGTATAGCATTGATGGTGAATTCATATGAATAATAGTATTGCAAAAATAGTGAAATACATAACAGATGATAAATACAGGTTTGTTTTGAATAATAACTTTGGACTATACCGGCATATGGACGATGAAGAATATCTAAAACGTATGTTCTATTGTTGCCATGGTTATTATCCTGATTTGAAAAATCCAAAGACATTCAGCGAGAAGTTGCAATGGCTTAAACTACATGACAGAAAAGACTATTATCCACTGATGGTTGATAAATATGAAGCCAAAAAGACAGTTGGGAAAATAATCGGCGAAGACTATATCATTCCATCGTTGGGAATATATGAGCATTTTGATAATATTGATTTTAACACTTTGCCTGACCAGTTTGTGATTAAGTGCACCCATGATAGTGGTGGATTAGTTATTTGCGATAATAAAAAATCATTTGATATTTCCGGAGCGAGAAGAAAAATATCGGGACATTTTAAGAATAATTATTATTATCTAGGAAGAGAATGGCCATATAAGAATGTTAGCCCCAGAATTCTGATTGAAAAATATATGTCTGATGGCTCCACATCTTTATCAGATTATAAGATACATGTCTTTAATGGAAAGGCACGGCTTATACTGGTATGCAGAGACAGATTTGAGAGCACTGGCCTAACAGAAGATTTTTTTGATGAAAACTGGAATCATTTAGAGTTACGCAGACCCAAACATCCAAATGCAAGTAAAATGCCTAACAGACCGAGTGATCTGGAGTTAATGATTAAGCTTGCTGAGAGAATTGCTGTAGATATCCCATTTGTACGTGTAGATTTTTATGTGATTGAAAAGCAGGTCTTCTTTGGAGAGGTTACTTTTTATCCAGCATCAGGATACATTCCGTTTGAACCCACCTCGTGGGATGAGAAAATGGGTAACTGGCTTGAATTACCAGAACTATGATAGTCTGGCATATAACAGTAGACAAGACAGGAACAATACGTTCATGACAATAATAGAGGAGTAATTGGAAGCAAATGGCGGTCAGAATTATTATCGGAGCAGATATTGTTCCAACAGAAATTAATAGTACATTATTCGAAGCCGGTGATGCTGCAGAACTGTTTGGACGAGAATTAATTGATAGAATTGGTGAGGCGGATTTTTTTGCCTTGAACTTGGAAACACCCCTTACAGACACAAAAGACCCAATTAAGAAATGCGGTCCCGCATTGATAGCCTCTACAAAGACAGTAAACGGTCTATGTGCTTTAAACCCCAACTTTATTACATTGGCGAACAATCATATTATGGATCAAGGAGCTCAAGGCCTGATTAGCACCATAGAAACACTCTCGGCACACAATATTATGTACAGTGGTATTGGAAATAACCTTCAAGAAGCTAGCAAGCCGTTTATAACACAAATCAAGGATATCACAATTGGCATTTATTGTTGCACGGAGCATGAGTTTTCTGTTGCAGGGAAGAATTGTCCTGGAGCTAATCCATATGATCCGCTCAGCAGTTTTGACTGTGTGAAAGAATTAGCGGATGTTTGCGACTATGTAATTGTACTGTATCATGGCGGCAAAGAGCATTATCAGTACCCATCACCACAATTGCGCACGGTTTTTCATAAATTTGCTGAAAAAGGCGCAAATCTCGTTATTGCACAGCATACCCATTGCATTGGATGTAAGGAAAAGTATAAAGAAGCAATGCTCATTTATGGACAAGGGAATTTCCTTTTCGATCATTTAAATAATGAATTATGGAAAACTGCCCTTCTTATCGAGTTAACAATAAATGAAAACACGAAACAGGCAGAATTCGTATTTGTGCCATTAGTACATCATGACGGGCACGTTAGGATGGCAGATCAGAATTCAAGTAAGGAAATAATGGAAGGCTTTGAGCAACGATCCTTAAAAATTCTGGAAGATGGATTTGTGGAAAAAGAATATCAAAAGCTAGCGAAGCGAGAATATGAAACGTATTTGAATAGAATCTCTGGTTTATTGGGAAGAATTTTGAGATTTGGCTATTTGAAAAAAACAATCGGGAAACAGCTTCTTCATAAAAACTATAATCGTAAAATCTATACCTCCAGTATTATTAATGCTATTGAATGCGAATCTCATAGAGAATTATTTTTGGAAGGACTGAAGGATTACAATAACTAATCATCTGTTCATATGGAGGATTTGGAGGGTAAATTGATGTCCATAAAGATATTGCTAAGAAAAACGAAAGCATTTCTACAGCGAATAATGAACTATGCTTTAGGTGGCTTGGGTGGATTAGATCAAACAGTTGTTTTCGAGTGCTATGGCGGGAAGCATTACTCGGATAATCCTAAAGCAATTTCAGAGAAATTGCATGCTTTGTATCCAGAATATAGAATCATTTGGGGAATGATTTCAGAATCTCTCAGAACTAAGGAGAATATACCGCAGTATGTTGAAATCTACCCAATTCAATCTTTGCGTTACCGTAGAATTCGTTCTAAGGCTATAGCACTTGTACGAAACGAGGTGATGACGGACGACCTTTCTAAGCGGAAAGGACAATTATTCATACAAACTTGGCACGGAGACCGGGGCATAAAAAAAATTTTGTTCGACTCTCTAGATGCCAGAGGGCTTAATCACGAGCTTTATAATTTTTATGATTATAAATTGACGGATTGCTTTGTCATCGGTTCAGACTACGCTGAAAACAGGATTCGCACTGCATTTAAATATACGGGGATGACTCTAAAAAAAGGGTGCCCAAGAAATGATTGTCTTGTTACACCGACAAATGGAGAAACGATCAGGAAGGCAATTGGGATATTGCCAGGTTATAAGGTTGTATTGTATGCACCAACGTTACGCCGCAATAGTCAATTGATAAAGGGGAATATTGACATCAATCAAACACTTAATACGCTTTCCCGTGATGGTAACGAGTGGATTTGTTTGGTCAGGGCGCACCCTAAATCTTTAGGTATTGAGATTATAGATGGCTCTGACATAATCGATGTAACCGACTATCCGGATATGGCAGATCTCCTAGTAATCGCAGATGTTCTGATTACTGACTATTCTTCTTGTGCAGGCGATTATATCATTACGAAAAGACCATTGATTCTTGCTCAATTCGATTATGAAACCTATCTACAGGAAGATCGTTCACTGAATATAGATTTAGAGGAGGCTGGCTTTTTTATCGCTAAAAATCAAGATGAACTTAATAATCTGATTGAAAATACATCTTTAGAAGATTTTAGTCGAAACGATGAAAAACTGTGCCACTTCTTTGGAATACACGAATCGGGCCAGTCAGCTGAGGAAGTGTGTCATTTTATCCATGTGCACGATGCTTCAAAAAAGGAAACAAGTAAAAAATGTTATTAAAGTGGTTTTTACAACGTAGTAGATTGGATTCCTATGATCGGAAGGCTCAAAAAGCGATTTTGCGCTCAATCGAGTTATATCATACTGGGAATAAGTGGAATATGTATAGGGCAATAAGAATGTACAATCACATTAGAAAAGTCTATGGTTGCTGTTTCCCGCCAACAATTACAGTTGGGAAAAATTTGTACATAGCCCATGCCCATGGAATTCTTATTGGAAAAACAGCGCAGATCGGCGATAACTGTTGTATCTACCCCAACGCACTTATTGTGGCAAAGGTTGAAGGAGACGCAGAGCGTAGAAGGATGGGAGAACGTAGATGGCATCCCAAGATTGGAAACAATTGCATGATTGGAGCTGGAAGTTTAATCGTCGGGCCGATTGAAATTGGAGACAATGTAACAGTAGCCGCAGGCGCGATAGTTACAAAAGATGTGCCTTCTAATACGTTAGTTATCAATTGCAATGAAATTCGATATAAATGAGTTTTAGAAGGCTGCGCTTCTTGTAAGAAAGGGAAAACGAACAAATGAGTAACGAAAGTTCCCGAACAAAAAAAACAATGGTCAATACGGCTTTTTCTATTGCCAGTCAACTTTTGGCGGTTGTTTTGAGTTTTGCGCTAAGAACTGCTTTTATACGAATTCTCGGGGCACAATACACAGGTGTATCCTCCGTATTTGCAACGATATTAACGATGCTTTCTCTTTCCGAATTAGGTTTTGGAACAGCAGTTGCAACAGCGCTGTATAAGCCCCTTCGTGAAAATGACCAAGAGAGTATTCGACAGTTGATGGATTTCTATAAGAAAGCATATAGACTGGTCGCATTATTCGTATTTTCTGCCGGTATGCTTTGCATACCTTTTCTCGGGTATCTCATTCATGATGTTCCCGATATCAAGGAAAACATTACAGTTATATATGTTTTGTATATTATAAGAACTGCTGCTTCATATTTAATGATATATAAAACTACTTTGCTTCGCGCAGATCAAAAGCTTTATGTGGTTAAGAAATATGAAATGTTCTGTGAGACAATTAGATATCTAGTTGAGATTGCAGTTTTGATTATATGTCACGAATACTTACTTTATCTTGTCATTGAAGTGGTAAGTATAATTGTTCAGAACTATATTGTAACAAAGAAGGCTGAAAAAGAGTATCCGTATGCATTCCAGAAGCCTAAGGAAAAGCTTTCAAAAGAAATGGTTATTTCTCTTTTGAAGGATGTCAAGGGGCTTTCGGTATTCAAACTATCAGGTACAATCGGTAATAGCATTGATACAATGCTAATATCAGGATATATCAACACTTCTACAGTGGCTGTTGTAGGAAACTATACGTTAATCAAAAGCCATATTAATAAAATACTCCTTCAGTTTTTTTCTGCAGTAATACCGAGCATCGGGAACTTAGCAGCTGAAAACAATGCAGAGAAGCAGGAAAGTGTCTTTAATCGCTTGTTTTATGTCAGTTTTCTTATTGTGAATTTCTGCTCTGTAAGTATGTATGTGCTGTTTAAACCTTTTATTACTGTATGGCTTGGCAGTGAATACGTATTGGGGAATGAAATTGCTTTCATTATTGCTTTTGATTTTTTTCTGTATATCTTACTGCAAGCCATTGCTTCGTTTCGCACCGCAAATGGTCTTTTTGTCAAGGGACAATACCGGCCATTATTTACAGCAATATTAAATGTTATTCTTTCAATCTTGCTTATTCGCAGATATGGAATATTTGGCACGATTGCAGCGACCGTAGTGGCGCGTTTTCTTACTCAATGGTATGATCCATATTTATTATATAAACATATTTTTAATAAGCCCTTCCGAAACTTTTATGTGAAATATTGGTTTTATATAGGCATGTTTGTAGCTTGTGCTTTTACTTCTGATTTTTTGTATGGGCTGCTCAGTACAGGAAGTCAGATTGCAAACCTAATTATAGGTGCTTTGATATGTGTAATAGTCCCCAACATAATTGTGTTTTTGTTTACTTTTAATACTAAGGAGTTTTCTTATGTTAGAAAGCTTCTGCTAAAGGGAATACCAAGGAAAAAGAACTGAAGGAGAGAGTTTTCATGAAAAAGTATAAAACAGGATACACACAAGGTGTTTTCGATATGTTTCATATCGGGCACTTGAATCTTATCAATCATGCAAAAGAACACTGTGATTACCTGATTGTTGGGGTCAACGCAGATGAGCTTGTGGAATCTTACAAGCATAAAACGCCTGTCATCAATCAAGAGGAACGCCGTACTATAGTTGAAAACATCAAAGCTGTTGATGAATGTATAATAGCTATAACTCTTGACAAACTTGAAGCCTGGAAACAATTACATTTTGATGTTATCTTCATAGGCGATGATTGGAAAGGAAATCCGAGGTGGGAGCAGACAAAAGAAGAACTTGCAAAGATTGGGGTTGATGTCGTTTTTCTTCCTCATACAGATGGAGTTACTAGTACAATGCTTAGACCGGAAAGCAAAAACAAAGTTGAAGATTGACTAAACTGTAGTTCACAAATCTTTGTATGTCGAACAGGTAGTCTATAATCGAGAACAGGAATAATTTGCATGGATAGGAACATATTTTTTCACAAGGAAGATACAAACTTTGTTAAAGGTATTGCAATTATCCTTATGGTTGCGCTTCATAGATTGAAGCCCGAATGGATTATCAATCCTCAACTTTTGATAGATTTTTCTATTCGTGGGACACCGCTTTATGCAATTATAGCTAGAAGTGGAGATGTATGCATAGGTATTTTTGCTTTTATTACAGGTTATGGATGGTATAATTTATTCCATCGAAAGACACAGTTGGAAAGAATTTTATCTTTAAAAAGTGGCATATATCCGAAATATTGGCTCTCTCTTTTGCTGATTTGCTTTCCAGCAAGGGTTTTATGTGGTCATCTTCTGGAAGGAACTGCATTTACAACTAACGTAAAAGAGATTATTTTAAGCACACTTGCAATCGAGTCAAAAAGCAGCCCATATTGCTGGTATGTTTCCTTCTTTGCCCTTGTTGTATTAACGTACCCACTACTGTTAAAGATTATTTCAAAACCGAATAATCGGCCAGTGATATTAATTGCTGCCGTCCTAATAACTTCATTTGCCGTAAGAGTGGCGGACAAAATGTTCTTAAGCAAGATTCCTTTTCTCGGATCAATATCTGGGGTAATAACACATTACATCCAATGGATACCAGCAATCGCGCTGGGTTCCGTTTGTGCCAAATACTCTATATTTGAAAAAACGAGGAATTGGAGCGAAAAGAATCTTAAAATAAATCCCGATACCGTAGGCATTCTAATGGTAGCCAGTCTTTATTTTTCAAAAACAATGATTCAGTTTCTGTCAGGTATATATACAAATCTTGATTGTATTATCATTATACCGATGGTTTATGGTTTGATATGTTTATCACATAGAATGAGGAAGCGCTTGCATGGGTATGTTTTTAATGTCATTTCATTTCTGGGTGATCTTTCATTTTATATCTGGATGGTACATAGCATATTAAAGTATACTTTATTCCAAAAGATTATATATTCGGTTCGTATCCCGATACTTGTTCTCATAGGCTCAATTTGTGTTACTATTCCTTTCTGTATCTTGTTGAAGAAGATAGATCAGTTTATTTCAAAGAGATTCAGCACTTCAGTATAGAAGATTATGAACTTCTCGGAGGAAATCAAAATGGCAAAGAAAAAGGTAATGACCGTATTCGGGACAAGACCAGAGGCGATCAAGATCTGCCCGCTTGTTAATGAGTTGAAGAAGAGAAATGGCCTTGAGGTCGTTGTCTGTGTCACAGCGCAGCACAGGCAAATGCTGGACCAGGTTTTGAAGACCTTTGATGTAACTCCGGATTACGATCTCAACATCATGAAAGATCGGCAGACCCTCTTCGATATAACGACCAATATCCTGAATGGCATCAAGGAAGTATTAGAAGCAGAGAAACCTGACGTAGTTCTCGTCCACGGAGACACATCAACCACTTTCGTCACTGCTCTGGCCTGTTTCTACCTTCAGATTCCGGTCGGCCATGTGGAAGCCGGTCTTCGCACCTACAATATCTATTCTCCTTATCCGGAGGAGTTTAACAGAGAAGCTGTGTCTATCGTCAGTCAGTATAATTTCGCTCCGACACCCTTGAGCCGCGATAACCTCCTGCGAGAGGGACGGAATCCGGACAATATCTATGTGACCGGAAACACGGTAATTGATGCTATGCAGCATACGGTACGTCAGGACTACACTCATCCTGAACTGGATTGGGTTGGGGATAGCAAGCTGATCTTTATCACAGCGCATAGAAGAGAAAACCTGGGCGAACCGATGCACCATATGTTCAGAGCCATTCGTCGTGTTCTTGACGAGCATCCGGATTGCAAGGCTGTGTATCCGATTCATATGAACCCGGTGGTGAGACAGGCCGCTGATGAGGAACTCGGAGACTGCGAACGTATTCACATCATCGAGCCGATAGAGGTGTTCGACTGCCATAACTTTGAAGCCCGCAGCTTCCTTTGCCTCACTGATTCCGGTGGCATCCAGGAAGAGTGCCCGTCCTATGGCGTACCGGTTCTTGTCATGCGAGATACAACCGAGCGGCCGGAAGGTGTGGATGCCGGTACGTTGAAGCTGGTCGGAACCAATGAGGAGACAATCTATTATGCTTTCAAGCTCCTCCTCGAAAACCAGGATGAGTATAATAAGATGGCCCACGCAGTGAACCCCTATGGTGATGGCCACGCATGCGAGCGTATAGCTGATATTTTGGAGGGCAAGGAGTACACTCCCTGGGAGCCATAAGTGTTTTGTGGTGTTTCTTGATTTCAGGTCTACCTCCCCAAATTCTAATTATTTCAATTTTGTTTTATTATGAAAGGCAGTCGATTTACAATCCATAAAGCCCGAAAGCAGATCATACTTATCTGCTTCATTATCTATCTTCTTGCTGTTTTTTGGTATACAGTGCTGAATCGACAGATAGGACTCCAATCAGCACAGTTTAAACTGATCTGGTCATACAAAGAGTGGATAAACGGAGACTGGGAACTTGGAAAAGAGATCATGGCAAATATGGCCATGTTTATTCCGTTCGGTTTTTTATTATCAGAAGGTCTCTTCAAGCATCGCTTTATCATCCCTGCTGCCACCTTGTTCTCAGTGCTCATTGAGATGTTGCAGCTTTTCTTAATGCGCGGTCTGTTTGAGTGGGACGATGTGATTTCAAATACAGTTGGGGCATCGTTAGGAATTGGACTGTATAAATTGATGGAGATAATTCTCACAGAGAGAAACCTATCAATAATATCATGTATATCTGCTCTACTCTTAGCAGTTATTAGTTTGGTTGCTGTGTTTATCAGTGAGAAGAATGGTGTTGAAGCTGACTCTACATCCAGAGAATATTGTTTTCAGATTGATAAAATGGATATGGCAGGGGGAAAAATAACTTTATCCGGAGTTGCTTTTCAATATGACCAACCAGATCGAGAGTACACAGTATTAATAAAGTCTACAGAAGATGGAACCGAAACGAGTTTAGTGACCAGTAAGACAGCACGACCGGATGTTGAGGATTACTTTGAATGTGGGCAGAAGAACATCGGCTTTACCGCTACGGGTTCAGCCGATCTTGATGCTGAATACGAAGTCTTCATTAAATGGCCTTGGGCAGTCCCAATTTCCACAGGTGTTTATGTTTCCTCTATAGGTATTCATTATGTTGCTGAGAAAGAATACGTTATACCAGACATAAAGGCAGATTATATAGAAAACGGTATTCTCCGTGTTTTTAGACCGGATAAGGGCTGTTGGGTTTATCAATGGAAGGGAGCCTTGTACTGGGTAGTTGATGAAGATTTTTATTTTGAAGAAAACGGCTCAACATACATTCAGTATCAACTGTGGACAACTCAAACAGATAAGCTCCCCCGGCACCGTCTTGATCATAATTGGCTATGGGATAATATTGGTGACAACTTTGAGGATTATGAACTCCATGGAGAATTTGGCTCTTATCGTGTAATGAAACGGGAGATACCGACAACTTATCCTGTTACCGCTATCGTTACGGGATATTATAAAAATGGAGCGTGGACATGGAAAGAATACTTCAGGCCTATATATGAGTTTGAATGAATAATCCATTTCATTTACCTGCTACCAGTTATTATATCCAGTTGCCAAATACCTGACAGTGCTGCCTGTGGCGAGGAATCCTTCCTGGGGAAAGTAAGGAAGTACGAAAAGAGAAAGGAGGGCTCTATCGTTGTGAACAAGTATTTCATACCAGTCAAGATAACAGATAAGAAATGGGCGGATAAGCTGGTCAATGGTGAAGTCTATATGCGTGCCCTCCATGAATTTGGCTCCTGGGGAAACGTCACCGAGAAGGATACAATTCTTAACAACAACTATCGTGGGGACTTCTTCGCCGGTGTGACGGCTACATATCGAACCGCTGATGACTCTGATTTCTTCAGAGGATTTCCTACGGAAGTCAAAGCTCACATGGCAAATTGTTGCCTTGTGGACGAGAGCGATGTGCAGTTCTTCAAGATTTTTTCTCTCTACCGGCATGAGCTGGATGAGGAGAAGCAGGAATTTGTTGCTCCGGATCCCCGCATGGCACAGTTCGGAAATACAGCGGTTCTGATCACTGATTTCTGTGAGTTCATTGAACGATATGGAAAAGCAATGTTTGCTGCTTATGATAAAGTTATCAGCATGATTGGCATTGTGGAGCCTTTCAATTTCAGAGAGACACGTTATCTTAATCCATTGTTCTGTAAGCACGAGAGCCAGGCATATCAAAAGGAACTCAGAATGGCTTTTGGTGAACTGAAGAAGGATTTCTTTGCAATAGGACCAGGGGCAGAAGATGCTCTTGAGCTTATAAGAAGCCTGGAGCCGGTGAAGCTGCAGCTTGGTGACTTGAGCGATATTACTGTTGAGATGCCGATTGAAGACTTTATGCGAGGTTTTCTTCCAACGGGCTTCAGGTGCAGATGGCCGAGCAATGAAGATTCTGAGAATCCAAGCAATTACGACGGAATTGTTGAGTGGACAGCAGAACAGATGAAAAACTACCGCAGTATTTTTGTCCGCCCGACATTTGCGATATATTGATTATGGAAAGAGAAAGATGTATAAGGTGTGGAGTAGAAACAGAATACAACGTTTCTACTCCCGTGACGGTGAGAAGATGGTATATCGAAGGTTCCGGGCAGCTTTGTGAGCAGTGCTTCTTCGAACTATACCCGATGCCGAGTACTTCCGATAGAGAGGGCTGCGCTCGCCCCACAGTGCAAGCTCGGGAGAAACAGAACAAAAAAGAATAGCCGAGGAAATCAACTCCCTCGGCCTTCTTTTGAACCTATCTGTTTGGATTGTTACGTCTTATAATACTCCTTGTACCACTCTGCGAATTTCCTCAGTCCCTCTCGGATACCGATCGTCGGTGTGAAACCGTAGTCCCTCTCTAGCGCCTCCGAATCAGCATATGTTACAGGCACATCACCAGCCTGCATGCCGACCAACTCTCGGTGACCTTCGAAGTCATAATCCTCTGGCAGCACCTTTGCCCTTACAAGCTCCTCCTGGAGCGTGGAGATGTAATCTAGAAGGTTTTCCGGTTGACCGCCACCAATGTTGTAGACAGCATAAGGCGGAAGAGGAAGGCCATCCTCTCCAGCCATTTTCTCCGGTGCTCCCTGCATGACGCGGATAACGCCTTCAACGATGTCATCGACATAGGTGAAATCCCGTTTGCAGTTGCCATAGTTGAAAATTTTTATCGTGCCGCCCTTAGAGAGTGTGTTGGTCGCAGAGAAATAGAACATGTCCGGACGTCCGGCAGGGCCGTACACCGTAAAGAAGCGGAGCCCGGTAGACGGAATATTGTAAAGCTTGCTATAGGCGTGAGTCAGCAGTTCATCGGATTTCTTGGTCGCTGCATAGAGGGATACCGGATTATCAACCTTATCCTCTGTGCTGAAAGGCACCTTCTTGTTGCCGCCATAGACGGAAGAAGAGGATGCATATACCAGATGCTCAACTGGGTTGTGACGGCAGGCTTCCAGAATGTTGTAGAAGCCGATCAGGTTGCTTTCGATATAGACATCCGGATGGTCGATGGAGTAGCGGACACCGGCCTGGGCGGCAAGGTTGACGACCACGGCGGGCTTGTATTCGGCAAAGACCTGGTCAATGAGACCTTTGTCCGCGATGGAGCCTTTGATGAAGATATGCTTGACCGGGCTCGTTTTTGCAGCTTCCTCGATCAGACCAAGCCGGTATTCTTTCAGTGCCGGATCATAATAGTCGTTCATATTATCCAGGCTGATCACTGTACCGGATTTCATTTCCTTCAGAAGACGGAGGACCAGATTGGCACCAATGAATCCAGGAGAACCAGTCACGAGAATGGTTTTATAGTTCAGATCGATTTTTACTTTGTTCATGGGTTAATCCCTCCTAAACAGGTCACGGGTATAGACCTTTTCTTCTACATCGTCCAAAATCGTATCATAGCGGTTAGCGATAATGCATCCGCACATCTTCTTGAACTTCTTTATGTCGTTTACGACTTGGGAACCGAAGAATGTGGACCCGTTTTGAAGCGTAGGTTCGTAAATCACGACGGTAGCTCCCTTCGCTTTGATCCGCTTCATGACACCCTGGATGGAGGATTGACGGAAGTTATCGCTATTGCTCTTCATGGTCAGACGATAGACACCGACCACAATTCCTTTCTGCTGTGTCTCCTTTGCGGTAGAGAAGGATTCGCTGTTGCCATAAGTCCCGGCAATCTCCAATACTCGGTCTGCGATGAAATCCTTTCTGGTCCTGTTGCTCTCTACGATGGCCTGGATCAGGTTTTCCGGCACATCCTGGTAATTTGCCAGGAGCTGTTTGGTATCCTTGGGAAGACAATAGCCACCATAACCGAATGACGGATTGTTGTAGTAATCGCCAACGCGAGGATCCAGGCATACGCCTTTAATTATCGGAGCGGTCTTCAGGCCCTTGACCTCGGCGTAGGTATCCAACTCGTTGAAATAGGAAACGCGGAGGGCCAGGTAGGTGTTTACGAACAGCTTTGTAGCTTCAGCCTCGGTATATCCCATGAACAGGGTTTCGATCGGATTCTTGATCGCTCCTTGCTGAAGTAGGCCTGCGAAGGTGCGAGCTGCATGTTCTGTCTGCTCATCGCACCCGACAATAATCCGGCTGGGATACAGGTTATCATAGAGTGCCTTGGACTCCCGAAGGAACTCCGGACTGAAGAGAATATTGTCCATACCCATTTTTTCGCGGATATGCACAGTGTATCCGACAGGGATCGTGGATTTAATGATGATTGTCGGCTTAATCTCGCGGTCAGCGGTAGATTCCTTTATCAGCTGGAGAACTGCCTCCACAGCGGAGCAGTCAAAGAAGTTCTGCTTAGGATCGTAATTAGTAGGAGCAGCGATAATGATGAAGTCTGCATCCGCATAGGCAGCCGCACCGTCTGTGGTGGCAGTCAGATCAAGGTTCCGCTTACCCTTTTTGGCCTCATCCAGATACTTCTCGATGTATTCGTCCTGGATCGGGGAGATGAAGTTGTTGAGTTTCTCGACCTTCTCAGGTACGATATCAACGGCGGTTACCTTGTTGTGCTGTGCCAGAAGAACTGCGAGGGAGAGACCAACATAGCCTGTTCCGGCAACGGCAATC
>OCVV012862765.1_pt1 | contig 25560 bp, 28 predicted proteins | sample 1539721 | NCBI WGS metagenome assembly OCVV01 (sample SAMN02144230, study PRJEB22623) | gut metagenome | biome: sheep rumen | host: Ovis aries | place: New Zealand
CTGGTACCAACTTCTTCAACACCAACGAAGACATCGGTGACACCCTTAGTTGCATCTGGGCAGCTAGCGGAGAAATCGACAAGCATAATTGTTGGTGTAAGGAAGTTATCAGGATCAGCTTCTTGAATCGCTTCGATATCGGAACTAGAGATTCCACCATTAATGTGATATGGACTACCCCAGATTGATCCGCCAACTGTTTCGAAGAAGTCAGTGTGATCTTCAAGATAGGAAATAAAGGCTGTTTGTTCTGAGTCAGAACCATCACTCATAACTTCATCTGTAAAGATGGTGACTAAATGGAATGGTTCGTCATTATCCTTGGAGTAGATTGAACTAAAGTTTTCTTGGAAGTATTCAAATCCACCTTTGGCAGAGTTACATTTATCGCAGTCTTCAGCAACAAACATTAAGAAGAATTTGTTGCCTAAGCCGTAGCTAGCATCAATTTTGTTTTGTTGAGCTTCAATGGAATCATAGATTTGGTCAGTAAGTTTAGAGGCTTGGCTGTCCGTTCCATTAGCTAAAGAAACTTGGAATTGACGGTAATAGGTTTCGGCAGAGGAGGATTTTGCTTGAGCATCTTTAATCGCATTGTAAATAGGTTTGATGGAGAACATAATACCGAAAATTAATCCAACGATTAATAATGGTTGAACCCATGCTGTTTCGCGAATCCAACGCCAAATCTTGGCGAAGAATGCTCCAATTGCTCTTAATACGATCATAATTGATAACCCCCTAAACGCGGTGAGTGTATTTTAACACTATATAAATATAGTTGCAACATTCATTTTTGTCAAAGACACTAATGTCTTAATTTTGCTGATTTTTCTATGCTTTTTTCCTAAGGTAGCATACAATAGTTGCCGTAAAGATTATGAAACAGAAACATAACTTAAATGAACGTTACCATTCCTATTTATATAACCATTTATGGTTAAAATTTACTGTTGATTATGGAACAGCTTTTATTGCTTCTGTACTTTCAGCAGCAATTTTTGCCTTTGGAATCGTTTGTTTTTTAAACCCAACATTAACTGAAGGACAAACAACACTCGAACTTGTTTCTGGTGGTTCATCTGGTCTTGCGCAGGTTATTGCATCCTTGTTACGTGTACTTGGTGTGCAAATTGAACCTGGTAATACATTATTTTTCTCAATTGCTTATCTTGTCGTTAACGCTCCTTTAATTGTTTTGGCTTTTAAAGGAGTTGGGGTTCGATTTGCTTCGTTTACTTTAATAAATGTTTTATTCGTCTTCTTGTTCTCAAACATTTTTAAAGGTCAATTCTTCCAAGAAATTGCCACACTAATGAATACAGAAGGTGGATTCCTCGCTCGTGCATTATTTGCTGGTATGTGTACTGGCTTAAGTAGCGCAATCGCCTACAAGTTTGAAACAAGCGCAGGCGGATTTGATATTGTTAGTTATTATGTTTCTTTAAGAAAATCAACAACTGCTGGTAAATATAGCGTCATGATTAACGCTGTGATTATTACAATGTTCTACCTCATCTATGGATTTGGCGGTGGAACTTCATCTGGATTTGCCGGTTATTCAACATGGGCCACAGCTTTTGCTTGTGTCTTCTTCTCTGTTGTTTACTTATTCACTGTTATGCTTGTCGTTGATGCGATTAACGTTCGAAACAAAAAAGTTCAAATCGAAATTAATACAACCAATCAAGAATTGCCTCGTTTATTACTTGCTCGAATTCCACACGGTTTAACTGTTGTAAAAGCTAAAGGTGCATATTCCGGACAAGATCGTTTATTACTTTATTTAGTTGTTTCTTCACTTGAAGTGAAGAGTGCTTTAAAACTTATTAAAGAAGTTGATCCAACTAGCTTTGTAACCATTAAATCATTGATTCAAGTTTATGGTCGCTTCTTTAGTCAAAAAGTTCGCTAATGAGTAAAAAAAGAATTATTTTCAACTGGGTTATTTTTGGATTAGCAATTGCAATCAATATTTTCATTTTGGTAAATGGATTTTTAAATGGAGAAGTTTCCACTAAAGAATCTGATGGATTTTCCAAAGCTGCAGCAGATGTTATTAATTCAGTCGCACAAGACACCATCACCAAAGAGAACTTTCCTGCTTTTGCTGGTTTTAACCGAAAACTATTCGGACACTTCCTTTTATTTACAACAAGTGGACTTACATCAACATTTGCCATTCACAATTTGATCAAACATCCAAAACTCGGAAAATCATATTTCGTTCTCGCTTTTTCCTTTGGTTTTGGAGTAGTGATGGCGACACTTTCTGAACTCGCCCAACTCACCACAAATGGGCGTGCTTTTTCAGGCATTGATATTCTCATTGATTCAGGTGGATTTTTGCTTGGCGCACTCATTGTATTTTTATGTCTTTTCGTTTCTGAACATAAAAAGAAAAATAATAAGGTTTTGCAGTAAAATTACCAGCAAATCTTGGTTAAAATTCGAAAAATCGGGATAAAAAAAGATCCCGTTTTTTATTAATTACTGGGATCATGTTTTTGGCGGAGAAAGAGGGATTTGAACCCCCGCGAAGCTTGCACCTCCTACCGGTTTTCGAAACCAGCCCCTTCAGCCGCTTGGGTATTTCTCCAGCTGGCGACTATTATATCATATCTACTGATTGTTTGTATAAGAAACTGTTTGCCCTATAAACGGTGTCTAATCTTTGATTAAATCGCATTATTTTTACAACATTTGTTGTATATAATTTAATCACGTGTATAATATTTCTATGTCGATTTTAGCTGAGTCAACTCTGGATAAATACCTTCTTATAGGGGGTCTTTTATTTTTAATCGCTCTTTTACTCTTTATCGTTATCTCTTTTATTGTCTCAAAAAGAAGGGATGTCCTTTTTGCTGGAAAAATTCAAGATTCATCCAATTCAATTCGTGTTTTTAGACTCGATATTAAAAACGACAAAACTGATTACTACAACGCTTCTTCGATTAGACGTCGTCGTAGTTCTACATTAACTAATTTCTATAACATGTTCCCATCTAACGAACGTGAACGTTTGATTGACTGGGTTGGTTCTTTACTTGATAAAGATGCGGATACTCCTCAAACATTAGAAATTAGCGTTATTGTTCATCGTAATCGTAAAAAATATTTCACTTTGTTACAAGTAACAAAGATTGATTACGAAAATCAAATTATTCACCTCGAATCCCACTTATTAAGATTCATGAACGTTTCTCGTTCACGTCGTAATAATGAAGGATTCTATAAGTTCTCTACTCAGGCTGGTTTATCAGCAACTTTAAAAGAAAAACCAAATCGTGGCTTTACCTGCTGTGTGAAGTTCTTTAGAACCAATTCCACTGAAAAGATCTCAAGACTTGATTTCGTTACCATTAAAAACGCTCTTGTTCCATTTATTAGTAAAGATCGAATGATGATTGAATATAGCGATGATGAAATCTTTATAACTGATTTTAAGGCATCGATTCGTGGACAAGTTGTTCAGGCCTTACATACAATCGAAGTTGAAACTAGACGTCGTATGTCTGTTCATTCTTCAGTTGATTTTATTTCATATTCGATTGCTATTATTGAAAATAAACTTCTCGATTCTGATTTAGAAAAGATTATTGTTGAAGGTGAAAAATTAGCCAAGAATGCCCAAGAAGAAGGATTAACTTATCTCTTCTATGAAGAGAATGGAGACTCAATTGCACCAGTTAATTCTCAAAACTATCGTACAGAAGTTGAACGTATTATCTATGATAAACGTTTTCAATATTTATATCGTCCAATCTATGATGTCGGTCGTCAAAGAACGATTGGTTATAAGGCTATTATTAAACCATTAGATTCCTTCTTTGGTTCAATTGAAGAACTCAAGAGTTATGCTTATAAAACTAATGATGACCGTGAACTTTTCTCAACAATTGCCCGTAACTCAATCTCACGATTTATCCAGCAAAAGTCCGAGAAAAACCACACTTTATTCTTTGATGTGAGTTATAACGAAATCGCTTTTGTCGCTCGTACGCTCTCACACATTAATGGTATTAAAGAAACGAAGATTGTCATTTGTATTAGTGAGCAAGACTTTATTGATCTTCCATCAATGTCGACTGAATCAGTGATTGCGATGGTGACAAACCTTCGTTCAAATGGTTATGCCGCAGCACTGCGCTTGAAAGATAAGAGTGAATTAACATTACTTCCAAAGATTTATGAATCTTTTGATTACTTTATCATCGATTCGGCTGCACAACTTTCTAACCGTTCAATGAACAGGTTACCAATTTTCCAAAACCTCATCGAGAACTTACTTAAATTTAATAAGATTCTTGTTGCAGATAATATGATCTCTTGGGATGCCGTCGAACTTTTAGTTCGATTAGGTGTTGAAATCGTTTCTAGTGAAGTGATTAGCCCAAGCGATGAAAATGTCCTTCCAATCTCGAAGAAGAACATCCTAAAATTAGAAAAAATGAGTGATTAATATAAAGGAGAGATGTTTATGGCACAAATGAAAAACGACGCTATTACACGTCAAGAAGACGACTTTGCCCAGTGGTATACAGACGTCTGTAAAAAAGCTGAACTAATGGATTATAGTTCAGTTAAAGGTTTTATTATTTATCGTCCTTATGGCTATGCCATCTGGGAAGAAATTCAACATTATTTAGATGCGAAATTTAAAAATGTTGGTGTAGAAAATGTCTACATGCCTTTAGTTATTCCTAGTTCATTATTCCAAAAAGAAAAAGACCACGTTAGTGGCTTTGCTCCAGAAACATTAATTGCCACTAAAGGTGGTAAAAACGTTCTTGATGACGAACTTATTATTCGTCCAACAAGTGAAGTTTTATTCTGTGAACACTATAAAAACATTATTGAATCATATCGTGATCTTCCAAAACGTTATAACCAATGGTGCAGCGTTGTTCGCTGGGAAAAAACAACCCGTCCATTTTTAAGAGGTAGCGAATTCCTTTGGCAAGAAGGTCATACAATGTATGAAAACGAAGAAGAAGCCAGAAAAGATGCTCTTCGCATGCTTGAAATCTATGATGAAATGGGACGTGACTTACTAGCTGTTCCATTCGTTAAAGGTATTAAAACTGATAAAGAGAAATTTGCTGGCGCAAAAGAAACTTATTCTATTGAAGCATTAATGCCAGATGGCAAAGCTCTCCAAAGCGGAACAACACACTACTTTGGTGATGGATTTGCTAAAGCATTTGGAATCTCTTTCTCTAATAGAGAAAATAAACTTCAAGCACCATTCCAAACTTCCTGGGGAGTTTCTACAAGATTACTTGGTTCAATCATCATGGTTCATGGAGATGATAACGGATTAGTTCTTCCACCAAAGGTTGCACCAATCCAGGTCGTCATTATTCCAGTTATGATGAAAAACCCAGAAGTTATTAAGAAAGCTAAAGAATATTATGAAGTTCTTAAGAAAGCTGGAATTCGTGTAAAACTTGATGACTCTGATCGTTCACCAGGTTGGAAATATGCCGAATACGAAATGAAAGGTATTCCACTTCGTTTAGAAGTTGGTCCTCGCGACATTGCTAACGGTGTTTGCGTTCTAGCTAAACGTAACGATGGTCAAAAGCTTGTTACTAAAGAAGAAGATGTGGTGAAGGAAGTTTCTAGCTTAATGGAAACCATTCATCACGAAATGTATCAAAAAGCATTCAAATATCTTCTTGAACATACAACTGAGGCTCATTCCATTGAAGAACTTGGTCAAATCCTTGACCGCGGTGGATACGCCAAAGTCATGTGGTGTGGTGATCAAGCTTGTGAAGATAAAATTAAAGAACTTTATCAAGCCACAGCTCGTTGCTTGCCATTCGACCAAGTACCATTCGAACATAAGTGCTTAGTCTGTGGGAAGAAGGCTGAAAAAGTAGTCTTCTTTGCTAGAGCTTACTAATTAGCAAAAAAAGTGAAAAGAACCAGGATTTGCTGGTTCTTTTTTTGCAATTCTTGAATATTTTACTTTAATAATTCGTAGATTTTTAAGAAGTCATTAGATAGAGGATACTTCTCAATATCCGCCTCTTTAATGAAGAATATTTCGCCTTCTTTGGAAGACTTGATTTGGCCTTCAAATGATTTCGTTTTAAATAGCATCGCGAGATGACGAATATCATCTCCGAAGTTGTTCCATTCGATATATCCGCGTGGTTCTAGGTTAGAAACAGTTAAACCGGTCTCTTCTTTCATCTCGCGAACGACAGCATCGGTGATGTATTCATCATCTTCGACGTGTCCACCTGGAAATGTAAGACCTGGCCAATCCTTTTTGACTCTATTTTCAACAAGAAAAGATCCATCATCCTTATAAACCATGCACATAATCGTGAGTTTGGTTTTCTTTTGGACGTGTGATTTGTCATTCTTAATGAATTCTTCGTTAAACGTGTTTTGAATCATAGACTAATTATCGCATATATCATCAATTGCATTGTCTGCCTTTTTAAGAAGGCTTTCATCGATATGCTTTCCTTCTTCTTGATCATTTACTAAAGGAGATACATAAGTATCTACAATAAACTCTACTATCTCATCTGCATTTTCGTCAGTTATAAGTTTGTATTTTGAAAAAGGATAAACATACTTTTTTAAAAACGTTCTTGTTTCTTCTTTTAATTTGTATTGATACATAATTTCTCCTTTATTTTATCTTATTTCGAATATTTTTTCTTGTTCTATATGCAGTGATTAAATTTCCATTTTTAGGATTGATACAAACTGTTGCATTTGGACCATAATATATGATTGAAGATTTTCCATTTTTATCAATCTTTTCTTCGGAAATATAAATATGTTTGTTGATAGCTTCAGCTATTTCAATTCTTGTAATATGGCGTTCATTCATTCGCTTTTGGCAATGTTTTGTTTCTTTGATTGGTGGTTTATGATTTTCAAAAATAAATTTTACGACTTTGTCATAACCAAGGATTTCAGAAGCCATTTTAATTCTTGGATCTAAACATGAAGAATCAAAAGATGTATATTCTCCGCTTTCTTCCCCATTTCCAGCAGGAATGTATGGTTGTTGGTGCCCGCCAGCACCTTTTTTGGTTATCATAAGATTTCTCCTTTCTTTAAAATTGAAGAAACCTTATAATAATTTTGCAGGAAATCTTAAGATTTCTTCGACGTTAGTACTATTGCAGTAGTATTAACGTTTTTTATTTAGTAACTCATTAATTTTTGCTTGGGCATACATTAGGTTAATTGGGGCCCAATCGTCCATGGAATCAACTATTTCTTTCTCTGTTAATAATTTTTTAAGGGTCTTTCTAATCATTTCTTTTTCTTTTAGCAGACGTTCTTCAATGTTTTTGTTAATAACATTAATGATTTTTAAATCTTTGGTTAGTTTAGAATCGTAACAATCTCCGTACTTTTGTATGTCTTCTGGAAAGAGGGGAAACGTTTGTTTTAAATTGCTTGTATGACAAGTAATTAGGTAATATTTTTTCCCTTCAACATAATTGGCATCTACCGAGAAAAATAACGATAGTTTTAATGCCATTTCTTTTGTTAAAACTTTCTGCCCTTTTTCAATTTTAGATAAATAGGAATAGTCAATTTTTGTATAATTTGACAATTGTCTTAAAGTCAATCCTGCTTTAACCCTTAATTCTTTTAATCTGTTCGTTTCCATATTTAGATTATAACAATTACCACAAATTACCACAAGAAAGAAATGAAAATAAAAAGACTAAGCATAGCCTAGTCTGATTAGTGGGCGGAGCAGATGGGGTTCGAACCCATGCACCGGTAACCCGATCTAACGGTTTAGCAAACCGTCCCCTTGAGCCTCTTGGGTACTGCTCCAGCGATATGTATTATAGCAAAGATTATTTATAATTAAATTAAATGTTTTGTTTTTAAATAACTTAATAGTTGTTTTAACGCTAAAGCACGGTGCGAATAAGTGTTTTTAACTTCTTCTGGAGCGATACCAAAACAAATCTTCGCTTCATTGCTATAAAAGATTGGATCATATCCAAACCCATGTTCTCCCTCAGGTGCTGGAAGAATCTTTCCTTGGCAAACACCTTTAAAGACAACAGGTTGATCTTCAACATTTAAAAGAGTAATCACACAAACAAAGTTTGCAGATTTATCTTCGTAGTCTTTTAACATCTCAATTAGCTTTAGATTAGCAACCGCATTACCGCCATTTTCTGAAGCAAAGCGAGCTGTATGTAATCCAGGGAATCCGTTTAATGCATTCACACATAATCCCGAATCATCAGCGATTAAAGGCATCTTAGTAAATTCTTGTAAAGCTTTTGCTTTTATCAATGAATTTGCTTCAAAAGTTGTTCCATTTTCATCTGGATCAACATGAATACCAAGTTCTTTTGGTGAATGAACTTTGATTCCGTATGGAGAAAACATTTCTTCATACTCATGAATCTTATGGGCGTTATTTGTAGCAACTAATAAATCAAACATTTTATCGATCATCATCAACTAGCATTAAGATGCCAGCAACTAAACTACAAAATAATAGTGTACAAACAGCGAAAGTAGCAGTGGCCTTTTCGCCTCTTTCAGTAACATTAAAGTAGTGAACTGTCATTGGGATCATCCAGCAAAGTGGAATAATCGCAAATCCGCATAATACAGTGGAAATAATCATAAAGACTTTAGCGACTGTGCGAATAACAGGTTCTTCAGCTCTATTTGCTGGTAGACTGCCGGTATTTACTGGACAACCGCAGTTTGCACAGAAACGAGCATCTTCGGCTATCTCGGTGCCGCAATGTGGACAATATTTCATATTCTTTTCTCCAATTTCAACTTAATCATATCACAAAAAATTAATATTAATTTTATTTTCTATCTTTCTTTAGGAATAAAAAAAGTTTCGATCTCTCGAAACCATATAACATTGTCAAGTGGAGCAGATGACGGGAATCGAACCCGCATAATCAGCTTGGAAGGCTGATGTTCTACCACTGAACTACATCTGCACTGTCTGGCGGACCGTAGGGGAGTCGAACCCCTCTCGCCTCCGTGACAGGGAGGCATAATAAACCGATATACCAACGGTCCTCAGTGCGAGATAAATGTTATCACATCTTATTCGTATTGAAAAGAGTATTTTTTAAGAAACGAAACGACGTAATTGTTCGATTGGCATATAAGCCGTTTCGCGTTTCTTTAATTGACCATTCTCAAAGAGAAGTAATGTTGGGATGGCCATGACGCGATATGTACGAGCAATTCCTGGTAATGAATCAACATCAATCTTAATGATTTTAATATCGTCTTCTTTGGAAAGTTGTTCGAGATTTGGTGCGAGTATTTGGCATGGTCCACACCAATCAGCATAGAAGTCGACGAGGACTCGACCATCTTTAATTTCTGATTCGAAATCAGCTTCTTTTTCTAAATGTTTAATCATAGTAACTCCTCCTAAATGAGTAAAAAGATTAAGAATATTATCGCAATATGTAACGGGAAGTAGACGTAAGCGCCATACTTAAACCAGTTCTTATTATAACCAAGTTCTCCGCTATACATAAAGATAAAGATAACAGCAAGAACGGAATATGATTCATGCGCAATGTGATAAATATCAGCATATGGAACAAGACTGATTAAGTAGATAATAAGAACTGTTAAAAAGACCACGAAACACATTAATGTGTTTACAAACACTCTTTCGTAAGCTGTTCCTTCTAAATTATCAACACTATTACCAAAGTTTTTCATCATTACTTTTGCTAATGGATAGGCATAGAAGAATCCGAGAGAAAGTAGTAATGCAAAGATGTTATATCCGCTTCTTAAATAGAACGGGAACCACCAAATCTCAATATCATTGGAGTTCTCTAAAACCATGACAACAAAGGAAAGAAGAATATAGGCAATTGGGATGATTGCTAAGAAAGACTTCTTATTTCTTTGTTTTAATAAATATAAAGTTAATGCACACAAAACCAAATCAATGATTGGAGAATAAAACCCATAAATATCCATGAAAAAGTGGTGGATAACAATCTGCCCGAGTAGAACTACACCGGCTAATATTCCTAATCGAAGAATGTATTTTCCAAAGTTTCTGGTGTGTCTTACCCCTTCCACTAAAAGAAGGATAAATAATGGGAATCCTAAACGACCAATAATTTCTAAAATATCGGCGATTTGCGGTGAAATCCCGTTAAAATACATGAATTTTGCTACGTGATCTAGTGTCATTAAAAATAAGGCAATAACCTTAATCCAGAATGATGAGAAAATGTGGTAGGAAAACTTTTGAGTCATATTAAATAATCGAAATAATAATTGAAATTAAGTTATTTGTAATGTGTGCTGAAACAGATGCAGCAAATCCGTATTGGTCATAAATAAATGTGAATGTAAATGCTGCAACAGCATAAAACGGAATATTTAGTAATTCATTCACCATGTTACTTGATGCAAAGTCAAAGTGAATCAAAGTGAAAACAATAATTGTGACGGCGTATGCCAAATAGCGATTCTTTCTTTTTACACAATCAAATAAGCCAACTCGATAAGTTAATTCTTCACAAATTGGTCCCATTATGCCGAACACAATCAAAGAGATAAGTTGATAATCTTTAACAATCGAATCAAGCGTACTTTGGTTATTGTTAGCGGTAGCGCTAACACCAACAGAATTTAGAAAGATGTTATAAGCAATGTTAAATCCATAAATACATGCCATTCCGATGAGAGCAGCAATATAAGCTTTCTTATCCTTAAATGACTGGAATAGATTTCTTAATCCAGGTTTTGCGGCAAACGTTAAAACAGTAAAGATAATGCAATACGAAAAAGCATTAACAAACATCGACACCGGTGAACTTGTTAAATATTCAACAATTGCTTTCTTGTCTGATCCAAAATCACTTATTGCTTTTAAATAAAACGGAACTTGAAGAAGTGTACCAACAATTTGGAAACCAATAAAACCAATCACAAATAAAAGAATCTGTCTAGCAATTTGAAGACTTGGACCTTTGATTTGCTTGTATGCTGGATTAGGTGATCCGCAATAAGGACAGTATCGACTGACCTCTGGATATTCCTTTTCACAATATGGACACTTCTTGTTCATAATTAAACTGATTATACAATTTAATTTCTAAAATGTATAATTAAACACATGGTAACCATCTTAGAGAGAAGAGAAATAACACTAATTCGTGACCGATCGAGTTTTATCGGCATTTTACTTCACGTTAAAGATGTGAGCGAAGTTAAAAACTATTTAACCGAAATCAAGAAACAATACCCAAAAGCAAAACATTATTGCTATGCCTACTCTATCCACGGACAAAAGAAATGTAGTGATGATGGAGAGCCAGCAAAAACTGCTGGAAGACCACTCATGAATCTACTTGAAAAAAAGGAAATGGATGAGGTTTTGCTGGTGGTTGTGCGATATTTTGGTGGAGTTTTACTTGGTGCATCTCGACTCATGTCAACCTACTTAGAAACCGGTGTTCAAGTTGTCGAAAGTGCTGATCTACTTGAGATTGAACAAGTCTATGTCTACCGAGTCGAATTAACTTATTCCCAATTCGATGAATTAAAACATCTCGCAAAGATGGATTCATTTTCATTGGAAAATGTCCAATATGAAGATACAATAAAAGTTGATGTTTTAGCCCCGGAAGAAATTGGGGAAACATTAGTAAACCATTTCCCACACTCCCATTTAGAAGTCGTGGGAACCAAAACAATTTATCATAGATAAGAAGGTGCAATGATGATTGACGCAAACGAATATTCTACAAGAAGAAATAAAATCTTAGATAAGTTAGAGAATAATTCTCTACTCATCCTTTTTGCCGGACAAGCTAGAAAGAAAAGTGGAGATGCCTCTTTCCCGTTCGATATTAACCGTAATTTCTACTATTTAACTGGAATTGAACAAGAAAACTCTGTTCTTTTACTTGTAAAATGCGATGGAGAAATTAGCGAATATCTTTTTATTGATGAAAAAAATGAAAAGATTGAAAAATGGACTGGCATTAAGATGACTGTCGAAGAAGCTAGAGAAATCTCTGGCATTGAAACAGTCTTAATGCGTTCCACATTTGAAGGAAAGATTGATGCCGCATTCTCAAACAACATGTCTCACTTTGGTCAAATCGACCAAGTTTATCTTGATTTAGAAAAAGAATTAAAGATTGATGAATGTGTTTCCACAGTTCATTTTGCTGAAGAATTAAAGAAAAAATATCAAACCAAAGTCATCGACGTAAATCAGATGATTTTAAAAGAAAGAATGGTGAAATCACCAGCAGAAATCGACTGTATTCGTGAAGCTATTGAAACAACAGATCTAGGAATTCGTAACGCCTTACGTGTCATGAAACCAGGTCGATATGAATATAACTTACGTAACGCTTTTGAATATTCCATTATGGAAGAATACGGAACAACATTAGCTTTTGATACGATCATTGCTAGTGGCAAAAACGGTGTCATCCTCCATTATCCAGAAGCCAAAGATATGCTTAATGACGGAGAACTCGTTTTATTTGATTTAGGTGCTGCTAAATCCCATTATTCTGGTGATATCTCACGTACTTACCCAATTAATGGAAAATTCAGTGATCTTCAGAAGAAAATCTACGAAATCGTTTTAGAGTGTAACAAGGCTACTATTAACTTCATTCGTCCAGGTATTACACTCGTTGAATTAAACGATTTCGCTAAAAACTTCCTTGCTGAAGAATGCTTTGCAAAGGGTTTAATCTCTTCTAAAGAAGAAATCACCCGTGTTTACTACCATAGCGTGTCCCATCATTTAGGTTTAGATACCCATGATGGAACAGATCGTAGTAGTGCTCTAGTTCCAGGAAACGTTATTACCTGTGAACCAGGATTATATTTTGCTGAATATAACATTGGTATTCGTATTGAAGACGATGTTTTAGTAACTGAAAATGGTCGTGAAGTCCTTTCTAAGGACGTCATTAAAGAAGTCAGTGATATCGAAAAACTATTGAGGTCTAGAAATGAATAAGTACATTCTTGTTATTGACCAAGGAACAACATCTAGTCGAGCAATCCTGTTTAATAAAGGTGGCTTAACTGTTGCCTTTGCCCAAAAAGAACTCCCATTAGAATACCCAAAAAGTGGATACGTCGAAGTTGATGCAAACGAACTTTTTGCTGGAGTAGTGGATGTTATTCAAACAGCTTTAGAAAAAGCCAATGTTGGATGGGATTCGATTGCCTGCGTTGGTATTACTAACCAACGTGAAACAACAATCGTGTGGTCTAAAACCACAGGATTACCAGTTTCCAAAGGTATTGTCTGGCAATCTCGTCAATCACAAGGTATTTGTGACCGGATCATGAAACATGAAGAAATGATTCATGAAAAGACTGGTTTAATTATTAACCCTTATTTCTCTGCTTCAAAGATTCGTTACATCCTTGATCATCTTCCAAGAGGTCAAGAAAGAGCCGAATCTGGAGAACTATTGTTTGGTACTGTTGACTCCTGGTTAATTTATAAATTAACAAAAGGCGAAGTACACGCAACTGATATCACCAATGCATCCCGTACGATGTTATTTAACATTAACACTAAAGAATGGGATGAAGACTTATTAAAATTATTTAATATTCCAAGAAAAATGCTTCCAGAAGTGAAATCCTGTGATGCTAACTTTGGTGCAATCTCTCTTCTTGATAAAGATACACCAATTACTGGTGTTATCGGTGACCAACAAGCCGCTTTATTTGGTCAAAATTGTTTTGAACCAGGAATGTCTAAATCGACATACGGAACAGGTTGCTTCATGTTAATGAACATTGGTGAAAAACCAGTTCTTTCTAAAAAAGGATTATTAACAACTATCGCCTGGGATCTTCATGGAGAAGTCTCTTATGCTTTAGAAGGTTCGGTGTTCGTTTGTGGCTCCGCGATTAAATGGTTAAGAGATGGATTGCATATTATTAAACACTCGAATGATGTTAACATCATGGCTCAACGTGTCCCAAACACTGGTGGAGTTTATTTTGTTCCAGCTTTTGTTGGCCTAGGAACTCCATACTGGGATGATGATGTTCGTGGTGCTTTCTTTGGTATTAGCGCCGGAACAACATTAGACCATTTTGCTTTAGCAACTCTTCAAGCAATTGCTTTCCAATGTAAAGATGTCTTCTCTGTCATGGAGCAAGAATCAAAAATAAAGATTAATCGACTTTATGTCGATGGTGGTGTTACTAATTCTGACATCATGCTTCAATTCCAAAGCGATATTTTAGATATTCCAGTTTCTAAACCTACTTGCCTAGAATCAACTGCGATTGGTGCGGCATTTATGGCTGGTTTAGGTTCTGGTTTCTTCTCCTCGCTTGATGAAATTAGTAACGCTCATACAATCGCTAAAAACTTCCATCCAAAGATGAACCAAAATGAGGCTCGAAAATTATATAAAGGATGGGAAATTGCGGTGAAATCTGCGATTAAATTTAAAAATTAATAATGAAAAATATTCTTTCTCACGAGCAATTTATTAATCTCTTCAACCAACTTCAAGTTCGTTCGCAAATCGATCCAGAAGTTGTTTTTGAAGCATATGAAATTGCTTATGAGGGAGCAATCGAATTATCTCAATCAAACTTATTTGGTAAAGCTGTTCCTGTTAATTCATTTCCATTAACACTTTACTTAATTAATGAATTTGGATTCTATCTTGATTCCCACGATGTTGATTGTAAATCACTCAAAGATGATGAAGCAGCGATTTCTCGCATTGTTTCATTAGCAGTGGATAAATACTTTACCAACGAACATCTAAACTACAAGAACACACGTCTAACAACAAAGTATTCTCCAGTTGTTTCTAATCTAGATTTATATCTGAACTTTATGCTTGGAATGCTTTCTCGTTTTCCAAAGAACAATCCAAACGAAACATTAGTTCTTGATGTGATGCACAAAGGCTTCTCAATTATGAAAGCCATTTTAGACCTTGTTGTCGATGGGTTTGGGACAGAGGCGTTCTCCTTATGGAGAACACTTCATGAAAATGAATGTATTCTGCATCTATTAAATAAATACGGAACCCCGATCCAAAATAAGTATGTCCAACACTTAAAATACGGTGTTGCCTTCCGTGGTGGAGTTAAAGATAAAGAAGAAGATGACAAAATCTTTGCCGAACTAAAAGAAGGAATGCACGCTCTTGAATTGAAGAGCAAAGACATGAAGAAATATATCGAGTATGGCTGGTTAACTGCTGTACCAAATTATAATGAAGATCCACAATTCAAGTTTAACTTCCGTGATGGAGTGGAACGTTTAGCTGGATTATCTGCTTACTCAAAACTCTATGAAATGGCGTCTGAGATTTCTCATTCCTCACCAATTCTGATTTATTCAAGAGATGAGTATTACTTAAGACTTACTTTACTCACTGTTTATGAATGTTTCTTCCGCTATGAAAAGATCTTCTCAGAATTCTATTTGTCTCGTATTTCCAAAGAAGAAGCTGACCGATACACGGTGATGAAGAAAACATATTATTCAATTCTCTTTTACATATATGACCGCGAAAAGAAGAGATTTGCAAAAACCTATTCAAAACGTGAGGAAAAATAAAAAAGAACCAGGAATTGCTGGTTCTTTTTGTTTTATCTTTGATTAAGCGCCTTCGTAACAAGATCCGCCAATAAACTCTCTCATTAGGGAGTTACATGGGACCCATTCATCTGGCATATCATCGAAGTATTTGAGCATACGGATGAGTCTTTCAGCAACTGGGAAGTATTTGTCTTCACGATCAACTGCTTCAAGAAGTGGCATCGCGTATTTCTTCATCACACAAAGTTCGTATGAGAGCATGGAGTTATAAACGTAATCAGCACCTTCTTGAGTGTCATAGATCCATTTAAATTCACCACGACGGACACTTGGCCACATACTGAATGTTTCTTCAGCCGAGGCAGCACGGAACTTGTAGTCACGAACTAGACGACGGAGTAAACGAAGATCAGTAATTGATACTGGGTTCACGTTATCAAGGTTAATTTGTGCTTGAGGAGCAATGAAGATTTTGAATTTTTGGTGACGCGGAATGAGTGTTGTCATACGATCATTTAACGCGTGAATACCTTCAATAATAATTGGTTCAGTTGGACCGACCTTTAAAATGCGTCCTGGAACTCTCTTACCAAGTTTGAAATCAAATTTTGGTAATTGAACTTCTTTTCCGTTGATTAAATCAAGCATGTTTTGGTTGAATAATTCAATATCGAGAGCTTCAATTGATTCAAGATCTGGTTTACCATCTTCATCCTTTGGTGCTTCAGCTTTCGTTAAATAGTAGTCATCAATCGAGATACGGATTGGTTTAATGCCTCTTGATAAGAGTTCTACTCTTAAACGGTTAGCAAATGTTGTTTTACCAGAACTTGATGGACCAGCGATACAAATTAAACGAATGTTATCGATGTCTTTGGAAATCATGTCTCCAAGAGTTGTTAACATGCGGTTATGACGAGCTTCACAAAGTTGGATAAAATCAATTACGCCATCACGATGGATGTGCTCATTGATTCCAGCAACAGAGTCAGCACCAGCAATCTTTCCCCATTCATGAGACTCTTTTAGAGTCTTACCAAATGTTGGAGCATCTTCGAATGGTGGAATTTCTCCTCCACATTCACTACGTGGATATTGGACAATAATGCCTGGAGAATAAAGTCTTAATTTATAAGAAGTAAGGTAACCAGTTGATGGAACCATTCTGCTGAACATATAGTTCATATAACCATTACAGTTATAAAGGTGAACAGTTTTTTCTGGACGGTATTGGAGAATGGCTAACTTGTCATCTAAGTGGTGGTCACGATAGATGTTAGCGGCTTCTTCTTTAGTATAAACACCTCTTTCAAGTGGATAATCAGCAGCAATGATTTTTTGCATTTCCTTATCAACTTCTTCAACAAGTTCAGGTGTTGCACGTCTTCCTTCGTTTAAGATTTGAACGAAGACTGAACGTGAGACGTTATAGCAGAATCGTACTTCAAGAGATGGATCCACATTGTGGATAGCCATCGCTAAAACGAAACGAAGTGAAGCTTCATATGTACGAATTGCATCACTGTCTTTGACAGTTAAAAATTCAACATTAGCGTCGTAATAGACTTCATAAGTTAATTCGCGAACACGGTTGTTCACACGGGCACAAACAAAAGATTTGTCTTCTTTATCAAGTAGATCAAGAAGTTTAACTTTTGATGCGAAAGTTTTCTCTTTTCCAAGATATTTCAGTTTGAATGACATTTATATGCCTCCTTTAATATCGCACGATTAATTTTAAATGATTATAAATGTTTATACAAGCGCTTACATACGCCCGAATAGCTATTTTTGCTTTACGAGGGAATATAATTTCAATAAAATTATAGCGTATTTCTTATTTTAATAATTAAGGAGACTAATGAAATGAATTCAAAAGCAATGGTTTACATTCAATCTGGTGGACCAACAAGTGTTATTAACACTTCTTTATATGGAGCAATCAAAGAAGCTCAAAAGCATCCAGAAATCTCCCACATCTATGGTTCACTTAACGGAATTGAAGGACTTCTGACCGATAACATCATCGATTTTGGTAAAGAAGATCCAGAACAAATCGAACTCTTAAAACAAACTCCAGGTTCAATTTTAGGAACCTCCCGTCATAAACTTCCAAAAGACTTCCACGATGAAGAATATGCGAAGATTTTAGAGACCTGCGAGAAGCATAATATTGGTTATGTTTTCGTCAATGGCGGTAACGACTCCATGGATACTTGTTACAAACTTTCTTTACTTTGTAAAGAGAAAGGTCTCGATATCAAAGTTATGGGTGTTCCAAAAACTGTTGATAACGACCTCGCTATTACCGACCATTCATTAGGTTTTGGTAGTGCTGCAAAATACGTTGTTAACACTACAAAAGAAATTATCTTAGACGCTGTTTGCTATAAGAAAGGCAAAGTCTACATCATCGAAGTGATGGGCCGTAATGCTGGCTGGTTAACAGCAGCTGTTGACCTTCTCCCAGAAGAAGCTCGTCCAGACTTAATTTATCTTCCAGAAAACAAATTTGACATGGAAGATTTCCTCAAAAAAGTTGATGCTTTATACAAGAAGAAAGGTAACGCTATTGTTGCTGTTTCCGAAGGAATCATCTTCGAAAGAGATACTTCTAACGCTCGTGTCGACTCCTTTGGTCATATGCAACTTGGTGGAGCTGGAGCAGACCTTGCTAAAATTGTTGAAAATAAGCTTGGTTACCCAATCCGCGCGATTGAACTTTCTTTACCACAACGTGCTTACTCATTCTTAACCTCTAAAGTTGACTCTGATGAAGCAATTATGTGTGGTACAATCGCTGTCCAAAAAGCTCTTGAAGGAATGACCGGACACATGATTGCTATTAAGCGTGTTTCGAATAAACCTTACAAAGTAAGCTATGAACCAGTTGATATCTCATTAATCGCTAATGTTGAACAAAAAGTTCCAACATCAATGATGGTTGATGATACCAGAATGGCTCAATCATTCCGTGACTACTGCTTACCACTCATTCAAGGCGAAATTCCAGTTCAAATGGAAAACGGAATTATTAAATCCTGCGTCTTAAAAAGAGTGCTCGTGAAGTAAGATAAAACTAACAAATAAAAAGTCAGTCCAAATGGATTGACTTTTTTTGTTCGCGTATTTAATATATGCGTATGAAAAAGTTATTCTCTTCTCAAAGCACTTTAGTGCGTTTAGTTCTTTATTGCTGCCTTTTTGGCCTAGTTTTAATTGCCTTATCTTGTATTGGTTTATTCTTCTCTCAACCAGGATGGTTGATTGGCGCATCAATCGGGATGGTGGTCTCAGCCATCAATGTAGTTTTACTTTTCAAAGGTAGCAGCATTGCTTTAAAAAATTACAAAGCCTCGTTATTTTTACTTTTCTATTTCACAAGAATGCTTATCTATGTCGGAATGACAGTTTTATTAGCATATCTTGATATCTCTCAACAAATTCCGGCCTTTAAAAACTCAGTTTTTGGCCTATTAATTGCTTTTGTCCCAATGGTCGTTGTTGTCGCCATTGTAATGACAAGAGAGAAAAAGAACTTCATGAATATTGGTGAATTAAAATAATGCCTTACTCCTCCGAATCATTTAAGAGCTTTAACCCAACCGGCGAAATCATCGTCGCTCTTTTGATCATCGGAGTTTTAATGATTTTAGCCATTGTTGTTGGTATCTTAGCCAAAAAAGCTGATCCAACAAAGAAACCAAAAGGTTTACTTTTACTCGTTGAATGGTGTGTTGAAAAACTTGATGGCACAGTCCACGAGACAATGGGACCAGGTTTTGAGAACTTTGGTGGATTATTGCTGGCAATAATTCCGTTCTTATTCCTCTCATTTACCATTGGAATTACTGGTTTACCAACCCCAATGACTAACATTGCTGTTCCACTTACATTAGCGTTAATCACCTTTGTTTTAATTCACGTTACATCAATTCGCTATACGAGATGGAGATATTTCAAACGTTTTATTGATCCAATCCCAGTTTTTTTACCAGTGAACTTAATCTCCATGTGGGCTCCATTAATTTCGATGACCCTTCGTATGTTTGGTAACGCTATTGTTGGTTGGGTGTTAATTTCTTTACTAAATAGTTTGCTTGGAAATATCTCATCAGCGATTTTCTCATTCGCTCCAGCAGGTCTTAATTCGGTGTTTATTACTCCGATTGTAACCCCAGTTTTCCATGCTTACTTTGACCTTTTCTCTGGATTTATCCAGACGATGGTCTTTGTCTTCTTGACGATGCTATTTATTGCTCAAGAACGTCCAGAAGATGTTGAAACAGAAGTAGCTTTAGCTACTAGAAAGGAGAATCATGCATGAAAGATCCATTAATTGCCATTGCTGCTGGTATCGCTATTCTTAGTGCTGGCGCATCATCAATTGGTGAAGGTTATCTTTGTGGCAAAGCCATTGAAGGTATGTCACGTAATCCAGAAATGTATGGAAAATTACGTTCCTCAATGATTATCGGCTGTGCCCTTGTTGAAACCTGTGGTATTTACTCGTTATTGATTTCAATTCTCTTACTCTTCGTTTTCTAATTTCTTGTCTATTGAAAGGAGGCACTTATGGAACATCTTGTCATTTATGATGACGTTATTACAAAAGAAGGTTTCTTAGAAAAACTCTTCCCAAATCCTTGGGATGCTTTAGCTGTTTTCTTGGCTTTCGTTCTTTTGTTAATCGTTGTTTTCTACTTTGCCTATAAACCAGTGAAAAAACTGATCAAAAAACGTGCTGACTACGTGGAAGGAAAGCTTCGTAACGCTGAACAAAGTGAAAAAGAAGCTGCCGAAAAAGTCGAAGAAGCCCAACTTGAACTAAAGAAATCTCGTCAAGAAGCTTTAGTTATTGTTGAACAAGCCAAAGTTGATGCTGATAAAGAAAGACAAAAAATCCACGCTAAAGCCAAAGAAGAAGCTGATCAAGAAGTCATGCGTGCCAAACAAGAAATTGAACAAGAAATTGAAAAGAGTAAGGATGAAATCCATTCCCAAATCGTTGATGTCGCTTTTGACGCATCAAAGAAAGTCTTATCCAGGGAAGTTAATCAAAAGGATAATGAAAAACTCATTAATGAGTTTATCTCTGATTTAGAACATAAAGAATAATTATGGAATCCGCTTCAACAAAATACGCCAATGCCTTAGTTAGTTTAGCTCGTGAAGAAGGAGCGCTTTTAGAATACAAGAAAGCAACTAAAACCTTCGATGAACTTTTAAGTGCGAACGCTGAACTAAAGAAAATGCTTTGTTCTTATTTTGTTAGTAACGAAGAAAAATATCGTCTGATTGATCAAATTTGTACGGGAATTGCGGTGAAAAATTTCCAAAACTTCATTAAATTACTCGCTAAAAAACACCTTATTTTCCATTTCCATGATATTGCTAAAGAAATTGTTCTAGGTCTAAATGAAGAACTCCATATTGCTGATGGATTTGTTTATTCCACAACTGAACTTAGTGAGAAGCAAATCGAACAAGTTACGAAAGCCATTTCCAAAAGAATGGGTGTGGAAGTTGAACTTAAAAATCTCATTGATGAACGATTAATTGGCGGAATTAAAGTAGTGGTGCATGACCATGTTTTTGATGGTTCAATCCTCTATAAACTTGATTCCATGAAACAAAACTTAAAAGAAAGGAGAGCATGATGAAAATTAAAACCTCTGAAATCAGCGCCTTAATTAAAAAGCAGATTGAAGACTTCTCATCAAAGGTTGAATCCGATGATGTAGGTACAGTTATCACCGTTGGTGATGGTGTTGCTTTGGTTTATGGTCTTGATAAAGCAATGCTTGGCGAACTCGTTGAATTTCCAGGTCACATCTATGGCATGGTGATGAATCTTGAAGAAGAACATGTCGGTTGTGTTTTACTTGGAAGTGATACAGAGATTAAAGAAGGCGATTTGGTTAAACGAACAAAAGAAGTTGTTAAAGTTCCAGTAGGCGATGAACTTTTAGGTCGTGTTGTCAATGCTCTTGGACAACCAATTGATGGTTTACAAGACATTACTTCAAAGAAGTACCGTGAAGTTGAACGTATTGCTCCTGGTGTCATGTATCGTAAAAGTGTTGATACACCTTTACAAACTGGTATTAAAGCCATCGACGCCATGATTCCTATTGGAAGAGGTCAACGTGAGCTCATTATTGGTGACCGTCAAACTGGTAAAACAGCAATTGCCATTGACACCATCATTAATCAAAAGGATCAAAACGTTAACTGTGTTTATGTTGCGATCGGTCAAAAGAACTCTACAGTTGCCTCCATTGTTGACAAACTTAAAAAAGCTGGAGCGATGAAATATACCGTTGTTGTTTCCTCTACAGCGAGTGAACTTGCTCCACTTCAATACTTAGCTCCATACGCTGGAATGGCGATGGCAGAAGAGTGGCTTGAACAAGGTAAAGATACACTTATTGTTCTAGACGATTTAAGTAAACATGCAGTTGCTTATCGTACTTTGTCACTACTTCTTAAACGTCCATCTGGACGTGAAGCTTACCCAGGTGATGTTTTCTACTTACATTCACGTTTGTTAGAACGTGCATGTAAACTTGATGAAAAACATGGTGGTGGTTCAATTACCGCTCTACCAATCATCGAAACACAATCTGGTGATATTTCTGCATATATTCCAACAAATGTCATTTCAATTACTGATGGTCAAATCTTCTTGATGACCGACTTATTTAACGCTGGACAAAGACCAGCTATTGATTCTGGCTTATCTGTCTCTCGTGTTGGTAGTGCTGCTCAAATTAAAGCGATGAAACAAGTTGCTTCATCTTTAAAAATTGAATTAGCAAACTACCGCGAGCTACAAGCCTTCTCCCAATTCGGATCAGACTTAGATGCGGATACAAAACGAATCTTAAATCATGGTCGTGTTTTAATGGAAGTGCTTAAACAAAAGCAATATGACACTTTTCCTGTCGACCGTCAAATTATTGAATTTTTCGCGGTAAAACACGGTTATCTTGAATCTGTTGAAATCAAAAATATCCATGAATTGCTGGAGAAATTATATCAACACGTTGTTTCTTCACATCAAGAAATCATTGATGAAATTTACGAAACAAAAGTGTTAAGTGAAGCAAACGAAAAAGCACTTAAATCCGTTTGTGAAAAATTCTTTGAGGCATATAAATAATGGCGCAATCTCTTCACAAAACTAAACGTCGAATCGCCTCGATTAACTCGACTAAGAAAATAACCAAAGCGATGGAACTTGTTTCCACCGTGAAGTTAAAAAAGTTCCGTCGATTAATGGAGAACAATGAACGATACAGCAACGAAATTGCTGCACTCATTCAAGAACTTTTTGCACGTCAAATTGATGAAGAAATTGTTTACTGCAAAGAACCAAAAGCTGACAAAGATTTATATGTCGTGATTCATTCTAATTTCGGACTTTGTGCCGGTTATAACAATAATCTGTTTAACTTTGTTAAACAAAACATTGATAAAAACAAATCTGTTTTATATCTTGTCGGCTCAAAGTCACAAAACATTTATACTGAGGAAGGCTATGAAGTAAATAACGATCTTCTTCATTGTACCGACTCAATTAGTATGACTCACATCAATAAACTTGGACGTACGCTTGATTCCTTATTTAAAGAAGGAAAGTATCGTAGCGTGCACCTCGTTTACACACATTATGTCAACTCTTTGAAATTTGTTCCTTGCGACCTCAAATTATTCCCACTAGTAAACGAAGGAAGAAGTGAAGATTATCGATATCCACCAATCTTTGATACCGATGTTAAGACCTTAATCGAAGAACTTGTTCCAATTTACTTAAATGCTATTCTCTTCCAAAAAGTAGTTGAATCAATTGTTTCTGAACAAACGGCAAGACGTACCGCAATGGAAAACGCCTCAGATAATGCTGATGAATTAATTGATCAATTAACACTCGAATACAATAAGGCTAGACAAGCCGCCATTACCCAAGAGATTACTGAAATCGTCTCGGGTCAACTCTAAGGAGGTAAACTTATATGAACGATAATAAAGGAATTGTTGTCCAAGCTGTTGGTCCAGTCATTGACGTTCGTTTTAAAGATGAACATCTTCCTGAACTATTAACTGCTTTAAAAGTACCTTTACCTGGTGGTAAAGAATTAACTCTTGAAGTGGCTCAACATATTGGTGATGACATCGTTCGATGTATCGCGATGGGTCCAACTGAAGGAATTACTAGAGGACTTGAAGCAATTGATACAAAAGCCCCAATTACTGTTCCTGTTGGTCCAGAAACACTTGGACGTATGTTTAACATTTTAGGTGAGCCAATTGATGAAAAAGGACCGGTAAAAACCAAACTAAAGATGCCTATTCACCGAAAAGCACCTGCCTTTAAAGACCAGGATGTTTCTAGTGAAATGCTTGAAACTGGTATTAAAGTTATCGACCTCCTTTGTCCATATTTAAAAGGTGGCAAAGTTGGCTTATTCGGTGGTGCTGGTGTTGGTAAAACTGTTTTAATTCAGGAATTAATTAACAACATTGCTACCGAACAAAAAGGTATTTCTATTTTCGCTGGTGTTGGTGAACGTTCCCGTGAAGGTAACGACTTATATCACGAAATGAGTGCCTCTGGAGTTCTAAGTAAAACCGCACTTGTCTTCGGACAAATGAATGAACCACCAGGAGCTCGTATGAGAGTTGGATTAACTGGTTTAACCATGGCGGAATATTTCCGTGATGTAGAACACCAAAACGTTCTTCTCTTTATTGATAATATTTTCCGTTTCACCCAAGCTGGTAGTGAAGTCTCTGCCTTATTAGGCAGAACACCTTCAGCCGTTGGTTATCAACCAACACTTGCTACAGAAATGGGACAACTTCAGGAACGTATTACTTCGACAAAAGATGGTTCAATTACATCTGTCCAAGCGATTTATGTTCCAGCTGATGACTTAACTGACCCAGCTCCAGCCACAACATTCTCCCATCTTGATGCGAAGACTGTTTTGGATCGTAACACAGCTGCGTTAGGTATTTATCCAGCTGTTGATCCACTTGATTCAACTTCGAATATTCTTGATCCAAATATAGTTGGTGAAGAACATTATAATGTTGCTCGTGAAGTTCAAAAGATTTTACAACGTTATAAAGAACTTCAAGATATCATCGCTATTTTAGGTATGGATGAACTTAGTGACGAAGATAAAGTGGTGGTTAACCGCGCTCGTAGAATTCGTAACTTCTTGTCTCAACCATTCCACGTTGCTGAAGGATTCTCCGGCTTTAAAGGAATCTATGTTCCAGTCAAAGATACTGTTGAATCATTTAGAGCCATCTTGGATGGAAAATACGATTCTTATCCAGAAAGTGCCTTCCTTTATGTTGGTACAATTAAGGATGTCGAAGCGAAAGCTAAAGGAATGAAATAATGACTTTTGAATTAGTTATCGTTACACCAAGAGGATGTTATCTCGATGAACAAGTCGAGTCTTTAAATGTGAAACTAAGTGGTGGATACGTAACTATTCTTCCAAAACATACTCCAATGATTGGTGCGCTTGGTTATGGACCAATGCACATTAAAAAAGATGGCAAAACAATCTACTATGCTCTTCATGGTGGTGCATTAAATGTAACAAATGAAAAAGTTACGTTAATGGTCAACACCATTGAAAGAGAAGACGAAATTGATTTAGAGCGAGCTAAGAAAGCAAAAGAACGTGCTGAGGAAAGACTAAAATCTCGTGGAGATTGCATCGATCTAAAAAGAGCAAAAATGGCTCTTTATCGAGCACTATCTCGAATTAATACGATTAATCATTAAAATTAAAAAAGAACCAGCAATTCTCGGTTAAATGTTAAAGAATTGACGGTTCTTTTTATTTTGAAATCTTAGAAATTTGAATATCAGATAAGCCAGCCTTTTGGTGGACAAATAACGGTCCTGATGTTTCAGATTTTGCGGTTTGATATTTGCTTACTTGCGA
>OCVV012836600.1_pt1 | contig 25559 bp, 26 predicted proteins | sample 1539721 | NCBI WGS metagenome assembly OCVV01 (sample SAMN02144230, study PRJEB22623) | gut metagenome | biome: sheep rumen | host: Ovis aries | place: New Zealand
GTCTTCACACTGTAGATACCGCCTTCCCACTGAAGGCTGTATCCGACACAGAGGGACGAAAAACCGTCGATAGCCGCCGTCAGAATCGGCCGACCGACAAGCCCACCGGCCTCATTCACCAAATAAATATCACAAACGGTAGCATCCAGCATCGCCATACCGACATACGGCATATACTCCTGTATGCAATCCCCGGTCAACGGCCTGTTGTTTCGCTCATAACTCTTGATACCATCCCGCGAGATATAATACGTCTGGAGTTTCTTGTGCTTTCGATAAAAATAACGGAACTGATAAAAGGACGGATGTGCATCCACCACCTTACCATATCCATCCGTGTATTTCTCCTTTATCAGCATGGTATATGCCTCGTTCAGGCTGTTCTTGTTCCTCGTAAAGAAGAACTTGTTGAGAGCCCAGCGCATGTTCTTTTCGTCTTGTGACAGTGTGTCATCGTCAGACCGCATTTTCGGGGCCAGTATCGCCACGTTCTGAAATGCCAGATACAGGCACAGATAGTAGCGGACCGTCTGTTTGCTGACCTGTTTCTCCTGCGAGATACGGTCAATCATACGAATGCGTTCCTTTTTGTCGGACACAAATGGCAGCACTACCGCAATCATAGTAAAACGCTCATGGACAAGCCGCAGCTGTTCCGGCGTCAAGGCCTGCATCTCCGGAATAACAACATCCGTTTCAGTCCAAAGGTCTTCTTCGGTGCAGGGTTCCAGGCACAAAACCGTGGAGAGATCGGCCCATTCTGGCATCGTCCGTTTGATACAATCAATAAGAAAGACGTTATCATTCCTAACATCTATAACTCGAAGAATGGTATCATCACTCCGCAGCAGCATATTCTTCGACACATCTTCACTTCTCAGCATCAGACGCCACACTCCCTTCCTGAGCATCCTGCCGGTCACGCAGAAACTTGTTCAGTGTCGGCCTGCTGATCTCCAGCCGACGTGCAAGCTCTCCCTTAGAGATAGCTCTGCTCATGTACGCCTGATACTCCCGCTGGAAGACATCCTCCTTGATACGCTTCACATGACCGCCCTTGTACTTGCCCTCACGCTTGGCAATGGCAATCCCTTCACGCTGGCGCTCCAGCATGTTGGCGCGTTCAAATTCGGCGATAGCAGCAATCATCGTCAGCATCAGCTTTCCGGTTGCCGTGCTGGTGTCAATGTTCTCTTTGTTGGAGACCAGATGAACATTCTTCTCCTGCAAACGGGCAGTAATACTAAGAAGATCTACAGTACTTCTGGCAAGCCTGCTGAAATCATGGATGAAGATGGTATCGCCCTCACGGACAAAATCCATCATCCGCTGAAATTCCTTTCGGTCCGTATTTTTACCTGACACCTTCTCGATGAACCATTTCTCGATATCATATTTTGCCAAAGCCTCTTTCTGCCTGGCTTCGTTCTGTTCCGCAGTGGAAACTCGTACATACGCCACATTCATCGCTCACGCCTCCTTTTCCGCATCCGTGACAATCTTCCAGTCTGCCACACCATTCTTCTGCCAGTAGCATCTGGAAGCATCCAACAGCTTCACATTCATAGGCTTCATCAAATGGTCTCTTGAAACACATTCCCGTACTCGTAAAGAGCCATCCTGCATCTGGCAGAGAAAATCCGTGGTATATTCTCCGATATCCAGACCTTCCAGCAGGACGTTACACTGGAATTCCTTCACCTGTTCGTCAGCCTCCAGCCTGTCGGCATACGCAGACTGGATGTGGTCATACGTTCTGCAGATTCCAACACACTTCGACAGTGAACGCTTCTCACAGCGCCCTTTGTAGCCTTTCTTTTTCATGACTACCTCCTTGTTTTCTTGCGAATCTGCTGCCTTGTGAGATGCCGACGCGGTACACATGTAATGGTCCCAAATCCGTTCCCAAATCCGAGAGAAGCGGTCCCAAAAACGTTTCTGGGAAAATTTCGTTCCCAAATCCGTATTTCTGGCAAGTCCCGACATGCCCAGAATCCTTGTTTTTTCAGGCATCCGGCTGTTTTCCTAAATCCGGCTGTTTCCTGAAAACCAATCTCTCTATGTTTTGGGGCACTCCTCATTATTCTCCGCGGGGCACTTTTCTCTATCCTGAAGCTTACTCCAGCGACGTCAGAAAACGACCCATGATTTGAACCAAAATCCGGTCCCAGCATCCTGCTTCGGCAAGTTGTCGAAATGAGGATCATCCGGCAAGAACGAGGAGATAAAACACATCATCAAGACGCAGAATTCGCAGTATTTACAAGGCTTCTCAGGCTTTCGCGCCAGTACATCGCGCCATAATCTCGCGCCAATCTTAAGCGCCGTTACAAATGAAAAGAGCCCTGCATATGGCAGCGTGTTTTGCTGCTTATGCAAGGCTCGTTTTTTATGTGGCTATAGGATGGAGCAGTTTGCCTTTTTCAGGCTAATGTGGCTGGCCCCAAAATAGCGTTTTCTTATTCGTACTCAATGGTTCCGGTCGGCTTCGGTGTGACATCGTACAGCACTCTGTTGACGCCATTCACCTCGCTGGTAATGCGCTCTGTGATGTGTGCAAGCAGCTCATAGGGAATGGGCTCGATTGTGGCTGACATCGCATCCTGTGTATTGACCGCACGGATAATCACAGGCCAGTCAAAGCTTCTGACGCCATTCTTTATACCCGTAGACTTGAAGTCCGGCACCACGGTAAAATACTGCCATACCTTGCCTTCCAGTCCGTTTCTGGCAAATTCCTCACGGAGGATTGCATCCGATTCCCGAACGGCTTCCAGCCGGTCTCTCGTGATCGCACCCGGGCAGCGGACGCCGAGTCCCGGTCCCGGGAACGGCTGACGATATACCATATCATCCGGCAGACCCAACTGTTTGCCGACAATACGCACTTCATCCTTGAACAGGATCTTGACAGGCTCTACCAGCTCAAAACGCTCGGCGATATCGTCCGGAAGACCGCCTGCATTGTGGTGCGCCTTGATACCGTTTTCGCTCTCCAGAATATCCGGCCAGATGGTTCCCTGTGCCAGGAAGTCAACGCCTTCCAGCTTTCTCGCCTCATCTGCGAATACATTGATAAATTCTTCGCCGATAATATGACGCTTTTCTTCCGGATCGGTGACGCCCGCCAGAAGATCGAGGAATCTGTCCACTGCATCAACATAAATCAGGTTTGCATCCATCTGATTGCGGAACACCTCAATGACCTGCTCCGGTTCACCCTTGCGCAGCAATCCATGATTGACATGTACACATACCAGATGCTTGCCGATCGCCTTGATGAGAAGTGCAGCGACAACAGAGGAATCCACGCCGCCGGAAAGGGCCAGCAGTACCTTCTTATCTCCCACCTGCGCCTTCAGGGCTTTAATCTGTTCTGCAATAAACGCATCAGCAAGGGCTGCTGTCGTGATGCGTTCCATGTTGTCAGGTCTCCTGATGTTGTCCATTCCTGTACCTCCGTTTTCCGACTCATGTTATTTCTGATTTCTTGTCTTTTATCTTAACAAATTCAAGCCGGAGCGTCAACGACTCATCATCGCTTTTGCTGCATTTCATCTAAGATACACAATTCTCCGCCCTGTTTGTCACGCAAATCTTGTGACTTCATTCGATTGCTGCCGCATGCTCAACATCATTTCTGAAAACTGCCGCGTTTTTGCTGCGCACATTTTTACAGCAAAAAAATGAACCCTGTCTTGCTGAAAATGCGTAAAAATCAGCAAAACAGGGTTGTTTTATAAAAAAATCAGGTTTCCAAATTATTCCCACTCGATGGTTGCCGGCGGCTTGCTTGTAATATCATACACAATACGATTGATACCGGCCACTTCATTGACAATGCGGCTGGACACGCGGTCGAGCACCTCATACGGAATTCTGGCCCAGTCTGCGGTCATGAAGTCTGTTGTTGTGACACCGCGCAGGACCAGTGTGTAATCATAGGTTCTGGCATCACCCATAACACCGACCGACCGGATATTCGTTAACACGGCAAAGTATTGATTGATCGAATGCTGCAGACCGGCATTGGTGATTTCCTCCCGGAAGATCGCGTCTGCATCACGAAGGAGATCTGCCTTTTCTTTGGTAATCTCGCCGATAATGCGGATTGCCAGTCCGGGACCCGGGAAAGGCTGACGCATGACGAGATATTCCGGCAGACCGAGCTCCCGTCCGAGCTGACGCACTTCATCCTTGAACAGCATACGCAGCGGCTCAATGATTTCAAATTCTACATCATCCGGCAAGCCCCCGACATTGTGATGACTCTTAATGACTGCGGCATCTCCCTTGCCGGATTCGATGACATCGGGATAAATGGTGCCCTGCACGAGGAAATCAACCTGCCCGACCTTTCCGGATTCCTCTTCAAAAACACGGATGAATTCCGCGCCGATGATTTTTCTCTTTTCCTCCGGCTCAGAAACGCCTGCCAGCTTTTTCAGAAATCGCTGTTCCGCATTCGCGCGGACGAAGTTCACATCCCACTTGCGGAAAGCCGCTTCCACTTCATCGCCCTCATTTTTCCGCATCAGGCCGTGGTCGACAAACACACAGGTGAGCTGATTGCCGACCGCTTCCGCCAGCAGCGCAGCTGCGACAGAGGAATCCACGCCGCCCGACAGACCGAGCAAGACCTTGCCGTCCCCGACACGCTCGCGAATGGAGGCAATGGCTGTTTTGCAATAATCCTCCATTGTCCAGTCACCTGCTGCACCGCAGACCGAGTAGAGGAAATTGTGCAGCATATCCTGACCATGTTCCGTGTGATTTACCTCCGGATGGTACTGAACTCCATAGAAACCGCGCGCTTCATCGGCAATGGCGACATTGGGGCAGGCATCCGAATGGGCTACCAGCGAAAAGCCTTCCGGCACACGCGCCATGTAATCACTATGGCTCATCCAGGAAATGCCTTCCGCCGGAATGCCTGCAAACAGCCTGCAGGAGGTGTCGTAATATGTTTTGGTCTTGCCGTATTCCCGGGCGGAATCATCCTGTGCTTCCGTTACTTCTCCGCCCAGCGTATAAGCCATCAGCTGACAGCCATAGCAGATGCCGAGGATCGGAACGCCCCATTCAAATATTTCCTTCGAAATATGCGGAGAATCCTCCAGATAAACGCTGTTCGGACCGCCGGTAAAGATGATGCCGATCGGATTCATCGCCTTGAGCTCATCTAACGGCGTGGTATATGGCTTGACCTCACAAAAGACATTGTTTTCTCGAACGCGGCGTGCAATCAGCTGATTGTACTGTCCTCCGAAGTCAATAATCAGAACATTCTGGTGATGATTCATCCGCTGTACTCCTTCTTTCTTCCAATCATACTGTGGGAAAATCGTGCGGTTTCGCACGAGCTATTTTTCTATTATGCCACAATCGGCATAAATCGGCAAGATTTTTTCTCATTCAATCCGCATTCGTTCGATCTTTTTTTCATCCGGCGTAACGAACGCGGTCTGATAGACATGATAGATGACCATTCCGGGTTTTGCACCATTCGGTTTTTTGATGTTTCGCACCTGAGAATAATCGACCGGAATCTGTGCCGAGCCGCGCGCCTGTGAATGCCATGCCGCGATTTCCGCCGCTTCAGTCATCGCGGTATTGGTCGGCTCGCGTCCATCACACACAAGGATGACATGTGAGCCGTGAATTTTCTGTGTGTGAAACCAGATGTCGCGCTTAAACGCCGTCTTCAATGTGAGCAAATCATTCTGAATGTTGTTTTTGCCGGCAAAAACATCAAAGCCATCGCTCGTCTTGTAGTGAAATGGTTTTCCCTGCACCGGCTTGGCACGGCGGCGTTTTTTCTTATCCTGTTTGGCGGACAGATAACCGGTTTGAATCAGTTCCTCCTGAATCTGCGCAAGATCTGTGAGGTTTTCCGCCTGCGTAATCGCCTCCAGCACACTGTCCAGATAGGTCAGCTCCTGTTCGCCGTGAGCAATCTGCTCGGTCAGCTTCTCCTCCGCATGCTTCGCCTTGTTGTACAGCTTGAACTGTTTTTGCGCATTTTGCTGCGGAGACAGACGGACATCCATGCTGATTTCCACTTCCGGGCAGGCGGGATCGAAATAATCGATGACGCGCACCTTGCGCGAGCCCGGTTCAATCTGATACAAATTGGCTGTAATCAGATCGCCGCTGCGTTTATACTTTTCTCGGTTTTGTGAGCGGTCAAGCTCCTGCCGCTGTGTCGCGAGCTTACGGCGCACACGATCACGCGTATTCTGTATGGTATGCGTCATGTTCTGCGCCCGCCGGCGAATGCGCTCAATACTGCTTTTCTTTTCATAGAATTCCGAAAGCAGCTGAGAAAAGCTGTCGATCTGCACATTGTTCATCAACGTGCCGTACTGTGTGACAGGCAATACGGTAAAATCAAATACTGTTCCGTCTTCCGCGCGTGTCAGCAGATACGGCTTCATTCGATTGTCCTCAATCATCTGGACAAAATCCGCCAGCACATCGGCCAGGCTGCCGCGCTCTCCATCTGTCAGGTCACACATCGGCTTGGCGGTTTCTCCGCACGCGCGGCAGGCAAGCTCCCGGCACAGCAGCGGAGAAAGTCCCTTGAAATGACTGAGCAGCCAGCGGTCTGCAGCGGTATCCTCATCTGCTGCGCGAATGGCTGCCGCAATGCCCGCCTGTGAAACCTCGAGCAGGCTGACCTTGTCCTGCGGAGGAGGCATGCGGTAAAACAAACCGGGCAAAACCTGACGTTTTCCCGAAGTGTCCCCATCGATGCGCTTGACGGCATCCAGAATCCGCCCATCATGATCGTACAAAATAATGTTGGAATATTTTCCCATCATTTCAACAGCGAGATACTTCTTCCCCGGCATACCCATCTCATCGACCGTATCGCATTCGATCGTTGCCATGCGTTCGAGGTCGGGCGAAGTCACAGATACAATTTTTGCACCCTGCAAATGCTTGCGCAGCAGCATACAGAACATCGGCGGCTCGGCAGGATTTTCCCGCCCCGTTTCGATGAGGTGCATACGGGGTGCCCCCGCACCGACTGAAAGCAGCAGCTTGACGCCGCCATGCATCAGCCGAACAGACAAAACAATTTCATCCCGCTCCGGCTGATATATTTTATCAATTCGTCCGCCGGCTATGCGCGTGCTGATCTCGCGTACAGTCGCCAGCAGACACACAGCATCCAATGGCATGTTTTATACTCCTCTGTCAATAAAAAGTGATGCAGTCGCAATGAATATCGGACACTTCGACCGGAAGTGCGGGAAACTGCGCCGCAATCAGATCCCGGAAGCCGCGGGCAACCGGATTTTCCGTCGGAAAATGTCCTGCATCGAGCAGGTTTAACCCGATGTCATGCGCACGCATCATAATGTCATAGCTGCAGTCGCCGATAACAAAGGTATCTGCCCCTTTGGCAGCTGCATAATCCATCAGCTTTCCGCAGGCACCGCCGCCGACCGCGACGCGCCGGACCATTTTGCCGCCGTCCGCAGCGCGCACACCCCCTGCTCCCAGAGACAGCTTGACATGCTCTGCAAATTCTGCCAGAGACATCGCGCGGGGTAAATTGCCGACACGTCCGAGATTTCCGTTTTCACCGGCGCCCATGTTTTCCACTTCCGTCAGGCCGAGCGATGCTGCCAGCAGATCGTTGACACCCGCCGCCGCACAGTCCATATTGGTGTGCATACAGATACCGGAAATCCCCTTGCGAATCATTGCCATGAGAATACGTCCGGTTACGCTGTCCGCCGTCACGCGGCTGACGGAGGTGAAAATCACCGGATGATGCGCCACAATTAAATTGCACCCGCGTTCAGCCGCTTCTTCCACCACAGCTTCTGTAATATCGAGCGCACAGAGAACACCGTCTATAGCCGCTTCCGGATCACCGACCAGAAGCCCGACATTGTCCCAGCTTTCTGCAAGTTCATAGGGTGCGGCCTGTTCCAGACACTGCAATACCTGTTTTACCTGTATCATGTGAGGTCATTCCTTTCTCAGTCTGTCTGCCGCTGCGCACAGCACCTGTATAGTTTCCCGGTGAAGCGCAAGCTCCTCCGGCTTTTGTACGCGTGCTTTTTCCAGCGAAGCACAGATGCTTCGCTCGCGGGCCAATTGTTTTGCAAGATATGCCTCTGCGAGCGGGTCGCGCAGCATTGCCTCTGAAATACAGCAATCGGACAGCGTTTGAGACGCGCAGCCGGCGCCGCCGCGTACAACCATGACCGTATAGATGCGCTGTCCTTCCCGGCACAGCACCTCTCTCCGTACAGCTCCGCCGTGTGCCGCAAGATACTGCCGCAGCTGGGGCTGCGCCGTCATCGCCTGCAGCAGCAGTAAATGTTTTCCGTCCAGCGCCCATGGCGCTTCGTCCAATATCTGCGCGATCGTTTCCCCGCCCATTCCGGCAATGACAATCGTATCGCATTCCTCCGGCTGCACGGTGGACAGCCCCGGGCCCAGCCGAAGGGATATGTCTGCTTCCAGTCCGAATTGTTCCGCAGTCCGTGCGGCGCTGTTCAGAGGACCTGTGCGGATATCGGATGCAATGGCTGAGGTGATTCTTCCCTGCCGCAGCAGCGCTGTGGGGATCAGTGCATGGTCGGTTCCGATATCGGCGAGATGTGCGCCCGCCGGAACCTGCTCCATGATCGTGCGCAGACGCGGCGTTAAATGAACGCGGTTGTTCTGCATAGAATCCCTCCCTTTTGCACAAAAAGGGCCGACACCTGAAGCATCGACCCTTCCTCGCATGAAACTGTTATGCCTTGCTCGCAAGATATGTGTTGATTTCGGTTACCAGCTCGTCTGCATCGGTGCCGTGAACCATGCAGGCTTCCTCAATGCTCTCGCCCTGAGAATGCGGGCAGCCGAGACAGTGCATGCCGATGTTGAGGAAAAACTGAGCGGTATTGATATCACGAGCGAGGACTTCGCCGATTGTGGTCTGTTTGGTTACTGCAGCCATGAGAATGACCTCCTGATTTTTCAAAAAATTTTTCTGACTGTATTATACTGTCTCTCTGCGCGTTTTTCAATACATTCTGCTGCAATTTGAGAAAAACGCACAAAAGAACACCCATCAGGTCGATGGGTGTTCCGACGTTTTGACAAATCAGTCCTGCTGTGCTTTGATCTTTGCGAAGCACTCACTGCAGTAAACCGGACGATCATCTTTCGGCTGGAAGGGAACTTTTGCCTCTCCGCCGCAAGCGGCACAGGTCGCGGTGAAATACTCGCGGGGAGTTTTTGCTGCATTCTTTTTCTTGTCCCGGCAAGCCTTACAGCGCTGCGGTTCATTTTCAAAGCCGAGCTGTGCAAAAAATTCCTGTTCACCTGCGGAGAAAATAAACTCCTGCCCGCAGTCCTTGCATACCAATGTTTTGTCCTGATACATTTACGCTACCTCTCTCTGACTTGTCCCTCCGGCGTGCGGAGATGACGATTTTTATACAAAAACAGGTTCACTCACCTGTGTTCGCCCGGAAAAAGAGCGGCTGCCTTGCGCCGGATTCTCTGAATCGCGTTGTCGACTGACTTCAACGGCTTGCCAACCTCTTGGGCCATTTCTTCGTAAGAACAGCCATCCAAATACAATGCGAGCACCTTCGATTCAAATGCGGACAGCGAAGACATCAGCCGCTGCTGTTTTTCCATCTGCTCTTCCTGCCCGATCACAAGCCACGCAGGATCGGTCTCATGATCCACCGGATCAGAAGCTTCGTCAAAAAGGGGAATTTTGGCAATGTTTTCCGAGTGATTGAGCGGCTCATGCTTTACCGCAGATGCAGCTGTAACCGCCGTAAAAATCCGGCGTGTGATACACATACGGGCGAACGCCTCAAACGGCGTCCCGCGTTCCGGAGAAAATGCGCGCACAGCCTTGAGCAGTCCGAGCATACCCTCCTGAATCAGATCCTCCCCGTCTCCGCCGGCGAGAAAATACGGGCGCGAACAAGCTTTTACCACGCCAAAATATCGAACCGCGAGCAGCTCCTCGGCCATGCGGTTGCCCTGCTGCGCCAGTACGCAAAGCTCTTCATCTGAGCAATTTTTCATCATTTCATTCTTGTTGCTGTACATCATATTGTTTCGATTATAGCGTACCGTTAACAATTTGTCAACATTTTTTGTACAGAATATCGACATATAACATCTATATTTGCCATGTTTTTGTGCATTTCATCAGATTTTTTCCAATTCCTGCTAAAGCAAAAAAAGAGGATGCCTCGCAGCATCCCCTTAAAATGTACTGTTTTGAATTTCAGAGAATCGATTCAATGACGTGCGCAACCGCTTCAGCGGCATTGGTTACACGCGTTTTATCCACACCCTCGACCATGACGCGAACAAGCGGCTCCGTGCCGGACGGACGTACGAGAATACGGCCCTCTCCCAGGTTCTTTTCTTCCTTTTCAATGGCGCAGCGAACCTCTTCGCGGTCTGCCACCGAATACTTGAGCGCCGTCGGAACCTGAACATTAATCATGATCTGCGGCCACGGAACGACCTCGGAGGCTATTTCAGAAGCACGCTTGCCGCTGTCCTTCAGAATCTTGAGGAACTGCACTGCGGTCAGCTCGCCGTCACCTGTTGTGGCATATTCGAGGAAAATGATGTGTCCGGACTGCTCACCGCCCAGAATATAGCCCTTTTCGAGCATTTTTTCCAGAACATAGCGATCGCCGACGTCCGAGCAGACAATCTCCATGCCGCGCTCGCGGGCATAGGCGTGCAGACCCATATTGGACAGAATGGTGGCGACGAAGGCATTGCCGCGCAGCTTCTGCTGCTGCTTGAGCTGAGCAGCGCATACCGCCATAATGCGGTCGCCGTCGAGAACCTCGCCCTTGTCATCGACAACCAGACAGCGGTCAGCATCTCCGTCAAAAGCAATGCCGACATCATACCCGTCTCTGCACACAAGCGCCTGCAGCGCTTCCAGATGCGTGGAGCCGCAGCGGTCATTGATGTTGCAGCCATCCGGTTCATAGTAGCGAATGGCAGCATCCAGCTTGAGCTTGCGGAACAGACGCGACGCGGTGGCGGAAGAGGCGCCGTTTGCGCAGTCGACAACCACGCGAAGGCCGGAGAGGTCGCCCGAAATGGTCTCCGCCAGATGATCGATATACTCCTCGATCGGATCAATATCCGATTTGATCACATGGCCGATTTGATCGTGCGTGGCACACGGCAACTCATCTACGTGATCGATGTACTCTTCAATCCGCGACTCGAGATCATCCGACAGCTTATAACCGCTGCCGGCAAAAATCTTGATGCCGTTGTGTTCATACGGGTTGTGCGACGCAGAAATCACAATACCTGCATCCGCCTTATGCTTGATGGTCAGGTAGGCAACGGCGGGGGTCGGAATCACTCCCAGCAGCTCGACATCGCTGGCGGATGAACAAATACCGGCGACCAGCGCAGCTTCCAGCATATCCGAAGAGATACGGGTATCCTTTCCGATCAGTATTTTGGTGCGGTGTCTGGTCTGCTGCGACAGCGCATATGCAACCGCACGGCCGACCTTAAATGCCAGATGTGCATCCAACTCCACGTTGACAACACCGCGAATGCCGTCAGTTCCGAAATATTTGCCCATGTTCATAACTCCTTCTATCTGATAAAATGCTGTGCCGGATCTGCATCCCCGCTGAATCCGCACATGGAAATGATTTTGTGTTTAATCGGACAGGCGCATCTGCTCCGGTGAAACCGGCATGCTCGGTGCGATGTCCAGATGATCGTAGGCCAGCGCAGTCACGCAGCGTCCGCGGGGCGTGCGATTGAGAAAACCGATCTGCATGAGATACGGCTCATATACGTCCTCAAGCGTGACCGCTTCTTCTCCGATTGTCGCTGCCAGTGTTTCCAGTCCGACCGGACCGCCGCCAAATGTGGACATAATACTGCGCAGCATACGGCGGTCAATCGAATCGAGTCCCAACTCGTCGATTTCCAGCGCACGCAGTGCCGTATCTGCCGCCTTTTGTGTGATGACGCCATCAAACTGTACCTGTGCAAAGTCGCGCACACGGCGCAGCAGGCGATTGGCAATGCGCGGCGTTCCGCGGGAGCGGCGTGCAATCTCATACGTTCCGGCAGGCTCAGCCTCGACCTGAAGAATATCTGCAGAACGCGAGACAATCTGCTGCAGCTGTTCCGGCGAATACAGCTCCAGACGGAGCATGACGCCAAAACGGTCGCGCAGCGGCGAGGTCATCTGACCCGCGCGGGTTGTCGCGCCGATCAGTGTAAATTTCGGCAGATCAAGCCGGATCGACCGCGCAGAGGGCCCTTTTCCGATAATGATATCCAGTGCGTAATCCTCCATTGCAGGGTAGAGAATCTCCTCAACACTGCGGTTGAGACGGTGGATTTCGTCGATAAACAGAATATCATTTTCGCTCAGATTGGTCAACAGGGCCGCAAGATCGCCTGCCTTTTCAATGGCCGGACCGCTTGTCACACGGATATTGACACCCATTTCATTGGCGATGATGCCCGCAAGTGTCGTCTTGCCCAGTCCCGGCGGACCGTACAGCAGAACATGGTCGAGCGGTTCTCCGCGCCGGCGTGCCGCTTCGATAAAAACCGACAGGTTTTCCTTCGCCTTTGTCTGTCCGATGTACTCGGACATGGTTTTCGGGCGAAGGGACAGCTCCCCGTCATCCTCCGCCGTCTGCGAGGAAGTCGCAATGCGGTCGGAAAAATTATCATCAAATTCTATGCTCATAGCTACCTTCCCTGATTACTGTGCCGCCAGCTTTTTCAGGCAGGCGCGAATCAAATCCTCCGCCGAAACATCTGCCTCGACCGGCAGACCCTCCAGCGCCTTCATCGCCTCTGCCTGAGAATAGCCGAGTACCATGAGGGCAGAAATTGTCTCACCTACAGCTCCGCCGTCCGTGCCGTTCTGCGCCCCGCCTGTCATCAGCAGGCCTCCGCCGGCTGCAGGCAGATTTTCCTGCTCCTTGGACAGTTTGTCTTTGAGCTCCAGGCAAATGCGCTGTGCAATTTTTTTGCCGATGCCGGGTGCGCGTGTCAGGAACTTTACATCCCCTGTGATGATTGACAGGGCAAGCTGGCTGGGTGGTGCACTGCTCAAAATGGCGAGTGCCGCTTTCGGTCCGACACCGGATACACCGAGAAGCAGCTTAAAGCAGTTCAGCTCCTCCTGCTCGGCAAAGCCATATAAATCCACGGCGCTCTCACGCACGCTCAGATAGGTGTACAGACGCGCGTGCTTACCGGTCTTCAGGGCGGCACAGGTGTTTTGCGATGTACGGCAGGCATAGCCGACGCCGCCGCAGTCGATGACTGCCAGCTCCTGTTCGACGAGGGCCACCGTACCTTCCAGATAATAAAACAATCAAATTGCTCCTTTATTCCGATCAAAATTCACAGCCCGAGGCGTTTTCCCGCAAGCTGTGAGCCAGCTGCATGGGCGTGACAAATCGCCAGCGCAAGTGCATCCGCTGCGTCATCCGGGCGGGGCATGCGCGGCAGCTTTAATATGCTGCGGGTCATCTCCATTACCTGCCGTTTTTCCGCGCGCCCGTAGCCGACCACGGACTGCTTGACCTCCGACGGCGTATATTCCGCAGGCTCAATGCCCCGCTGTGCACAGGCGAGAAGGATCACGCCGCGCGCATGACCGACCTGAATGCCGGTTGTAATATTCGTGTTAAAAAACAGCTGCTCCACAGCAACCGCATCCGGCCGGAATGAATCCAGCAAGGTCAGCATATCGCTGTGAATCTCCTGTAACCGGAGATGAAGCGGAACGCCTGCAGGTGTGGTGATTGCGCCGTGACGGATGTGGGTGAATTGGGACCGCTCGTAGCGGACAACACCATATCCGACGGTTGCATAACCGGGATCAATGCCCAATATCGTCATCTGCGCCTCCTGTTACCCATAGATGTAACCATAGTGTACCACAAGTTGCCGGTTATCACAAGGCATTTCCCTCTCCGCCGGATCAGGAAAGCATGTAATCGCTGCATCATTCTCCATATCCGGCGTTGGAAATCCGCTGCGCCGCGAGTAAGATTCCCGCTTTGCCGGACGGATACGTCAGACCGCCCTGCATATAACAGGTATATGGCTCGCGCATGGGCGCATCGGCAGACAGCTCAATCGAGGCGCCCTGTACAAAGGCGCCCGCAGCCATAATGACCGGATCGTCATAACCTGGCATATCCCACGGAACAGGTGTGACGTAAGAGTCGACCGGTGCGCCCGCCTGAATGCCCTCGCAGAAGCGGCAGAGCGGTTCGGGCGCGCCAAAGGCAATCGTCTGAATGATATCGTGCCGGGTGTCCTCCGGCAGCGGATGCACCTCAAAGCCCATTCGCCGCATGACTTCCGCGCAGAAAATCGCTGTTTTCAGTGCCTGTGCCGTTGTGTGCGGTGCGAGAAACAGACCCTGATAGAGCAGACGGTTCTGTCCCATCGTACAGCCGCACTCTCCGCCGATGCCGGGAGCGGTCAGACGATAGGAGGCATTTTCCACCAGATCACGCCGTCCGGCGATATAACCTCCGGTAGGCGCAAGACCGCCGCCCGGATTCTTGATGAGCGAACCCGCAATCAGATCCGCTCCGGTCTGCGTCGGCTCCTGCTCCTCAACGAATTCGCCATAGCAGTTGTCAACCATGATGACAGCGTTCGGATTTACGGCGCGAACAGCCGTACAGATTTCACCGATCTGTTCGCAGGAAAGGGATTCCCGCACGGCATAGCCCTTGCTGCGCTGAATAAACACCAGCTTGACATCCGGTGCCGCGGCCGCCTGCGCAATGGCAGGAAGATCGGGCAGACCATCCTTCATCTCTACCTGCCGATATCCGATGCCATATTGCTTCATGCTTCCTGCCATATCGCCGGTAATGGTATTCATCAGGGTATCATACGCCGCACCTGTTGCAGACAGCACAACATCTCCCGTCTTGACAGCGGAATACATCGCGCAGCAAAGTGCGTGTGTGCCGTTGACAAAGCCGATGCGGACAAGTGCCGCCTCTGTCCCGAAAATATCAGCATATATTTTATCGAGCGTGTCACGCCCCTGATCGTCATATCCATAGCCCGTTGTGCCCGCGAACATGCTTTCGCCGACGCGGTTTTTCGCAAATGCAGCCAGCACTTTTTCTGTGTTGTGCTCGCTGATCTCATCAATACGCGCAAACAGCGGCGCAATCGCCTGCTCTGCCTGCTGTCCAAGCTGTCGAATTTTTGGTGAAATGTCCAAATACGTCATAATTTCTTCTCCATCATCTGATGCGGGCAGCCCTCATCCATATATCCGCCGCCAAAGGGCTGAAACCCGTTTTTTGTATAAAAATCCATTGCACGGCACTGTGCGCCGAGAACGAGCCGTGCTGCCCCGAGCTGCCGCGCTTTTTCACTGCACGCGCGAAGCAGTGCCGAGCCGCTGCCGCCGCCGCGCTCTTCACGCAGAACCGCGACGCGTCCGATATGTATGGTGTCGTTTTCCTCTTCAAAAAAGATGCGCGCCGTGCCGATGGCTCGTCCGCCGCGCCGAAGCAGCACATGCCAGCTGCGCGAATCTATTTCGTCCAGTTCATTGCAAAACCCCTGCTCGTGTACGAAAACCTCCGTGCGGATGGCAGCTGCAGCTTCCGGCAGCTCGCCGTATTCGTTCCAAATGCAGTCCATCTCATGTCCTTCTTTCCGTCAAAAAGGACGGCGCATTGCTGCAGTCCGTCCTTTCCACTTTTTCCTTATTCCGCATCCTGCGGGAGCAAAGAGGTTCCATCCGGCAGAAGATAAAGCGATGCCGGCGGAATTTTTTGCTGAATATCGTCGATGACAACACTTCGGATGAGCTCACCGCCGCGGGTGTAATCCGCCTGAATCAGCAGACCGCTGACCGTCGACACCCAATAGGTCAGCTGATAATTTGTCGCCGGATCGGATACGGTCACAAAAATACAGGATACACCGCTGACCGTGCGCAAGCCGGCTTCCGTGATATTGGCCGGATCGGCATTTACTACCGTTTCATAGGTCGGAATCATACCGATGTCATCGGCAGATACCGTGCCGGTGCTGCCGGAATACTGCGCTGTGCTGCCGCGCCGCCAGGCGGAATACCGGTCTCCGCTGACCGCCTGAAAGCGCTCCGTATTGCCTTCCGCGTCCGAATATGCCGTCAGGCTGACGCCGTCGCGCACATACTGTCTGGCCTGTATTTCCTTCCACGCGCCGTTCCAGTACAGCGTGTTGGTAACAGATGCAACATATGCCTCCGGGCGCGCAAGACTTGCAATGACCTGCTGCACATTTTCCTTGGTAATGTCAGCGCCGGTCAGGCTGTAGCCGGTTTGTTCGGTGATGACATCCCGCGCAGTCCCGCTGCCTTCGGGCAGCACAATACCGGAACCGCCCGGCAGCAGAGCAGCGACCACCACTGCGAGTACAAGTGCTGCGAAAAACACAATCCATGCTGCGCGGCGCAAGGTAAGGCCGTTCCCTTTTTCTTCTTTTTTTCCCGATTCTTCAGAAATTTCCGGTTGTTCAGCTTGTTCAGAAACCTCCGGTTCGGTATTCTGTTCAGAAACTTCCGGTTCTGCAACCTTCTGCTCTTCTGTCGCCTTTTCCTGCATTTCGACTTGCTCCTGTTACGGGCAGAATTCATCCGGCTTTTCGGACAGCTGACCGAAATAGCAGCGGATCATCTGCACGATGCGGCGCGAGGTCTGTCCGTCGCCATAGGGATTGACCGCATGCGCCATTTGATTATATTCCTCTTTGTTGTCCAGCAGCGTGCAGGCCATCGAAAAGATGGTTTCTTCGTCGACACCTGCGAGACGAACGGTGCCCGCCTCAATTGCCTCCGGACGTTCTGTCTCACGCCGCAGAACAAGCACCGGTTTTCCAAGGCTCGGGGCTTCCTCCTGCAGTCCGCCGGAGTCGGTCATAACCATGTAGCTGCGTCCCATGAGATTGTGCATCTCATCGACGGACAGCGGCTCAATCAGGTGAATCCGCGCGTGTCCGGACAGATATTTTGCCGCAGTTTCGCGCACGTACGGGCTGAGATGAACGGGATAAACAATATCCACATCCTCATACCGATCCGCCAGGCGGCGCAGTGCACGCATAATATGCTCCATCGGCTCGCCGTAATTCTCACGGCGGTGCGCTGTGACCAGAATGACACGGCGTCCGGTATAATCGAGCTGTGCAAGTGTCTCGTCGCGGAAGGTGTAGTCGGCGCGTGCCGTCGATTGAATCGCATCGACAACTGTATTGCCGCAGACGATGACGCCGTCCGTGATTCCCTCGGCCGCGAGGTTGCGGCGGTTTCGCTCAGTCGGCGCGAAATGAAGCGAGGCAATCTGACCGGTCAGCTTGCGGTTCATCTCCTCCGGAAATGGGGAGTATTTGTCAAACGTACGCAGGCCTGCCTCAACATGTCCCACCGGAATTTTATGGTAAAATGCCGCGAGAGCGCCGGCAAACGTTGTCGACGTATCGCCGTGCACCAGAACAATGTCCGGCTTTGCCTGCTCTAAAACCTCGTCCAGACCTGTGAGCGACTTTGTCGTGATTGTCGCAAGCGTCTGCCGCGGCTGCATGATATCCAGGTCGTAATCCGCTTTCAGATGGAAAATATCCATGACCTGATCGAGCATCTGCCGATGCTGTGCGGTCACACAGACAACCGGTTCAACGCCCTCTGTGCGCTCCAGTTCATGAACAAGCGGGGCCATTTTGATCGCCTCCGGACGCGTGCCGAAGACTGTCATCACTTTAATTGTCTTCATTCCTGTCCCTCCCACGTCACGATTTCTGCTCGTGATCCGGCAAATGATGCTCGGAATCCATTTGGTGAAGTGCCTGTTCCTGACGCTCTAAGCGATGCCGCATAGAGGACAGATAGGCAATGCCGCCGATGACCAGCGTCACAAGCACGGCCAGCACGGCAATCATTGCGCGCAGCTCACCGGATGTGGTCAGCACCACGGCCAGCAGACCGAGCACGGTTGCAATTGCATAAAGGATTGCGACCGCCTGCTTCTGATTAAAGCCCATGTCCATCAGGCGGTGATGCACATGTCCGCGGTCAGGCGAAAGCGGGCTGCGGCCGGAAAGAACGCGGCGCAGAATTGCAAATGCCGTGTCAAAGATCGGCAGTCCGAGAATCAGGAACGGTACGGCAAACGAAATAATCGCATAAACCTTAAACATGCCCTGAATAGACATCGTCGCCAGCATAAAGCCCAGAAAGGTCGAACCGGTGTCGCCCATAAAAATGCTCGCCGGATTGAGGTTGTACGGCATAAAGCCGACACACGCGCCTGCCAGTGCAGCGAGAATCACCGCGATACCCACTTCCCCGATGAGCAGCGAAACGGCGAGCATCGTCATGCAGGCAATGGCAGAAACACCGACGGCCAGACCATCCAGTCCGTCAATCAGGTTGACCGCATTCGTAATCGCAGCAATCCAGATGATTGTAATCGGAATCGAAAGCATGCCGAATTCGAGATACAGATTTTTGCTGAGAATATTCGGGTTGGTAATCAGCTCAATGCGCAGATTGCCGAACACGACCGGAATGGCTGCGGCGATCAGCTGAATACAGAATTTGAACTTTGCGCCAAGCGCGTTGCGGTCGTCAAAAATGCCCAGTACGACAATAATCGCCGAGCCGATGAGAATCGTGAGATTCTGCACGGATTTTACGCCGAAAAACAGGCTGACAGCGACGAAAGAAAGATAAATCGCAAGACCGCCCAGCCGCGGAATCGGCTTTTTGTGCATGCGGCGCCCATCCTTCGGCACATCAATCGCGCCGATTTGGTGCGCCAGACGCTTGACAGGCGGTGTCAGCGCAAAGGAAATGACGCCGGCGGCAAAAAAAGCGGCGAGCACTCTCAAAACGACCAGATATATTTCATCCATAAGCTACCTCTGAAACCGAAGTTTCTCCAAAATCAATCCAGAAATTCACGGATGGCTTCCCCGATGCGGCTGCATGCAATATCAATCTGCTCGAGCGTCGGCATGGAGAAGTTCATGCGGAAGCCGTTGGAAACTGCATCTTCGTCAACAGAGAATGCGCTGCCCGGAACACAGGCCACCTTCTTTTCGGTAATGCGGCGGCACAGCTCAAGGCTGTCACAGCCCTCCGGAAGCTCACACCAGATGAACAGACCGCCCTCCGGATGTGTAAAGGTGACCCGCTTGTCAAAGTAGGTTTCACACGCTTTCAGCATCGCATCGCGCTTTATTTTGTTGAGTTTGCACTCTTCTTCGATGTGTTTGTCGATATCATAGGTTTGCAGGTACCGTGCGACAACCATCTGGAAGAACTGGTTGGTGTGCACGTCGCTGACCTGTTTGCATACGACCATACGGTTGATAATCTTCGGGTTTGCGATGCAGTATCCGATGCGCATGCCCGGAGACATGACCTTGGAATACGAGCCGGCATAAACGACTCTGCCCTCCGTATCCATCGACTTGATGGTCGGAACCGGCTCTCCTTCGTAGCGCAGTTCAAAATACGGGTTGTCCTCCAGAATCAGCACATCGTACTTTTTCGCCAGCTCCAACAGCTGGCGGCGGCGCTCCAGCGACATCGTGCGTCCGGTCGGATTCTGGAAGGTCGGAATGACATAGATGAACTTGACGTTCTCGCTGGACGCGAGAACCTTTTCCAGCTCATCTATGCGCATGCCCTCTTCGTCCATCGGGACGCTCTTCAGGTTTGCGCCGAAGCTGCGGAACGCATTGAGTGCGCCGATGAAGCTCGGGCCCTCGCATACAATGGTGTCGCCCTTGTTTATCATCGTCTGTGTCAGCAGGCTGATCGTCTGCTGGCCTCCGGTGGTGATAATCAGATCATCGGCATCCGTTCCGGTGCTGTATTTCTCCTGCATACGCTTTTTCGTCAGGTCGCGCAGCGGCTGATAGCCCTCTGTCATGCCGTACTTAAATGCCGTATCCGCATCCTCTGCAAAAATCTCAGCGCTCAGCTTAGCCATTTCCTCCTCGGGATACGAGCTCGGGTCGGGTGCGCCGGCAGACAGCGCAATGACCTCCGGATCGACCAGCACCTTGAAGATTTCGCGGATAGCAGACGGTTTCATCGCCGCAATATGCTCGGCAATTTTATATTCCATAATTATTCTCTCCTGTCAAGTCATCTGTTTTATCATCGAAAAAAACGAAAATAAAACGCTTATGGTTGATTTTATCACAACAGAAGACTTCTTGCAACTGCACAGAGCGGTATTGCACGAGCATTTTACAAACATTTCGTGCGTTCTGCACACATTTTTCGCAGGAAATACACGGACTTTCTGCAAAATATTTACGATACGGGTCATCTTCTCCGCGGTATTTGTGGTATACTAATCGAGAACCTGTTGTTACGGGCAATTCTTTTCGGAGGGCATTGACGCATGATAGCTACCATCTTTGATTTTCTCACCGCCCATATCAGCGCATACGGCGCTGTCTTCATTATTTCCATGATTCCGCTCATTGAACTGCGCGGATCCGTCATTGCCGGCACGGCCTTCGGCCTTCCCTGGCTGAATGTGCTCGGCTTGAGCATCGTCGGCAATCTCATTCCCATTCCTTTTATCCTGATCTTTGGCAAGAAGCTGATTGCATGGCTCAAGACACTTCCTATGCTTTCCCGTCTGACCACATGGTATGAGAAACGGCTGCTCTCCAAATCAGCGACCATTCAGAGAGTTGCCTTTTTCGGCCTCTGGCTTTTTGTCGGCATCCCGCTTCCCGGAACGGGTGCATGGTCCGGTTCCGTTATCGCCTCTCTGCTTGAGGTGCCGCCGAAAAAATCGTTTGCTGCCGTGATCTGCGGCGTTCTGACAGCCGGCATCATCATGACTGTCGGCTCGCGCGGTGTCGCCGGCCTGATTCATCTGTTTCAGTAAGGGGGAAATATCATGACCGCTGCCATTACCGCTTTCGATTTTTCTGTCCTGTTCTGGATTCAGGAGCATTTGCGCTGCGCTGCGCTCGACATCATTTTTCCGTTGATCGGCAGGCTGGGAAGTGCCGGCGTGTTCTGGATTACGCTTGGCATCGTGCTGCTGTTCCCCCGCAAAACACGCGCCTGGGGCATCTGTGTACTGATGTGTCTGCTGATTGATTGTGCCATCGGCGAAGGCATCCTCAAGCATCTGATTGAACGTGTACGGCCGTGTGTTCAGCAGCCGATCAGCGAAATGCTGATTGCTGTTCCTGTCACCTCCTCCTTTCCTTCCGGTCACACCGCGTCTTCCTTTACGGCTGCTACGGCAATCTTTCATTTCAGCCGCCGCGCCGGCATTGCCGCGTACATCATAGCGGCTCTGATTGCGTTCTCCCGCCTGTACTGCTATGTCCACTTTCCGACTGATATTCTGGGCGGTATGGCGCTCGGCATCTGTGTCGCCTGTGTCATTACGCCGCCTTTGAAAGCAAAACTGACGGCAAAAATCAAAGTATAATACCAATCCTCCGATTCCGGTCGGAGGATTTTTTCTGTTCCGCTTTGATAAAAGCATATTGATTCTTTTGTGCATTTCCAATATACTGAATATAACAAAACCGATCCGGCAGGCGGGAGAAGTCTTTCGCGTGCACGGCAAAAAAACAGGAGGCGGCAGACATGATAGATTTTGATAAATCACGTATTTTCAAGCTCACGCGCGACAGAAAACCCGACTTCAAGCTGATTGAGGATTTGCTTGTCTCCGGCGAAGAGGTTCTTTCGACATATACGACGGTGCGCGACAAGGTCATTTTCACAAACAAACGCGTCATTACAATCAATATTCAGGGCGCAATCGGCATGAAGAAGGACATCACTTCGCTCCCCTATGCCAAAGTACAGGCATTTTCCCTCGAAACCGCCGGCGCATTTGATCTGGAAGCGGAAATGGAGCTTTGGTTTGCCGCCATCGGCAAAGTCAGCTTTGAATTTCTTGCCGGCAGCAACGTCAAGGAAATCAACCAAACAATCAGCGAATATATCCTCAACAGATAATCTCGCAGAACGAACAAACAGGCAGCGCACTGCATCTTCCGCAATGTGCTGCCTGTTCTTTTTGGGCGGTTACTGCAGGGCGGAACTGCGTTTATTTCCCCTGCGCCAGTCTGCGGTACAGGAACTTCCCTGCCGTATCATTAAAAGCATCGAAATTATCCGTATTGGCATTGTGTGCTGCCTCCGGAATCACATGCATCGGAAAGCCGCTCCGTTCCGACCATCTGCGGCAGAATTCCGCAAATTCCCCCGCATAATCGAGTGCGCCGACAGTCAGCAGGACCGGACAGGAAAACTGCACTGCCTCGCGGCGCGTAAACCGGTCGGCATACGCCGCGCCGAATACATTGACAATTTCACGCTTCGGCATCTGTTCAATCATAGCGAGCGCATTGTGATAGCCGTAGCTCGTCTGTCCGCGCGAACGCGCAAGGCTTGCATAGAGCATGCGTTCCGGCAGGCGCTTGACAAACAGCGGAATTCTGCGCATCCTTCTCATTTCTGCGGCAGTATAGAATTCATCGCCAAACGGCATCACGCCGACGCCGATAAACGCGAGCAGCCGATGCGGATTGCGAACCGCAAATTCCTGGCACACATAGCCGCCGATACCCGCGCCGACCAGAATGATCCGGTCGATCCCCTCGCGCTGCAAAATCGCCTCCAGTTCCTCCGCCGCGTGTGCGTAGGAAAAGTCAGCATACGGGCGTGATCTACCGTGCAAGGGAAGATCCCAAGTCAGAACGGTATAATCGCGCTGAAAATATGCAAGCTGTCTGTCAAAGGCGTGGTGATTGACGGCAATCCCATGTGTAAAAACAATACAGGGCGCCTTCGGGTTTTCGTGACGATTGATCCAGTAATACGTCACGCCGCGTGTTGAGGAAACCAGCTTACCCGTCACAAGTCATCCTCCCCTTTCTCCTGTTTTCCGGTGATTGATTCTCTCACTTCTGTCCGGGAAGTCTGCGGGCACGGAATTGTTCGATCATATAATGTGTCAGATCCAGCGGGTCATCCTCGTAGGCGGGCGGGATTTCCTCCGGTGTGTACCAGCCTGCGGATTTTAATTCGTCCTCCTGCAGGGTGATGATGTCACTTCCGTCCAGTTCAGCCCAGTAACCGATCATCTGTGCGCCGGAAAAGCCCCACGGCTGATTGCCGCAATACTGCAAATTCTTGACGTGCAGACCGGTCTCTTCCAAAACCTCGCGGTGTACGGTCTCCTCCATCGTCTCGCCGACGCTCATATAACCGGAAACAAGCGCGTAAACCGGATTTTTGTAGACCGAAGAGCGTGTCAGCAGAATACGGTCTCCGTTGCGGACACCGACAATCACCGCGGGACAAACGGTCGGATATGTGACCGCATGGCAGTCCGCGTTGGTACAGCGCATGGCAAGCTCTTTTTGATCCGGCAGCATCGGCGCGCCGCAAACGCCGCAGAACCGATGTGTGCGCTGCCACTGCACCAGATGCAGACAGGTAACCGACGCAAGACGCAGCCAGCGCGGCTCGACTTTGCGCAGCACACGGGATGTCTCCTGCGTAAAGTTCCGGGCAATTTCTTCCGGCAGATCGAGCGCGGTAAAGAATTGTACGCCATCCACTTCGAGCAGATGGACAAGCTGTTCCGCCGTTCCGCCGCAGCTCAGCCAGTCGGTATAGTGCGGCAGCGAGCCTGTCTCAGGCACGAGCAGCACATCTGTCCCCTGAAACAACAAAACATAATCGGCATCCTGCGGCATCGGCTTTGCAAAATCCGTGCTGAGGGTATGCCTTCCAATTTCCTGAATCATTTCTTCTCCTCCTGCTCCTTCCCATCGGAAGGGAAACTACTTCTTTCATTATACGGTTTGCGGCATAAAAAGCAAGGCTTTCCCCCGCTTTGAGTTGAAGCAAATCTGTTTTTTCGGTATAATGATGATGCTGATTTTTGGGAGGTGCCGGAATGAACCAGTCTGGAATGGAAATAGACACACTGCGCGCGGAGATCGTCGCCACCGCTCAGCGCGCCTGTCAGTCGGGTCTTATGGCGGGGACAAGCGGAAATCTGAGCGTTTATGACCCGCAAACCGGCTGCATGGCAATTACGCCGAGCGGTATGGATTATTCCCTTATGACGCCATCTGATATCGTGCTCATGAAATTGGATGGCACAGTAATCGACGGAACACGCAGACCGTCCTCCGAATGGCGCATGCATTCCGTGCTGTACCGCGAGCTGCCGGATGTCCGTGCGGTTGTCCACACGCACGCGCCCAATGCGACAGCATTTGCGGTTTTGCGGCGGGAAATCCCCTGTGTGCTTGTGGAAATGCTTCTGTTTTTAAAAGGCAGCATCGAAGTGGCGGAATATGCCCCGCAGGGAAGCGAAGCAGTCGGCACAAACTGCCTGCCTATTCTGCAGCGCAAGCCCGCGTGTCTGCTCGCCAGTCACGGCGTTGTGACCGTCGGCGACTCTCTTTCACAGGCATATCGCAGCAGCATTTATGCCGAAGATGCCGCACACATCGTCCGGCTCGCCATGAGTACCGGGCAGCCCATTCCGGCAGTCATTGACGAAGAAGGGAGCAAAGCGATCCATGCCTGATTATCTGTCCGACCATGTCCATCTGAGCGACGACGGCACGGCAGTTGTCATTCTCGACCAGACCTGCCTGCCAAATCGAACGATATACCGCACGCTCCGCACAGCAAAGGAAATGTTCGATGCCATTCACACCCTGCAGGTGCGCGGCGCACCCGCCATCGGCATTTGCGCGGCGTATGATCTCTATGTGCTGGCACAGCAGATTTCCGCCCGTTCGGCAGAGGATTTTTTGCGTCAGCTGCAGGGACAGGCGGATGATCTGTGCGCTTCCCGCCCGACGGCTGTCAATCTCAGCTGGGCGCTTGCGCGCATGCTGAAAACCGCCGCGACGCACGACACAGTTCCTGAAATGCTGTCCGCGCTGCACCGCGAATGTCTTGCGATTCATCGGGAGGACATCGCCATGTGCCGTGCCATCGCCGAGCACGGGCTGTCGCTCATCAGGGACGGGGACGGCATTCTCACCCACTGCAATGCCGGTCCGCTCGCCACCTCGCGCTATGGCACAGCCCTCGGCCCGCTGTTTCTCGGTCACGAACGCGGCATGCACTTTCATGTATATGCCGATGAGACGCGTCCGCTGCTGCAGGGTGCACGTCTGACCTCATACGAGCTGAGCCGCAGCGGAATCGACGTCACCCTGATCTGTGACAACATGGCCAGTCTTGTCATGAAAAACGGCTGGATTCAGGCGTGCTTTGTCGGCTGTGACCGCGTCGCGGCAAACGGCGACACGGCAAATAAAATCGGTACGTCGGGCGTCGCCATTCTCGCCGCACACTACAGGATTCCGTTTTATGTGCTCGGACCGACCTCGACCATCGACCTGTCCTGTTCAACCGGTGCGGATATTCCGATTGAACTGCGTGACCCGTCGGAAATCAAAGAAAAATTTTACACAGAACCCATGGCGCTGCCGGA
>OCVV012842711.1_pt1 | contig 25552 bp, 26 predicted proteins | sample 1539721 | NCBI WGS metagenome assembly OCVV01 (sample SAMN02144230, study PRJEB22623) | gut metagenome | biome: sheep rumen | host: Ovis aries | place: New Zealand
CAAAGGAATATCCTGCTATCATGGAAAATGGAGGTATTAAGATGCCCTTTGAAAAGCAGAAAGAGTATGTTGAGAGACTATTTCTACCAAAAGTGACCTCCTAGAATAAATCAGACTCTCTCAACATACTTCATCCACTTCACCACCCCATACCACATATTCCTAATAGTACACAGGCATGACACCACAGGATTCATCCTATACTCAATTCGATACACCTCATACCTCCATTTGATATTATTTGTCAGCAGGAATTTACCAAGCATGCCCCACTTCGTTCTGAACTTTGCCAAGTTCTCTTTCAACAGGTAGCAGTCAGCTTCTTCACACGCTATCAAAAACAAAGCATAATCATTATTACCCTTCAGGTTCCTCAGCTGCAGCCTTCCGACCTTCTCCGCATCATACATCACCGTCAGATAAGCCGGCCAACAACACTTCATCATATCCTGATACGTCACTCTGTCTTTGCCACCTATCACAAATCCCCGATCGTGAGAATCCTTGTCTATAATCCCATATTGCGTATAGGAGAACGCATAGCCATGCGCCTCCATAAAGCCGATCTGCCTCTCCAGTTTTGTCGGTTCCCAGATGTCTCCTGCATCAAGGAAAGCTATCCATCTCCCTTGGGCATTAGCCAATGCGGAATTTCTTCTTGGAGTGTCATTATCTTGGCCGACAATAAACGACGCCTTGATTCTGCTATTGCTATATGAAGTCGTCAATTCCTTACCTGTCCTCCTTTGGATCATGATATCCTCCTCTCTCAAAGACGAAAATGGCTTTAGGCTCTCATCATCATCCGTTTTTGCCACAAACAACAATTCCCAGTTCTGGTATGTCTGTGCCAGCACGCTCTTTACCGTCTCAACAACATACGTCCTGTCACCATGCGACAACATGATGATCGACACCAATCCCTTATCCTGATATTCCTCCATTTTTATTTCCATCTAGGCACAAAGAGATACGCGCAAAACTGCCACAGCCCTTTAAGAAATCCCTTGACGCTCATAAAAATCTTTCAGACAAATCTCTTTCATCGCTCGGAAACTATTACTTTGAAAGTCTTAAAGATTAAGCCTAAATCGTAGAAGAAAGAGTTATTATTCACATATTCGAGATATAGTTTGATTTTCTCCTGCATAATAACTTCAATATAATATTTTTCGGGATCATCAGCCTTCTCCATTAATTCATTCTCATTTCTGAACTTAATCGAAGCCGGATCTGTGATGCCTGGACGGACATCCAATACATGCATTTGTTCTGGCGTCCAGTAATCCACGTAATGTCTCACCTCGGGCCGGGGGCCTACCAAAGACATGTCACCTAGGAAAACATTGATTAACTGAGGCAATTCGTCAAATTTGAACTTGCGGATGAAATAACCGCTTCGAGTCACACGAGGATCATGCCCACCAATGGTCACAAGACTTCCTTTATCAGCCCCCACTCTCATCGAACGGAACTTAAAAATCCGGAAATCCTTATTCCCACGCCCTACTCTCACCTGCCGATAAAACACCGGCCCCTTCGAATCACATTTAATCCAAATCGCCAGCACTAAAAATAGTGGGCTCAGTACAATCAGTCCAAACCCACTCGCTACAATATCAAATATCCGTTTCATACTTATTAACCTGTAAGGCGAAAGCCATCTAAATAATCAAGGTTCACCCCAAAGGGGCAAAGGCTTCGTGAACCTTACTAAAACATTGACGAGGGCGGTCTCTGCCCGGAGTCAACTGCATCCTCTCCATATAGGGAGAGGCCTTGGTGAGGGTGGATGCTTCTTTGCTTCTTTCTTCGCGCCGAAGAAAGTAAGAATATCCTTTTGCTTCTTTTTGAAAAGAAGATCAACCCAAATTTTTAGTAATGTCAACAAAATTGTTGATAACATATTCAACATCCTCATCACTCAACCGAGTGTGAAGAGGTAAAGTAACCTCATTCTCAAACAGATGATAAGCATTTGGATAATCGGCAATATCAAATCCCAATGCTTTATATGCCGTCATCATTGGCAACGGCTTGTAATGCACATTACAGGCAATTCCCCTCTTCGCCATTTCAATAATGACCGCCCGACGCTCAGCGTCGCTACGCCCTAATAGGCGCGTAATATACAAATGTCCACTACCAGAATGATTCTCCCCATAGTGGTTAAGCACAGCCACGGGGAGATCCTTCAAAGCCTCATCATACCGCCCAATAATCTGACGACGATGATACAACATCTCAGGATAACGCTTCAACTGTGCCAGTCCGATACCAGCCATCACATCCGTCATGTTACACTTATACCAAGGCCCGATGATATCATACTCCCATGCCCCCAACTGCGTCTTTGCCAAAGCATCCTTATTCTGTCCATGCAGAGAATACAGCTGAGTCAGCCGGTACAACAACTCATTCCACGTCTCACCTTCGATATATGGAACCGTAGGCTTATAGTCTTTCAACTCTTCCCTATAAACTACTAACTCCTGAAAGGGTAAGTTCCAGGTAAGTGCACCACCTTCAGCCGTTGTCAAGTTCTTCACCGCGTGGAAACTAAACGACGAGAAGTCTGCAATCTCTCCGGCCATTTTCCCGTGCCATTTGGCACCGAAGGCATGCGCATCGTCAGCCGCAACTATGACACGTCCAATCTTTCTCTGGATGGCATTCGTCGGACGGAACAAGCCTTTCTTGGCCTCAACAATCTCAAACACCTTGTCGAAATCACAGATAATGCCGCCTAAGTCCACAGGACAGATCACTTTGGTATGTTCCGTGATGGCATCCGCCAACTTGTCATAGTCCATCTCTACATTATCCGGCTGCGAGTCCACCATCACCACCTTACAGCCCACATGCTGCGTCACAGATGCCGTAGCCGTATAAGTATAAGCTGGCACGATGACCTCATCCTCAGGCCCCACACCTATTAAGCGCAAGGCCATCTCCATAGCAGCCGTAGCAGAGTTCAAGCACACCACCTTTTGTGTACTACAAACCAACGCTATCAGCTTTTCAAACTCTTTGGTTTTAGGACCAGTCGTTATCCAACCTGAGCGAAGAGCCTCAGCTACCTGTTCAATCTCTGCCTCCGTCATATCCGGCGGAGAGAAAGGAATATTCCTAAGTTTCATGTTCATAATTCTTCTATTTGGTTAATCTTATTAGTGCTTCAAGCACACCTTAATTTCATTTAATTTATTATAATTTGCGTTTGACCAAATTTATATCATTAGCGTTTCAGTATCCCTTCCACCTCATGCGGCACGAACGGCCCTTCCTTGCATTCAAAGAAGACACTCCCAGACTTCAAGCTTTCCACATTATGCCAGACATTCTTGGGGATATCCACCCCATAGAGTCCTTCCTCTGGACAAAGAACTACGCTCTCTATCACTGTACCATCATCATTGTAGGTATTCACCCTCACTCTACCACGAAGTAGCACCAACGACTCGTCTTTCGTCGGATGTCGATGTATCTCAACCTTGGTTCCTGGCTCCACTGCGTTTAAAAAGCGATGGCACTTATCCTCAAGACTCTGATGGAAATTATAGTTCATTCTCAGACGAGGAGATTCTTTCGCCTGTGCGGAAACTAAATTCAGAAGATTATCATCTATGATTTTCATTAGTCGTAATCCCAAACTAATCTGTGCAACTGCCACCCATTACACTCTCGCGCAGGTTCTCTTCCAGCAGAAGTGCCAAACTATCCACACGGGAGTCCAGAGAAAATCTGAGGGATAACGGGTGGCGAGATGCCAGGTATGCTGAATACTTGCTGCTATGGATTGTACCTTAGCATTCTTACTCACGCGTTTGATCCTATGGTCGTGATGGCCCATATTACCAATCTGCATCACCTCATTTAGTATGTATCTTCCCTCTTTCTCGTCAGGCTCACAAAGCATTTTCTCCCTTTCCAACCCAAACACATAGCCCATAATCCACATCATGGCTGAAGCGAATTTTCGCAAGCCAAGACTATCTAAGAAGAACTTCCTGAATTCAGTATCTTTTGAGTTATTAGGGCTATTTTGAGCAAGTACAAAGTACAAGTCCATAATTTGCCTTAGTCCCAAGCCCTCTGAGAAGATATGATTGTAGCAGTGTAATAAGATGTAGTAACGATTCAATGCCAATGAAGGTACAGGAATTGCCCCGACTCCATTGGGCAGTTCTATTGTCGTATTCAACAATTCCTCCTCATGCTCCTCAATCCACTTTTGAAGCCTTCTGTTTTTAATCAAATTGCTCATCGACCGTACTCGCCAATGCAATTCCACCTCTGTTTCCTTAAACATAGGCACATGAGCGTTGATATAGTCGAAGGCCACATCTCCATAGTTGGTTCTAGCCCATGTCATAGCGCAATTCATTCCGCCATCCACCCACAGATCAATATCGCCCGATTGCCTGAGCATGGATAATTCTGATCCATACAATTGGTCAACACCCTGCCCTTTAAGAACACAAGTCTTAAAACCTGCCTTTTGCAGCTTATTGCAAGCTTCAACACAATGAGCGTTCATCACCTCATTGCGCTGTTGTAATTGTGAAGTAAGTCCCAGCCATTGCCAGTACACATCAGAAGGGATGCTAACTCCATTTTGTTGTAATTTACGTACAGCAGCAAAAGTTACCCCTGCAATGGCATGTTTTTGGGAAAGATCAAACAATTCCTGCCATTCATCCGATGAAGGAATCTTTGAAAGACCTGTTTGCCTCCCAAAAGTTACTCGTATCAACTCAAATAGAAGGTGTGTATTTTTTGACATAGCGGAACTTCTTATACGCATTGCCAAACACATTCATGATGACCCAGAATGTTGATGCAATGGGATTCATTTCCTCTGCTATACGGAATAATGGATAATGCGCCCAAATGCGTTGCCATATTGGTTTTGGAGTAATAGAATTAGCGCGTCTGCGATATTTTCCTAAGACCTCTGGCAAAAGATAGCAGTCAGCTTTCCGTATAACCTTCAGCCACATAGCAGTATCGTTGTTCTTCTTGATGTCGTTAATCTGAATAAGGCCTATCTTTTCTGCATCATACATCACCGATAAGCACCCAGGCCAGCAGCAAGTTTTATTTAGACTATCTGTAAATATTTTCATGGCCTACCCTATATATTTTATTTGTCATCGCCAATCGAAATGATCTTGCAATTCATCCAATCAACATTACTATCAACATCAGCAATGCTTATGAAATCTAAAAGATCCAAGTACTTTTTAAACTTATCATAAGCACCTTTAAGGGCTATACGGTTCTTTAATTGTCTCATTCTGGGAAGTTGGGGCATCTGAGGTTGATCAGGATCAAAATCACTGGGATGGAAATAAGACAGTAAATAATTGGCTTCTAATGTCATCCTTTTCAAGAGCCACCATGGCATAACTCTGAAGTACCCCCCTCCAGAATAAACTATTTCTCTTCCAAGAACCTTCCCTAATGATATTGGGAATTCTTTCAATTCACCATAATTTGTTTTAATGACATGAGGTGTCGAAGGAAAATCTGGTAAGCCACCAAATTCATGATGAGAAGGAAAAACGGAACTATCATACTTAAAATCTAATTCAGCCAACACATCAAAAGCCCATAAATTATCTTTTGTGATAGAAAAGGATGGGACTCTATAAGCATTGATCTCCTTCCCTGCCACATCCTCTATGAGGCACTTTGCTTTATATGTATCTTCTTTGAATTGCTCTCGTGTAAAACGAGTAGCCAATTCATGCTGATAAGAATGACATCCAATATGATGACCTGCAGCAGCAATATCTTTAATCACTTGAGGGTGATGCTCAGCTATCCAGCCCACACAAAAGAATGTGCCTTTCATGTTCCTTTCCGCTAAAGCAGAAAGAATTTTCTCCGTCCCTTCGTAAATACGAACTTCATGTTTTTCCCAATCAAAGTCTCTGGAATAATCATCATGATTATACCAATCTTCTATATCAAAAGTCAATATATTCATAATATTCTATAGTAAATCGTATGAAGCAAGATTTACATCCCAAATATTGGGGTTAAAAAATTCTTCTTTATCTAAGGCATGTTTGTCTATTATCTTTGCCACAAAATGGAAGTTTTTCGGCTCTAAACGGCGAGGAACCTTAATCATAGATAACGGAGTAAATGGCAACCTGCCAACATATATAAAAATACCAGCACGGCCTTTACATGCTTTCACCATCTCCCGTACCGCCTTGTCAAAGTTGCATTTCGACATAGGAAAAACATCCATCAAGAATGCAGCCTTTACGCCTTCAAAGTCTGATATTTTCCAGAAACATTCAAAATCAGCGTTTCTATAGTTTTCATATCCTTCTCCATTAAACCATTTATATCTCGTTTTAACAAGGCTATCATGATCTTTACTGATTGCATATGAGACTGGTTTTTTTTCCTTACATAACTTAGAAATACCAAGAATGCACTTTGAAAACAATAATGACAACGGATTGAGAAAGGCAATTGAAGGTTTCGCATCTCCTACACGGCAGGGTAAAATGTATGTCGACAACGAGCAAACGTCTTTCATCCTGATAAAGGCCAAATTCACCTTGTATGAATTGTCATTAGGGAAGCCATAAAAACATTTCACGCCAGCTTCCTTCAACACCTTATCATTTGCCTTAACAACCGTAAGAAGATTGTTGATATCATCCCGATAACCATCAGCTACCATCAAGTCAACACCGAATGCGAATAACATCTTTTTACCATTAACAACGAAAGGCATCGGAATTGCAGTATATCCACCAACGACTCTCCCATCACTCTCCATAAGTATTGAGTGGAAGGAATAACCCAGACACGTATTAGAGAATTCAGATTTAAACAAATCTGGGGTCTTCTTGTGATTAAAAATATCGGTATATGCCTCACAATATAGCCTGATTTCTGCATCAGTCATTTCATGAGTCTTCTTTACTATTAATTCCATCAAATGGTACCGTTATCTACATGGAAATTTTGTCCTGTGATACTACAAGCCTTGTCGGAAAGCAGAAAGGCTACTGTTTCTGCTACAGAATTGATACTGGTTGCATCCTTCAACGAAGTGCGTGCATAGATCTTACTACGCTGTTCATCCGTCAAGGTTGAGCTCATGGCTGTGGCCATAAAGCCTGGGACTACGCAATTGGAGCGAATACCCATAACGCCCCACTCTCTGGCAGTATCTTTAGAGAATGCTTCGAGAGCGCCCTTGCTGGATGCATACATGGCCAATCCTTTGTAGCCAGTATGAACACTAATGGATGAGATGTGAATGATACAACCCTTCGTCTTATGCAGCAGCATATTACGGATGGCATACTTGGTAATCATCATCGGGGTGAACACATTCACCTCATACATTGCTTTCAATCTATCCAGATTGAGGTTGGTAACAATGTCATCGTATGCAACAGCCGCATTGTTCACATAGCCATGCAGTACAATGTCGTTCGTGATAAACTCTTTGAAAACACTCTTACGTGCACCTTCTGAATCAGAAAGGTCTATGCTCTTAAAAAAGAGCTTGCCGCTGTATTGATGCTCCAGGGCTTTAAACTCATCTGTATAGCTACGAGCAACACCATATACAGTATGGCCTTCACGAAGCAATACGCTGCAGATTTCCAGTCCAACGCCACGAGAGCATCCTGTTACTAATATATTCATGATCTTTTCAATTTGCCTGTTCTAGTTAGTGACATCTCCTCCACAAACTTAATTCTGCGGGGAATCTTAAAATCCTGAAGCTGTGCTGCCAAAGCCTTCTTGATATCAAGCTCGGTTAGCGTGCAGCCTTCCTCTAATTGTACGTCCGCACAAAGCACATTTCCCAAAATGGAATTAGCCTTGCCATAAACCAAAGCCTGACGTACACCATCCATAGCCATAATGGCATTCTCTACTTCACCAGGATTAACTTTGTAGCCTCCTACGTTAATCAGTTCGTTCTTGCGGCTCTTGAAGCGGAACAAACCAGCCTCTTTGTCTACCCATTCAATCAAGTCACCGGAGTGATAGAAATCATCCGTAAACTTGAAGCTTTCAGATGAGCCAAGCAATGACTTGTGGATAAGCAGTTCGTCATCAACCACTTTGAACTTATCTCTGATAGCCTCAGGAATCTGAAAACAATCACCCTTGGCAGCGAACAATGAGCCGGCCTCGGTAGAAGCATATACATTGTTAATTTTGGCATTGGGGAAAATCTTTCCAATGGCATCATACAGATGCTGGCCAGACTTCTCTCCACCAAGAGTCACACGTATTACACTCTCGTAAGGCTTCTCAAAAGGCAGCAGCAGACGATAGAAAGTAGGAGTAGCAGAGATATGGGTTATCTGCTTGTCTGCAATCTGTTGATAGACCTCTTCACGGGATTTCCCAAAAACATTAACCAATGTATTCTGGTTTTCAAATGCCTGAAAAAACACCTGCAGGCCTGCCATGTGGGTGGGATTGTATGCATACGCCCATATCTGACCGGCATAACGTTCCCCTAACCTGACCGCACGTGTCAAAGTAGAGATGCTATGAACCACCTTCTTAGGTTGTCCTGTCGTTCCAGAGGTGAAGATAGTGATTTCAGATTGTGACTGCTGCAAGGCAGCTACCACATCATCCATGCTGCTGTAGTTCTTTGCTACAAAGGTTTTCTTAACATTGATATCCTCTTCGCTAACGCCATCTATTTCTGAGGCATTAATGTCAGAGTCAATCAATGTTAGTGGCATACCTGCTGCTAGGGCTTTTACCAGATTGGCAAAGTAAGGAAACAGTTCCTTGTTTTTAAAAAGAGGGCAATACTCCTCACTACCGCTGATAGCGTTCAGCAGGTCTTCGTACGAATATGTTTTGTCGTCGTAAAGAAATACCATTTCTTAAGAAAGCTTAGCGTAAATCTCACCAATAGTGTTTACCAGACCATCCTCAAAGATGTCAATGTCAAACTCATCTTCAATCTTTACTGTCAGTTCTGCTAGATCAAAGGATGTAAACCCCAAATCATCGCGAAGATTAACTGATTCATTCAGTTCTTTTAGAGACTCCTTTCCTTTACTCTCTAAAATAGAATTAACAATAACCAAAACTATTTTCTTCATATTATCAATAAATTAATTATAAAACACTATGCTAAAGATTCTTTTCATAAAGCTTCTTCTTTACGAAACTGCCAGCCATGTTAACCACAGTTAAAATTGAAGCAATTATCGGAGTTTTACCATCAGCCTCATGAAATAATTTGTAATGCCAAAATATTTTTGTTTTCATATCAGGCGGTGTTATACTCCCCGATCGATGGCGGTAAAAGGCTAAATTTTCATTTAGCAGATGACATTCTGCCTTCTTAACTATTTTTAGCCACATTGCAGAATCATTATTTTTCTTTATATCTGCTATCTGTATCAACCCTACAACACTCACATCATACATCACCGTTAGACATCCTGGCCAACAGCAACAGTACATATCAAATTTAGATACATGTTTCTTCCCACTAACAATCTTTTCTTTCTCACCTGTCTTTTCGTTAATCCAAGTGTTATTATGATATGTAAAAGCATATTTATTCTTTATCATAAAGTCAATTTGCTTTTGCAACTTTTCTGGTTTCCACAAATCATCGCTATCCAAGAATGCAATCCATCTCCCTTTAGCTTTCCTTAAGGCTGCATTTCTAGAAATAGCAGCACCAGAATTTGAGGAATTCTGATAAAGACTAATTCTATTATCATCTTCCATAAACCCCTGCACTATTTCAATTGTATCATCACCAGAGCAATCATCAACTATAATTAGCTCCCAGTTCTGATAGGTCTGAGCTTGCACACTTTTTATACTCTCTGCTATATATTTACCACATTTGTATGTCGGCATAATAATAGAAACTAAATCCTTGACCATATACTATTTTATTTTATAATTTTACAGAATGAACTTCATCGAGCATTGGTAGGTTCTAATCTTCTACAAAATATATTCTGAACACAGAATAGAGTTAGTGTACCTACAACTACTTGATTCCAAACAAATACCTCGCCTTTTGCATGGAGGATTAGCAAAAGAAACAATATAGACTTGGCTAATAAAGGTTCTATGCTCTTTCCAACGTTGACAATTTTTTGCTGCATTATAAAAAGCAATATATGTCCAATTATTCCCATATAAAGAATAACTCTCATATATCCGACATCTGTATTTCCATAATAACTTCCATCATCCATAGAGTACTTGCCATCACCCAACAAGAATGTTACTGGGCCGATTGTAAAATAATGATCTTCCAGTTTTTCTGTCGAGGTTGTCGTTAGATGGCCATTATCTGCCAAATTAAATAATGCCTCGAAAGTATAATTAAAAACATTATATATGTCGGAATTAGTGTTATATAAATAAATTATATAGGAAAAAAAAGAAATCACACTAGGAATTGTAAAAAACAAGGCGACTTTTTCTCCAACGGAAAAAACTGAACGTTTCCTCTTGCGAAATAACAAAAGAAAAAGAGCTATAACAAAACCTACATAACCAGTTCTTCCAGCAAAAAAAGTCCCAGAAAGCAGAAATATGTACAATATAGACTTTAATACCCTATTTTTATTCAGTAAAGTATTTCTTTCAGAGAGAAAAATTACATAAATACATGCGAATGCTGCTGAAAGCCCAAAAAAATCACTTCCGGACAATCCATTAGCTCTAACACCAGTATATTTTTCACCACCTTCAATAGCTGTTTGACTTTTGGTATAATTTATAATATCCTTAAAATCTGGAGAAAGAAAAGCAGTCCATTCAATTATTGTTTGAAGAAGAAAAACTATTACCAAATAAGATACTATCTTATCAGAACGATGATGATAGTCAATATATTGATACAATAAAATACCAACACCAATCAGCAAAAAAGAATGCAAGAACGATAATAGATATGAAATATCAAAGGTTAAATTGACGGTAACTACGATCAAACACCATAGATTAATAATAACATACAATATACAGATATTATGAAAATACGAGGATTTAAAAAAATCAAAAACCTTATTCACATAATTAGTATGAAAAACCGAATATATTATAAGATATGAAGCCACCACCATAGACGAATCGATGCCAGAGCCTCCTCTCAATGAAAAGCAAAATACATAACAGAAAACGAGAATTATATCTATCATTTTCTACTCATTTGTTTATATTGTATATATCCTTTGAAAAAAGGAATAATATTATTTTCATGCTTTAACAGCAAATCTCTAGTCAGAACAGCAATACACACAAATATATTAAAATTCTTTCCATAAACTGCGCCCTTTGCTTCTATTTGACTTCTTGTATCATGTCCCTCCTTTTTCCTGTGAAAAACAGAAACAATCGGTTCATAAAGATATTGAGAGTCCTTACTATAATTTCTAATTAAGAAATCCACCTCTTCTCCACAGACGAAATCTGAACCCAACCCCAATTTTTCATCAAACATCTCATTTTTCAGACTGTTCTTTTTAAAAGCTATTTCTATTGATGATTTCCTTACTAATTGTATTTTTTGGGTTATATATAATCTGTTATTTGGGTAATTCTTATATAACACATTCCCAATAGGATCCATTATTTGAGTCATAAGGACATTAATACTTGGATTTTTTTTAAAAATGAAAGATAGTTTATCTAACGCATCAGCAGGATACCAGCAATCATCATCAGACAATACAACAACATCACCTGTAACATATTTCATTCCCTCGTTTCTTGCTTTAGAAAGCCCTTTCAGATCTGTTTTTATTTGCCGAACACTTAAGGGAATATAGTTTTTTATTATATCGCCTACCAATTGGTGATTGTCTTGAGTAACAATAATGGCTTCCCAATCGGAAAATGTTTGAATCTTAAGTGAATCAAGAAGCCTTTTTAATTCAACAGGACGGGTTCCTAGCGTAGGGACTAACAAAGATATTCTCATAACAATATTGAATAACTAATCTAACTTCCAACATGAAAATTGGAAATATAGATATGTGTTTTTAAGAAAAATAATTAAAGATTCTGAGAGTTTATCAGGCAAAAACCTTCCAAATTTCCGATAAATGATTTCACCCAAAGTAGTTTCTTCTTCATATTTACTAGGAGCAGCAAGGGCTGATGCTTTTTTCATGATATTTTTATACAATAGTATATCATCTTGGACCTGACCTTTTTCTTTGATTATTTTATTTACAATTGCTTTTAATATCTTTTCATATGGATTACCTATATATTTTCTACTCAAGGTAGTTCCAATCATTCTATGTAATATCAGAGGATGCTTAATTGTACCCACATTCCCATAAGAAATCAGCTCCCTCCATAAAATCAAGTCTTCATGTGATGGCGTAAAAGGATATCCAGAAGTCTTATTATAAATATCTCGTTTAAACATACATGTTGGATGTGCAATTGGATTCATATTCAAACTAAGAAGTTTTTTTATAACACTCGCCCAGCTACACGGATAATTCCTTCCTTGCTTATTTCCACATTCATCTATAACAAAATAATCTGAATTAACAAGGACAACATCATTATGTGATTCCAAATAATCAACTTCTTCCTGAAGTCGATTGGGCTGACAAATATCATCTGCATCTATTCGTGCTATATATTTACCCTGAGCCAGTTTACATCCTTTATTAAGAGCGCCACCTATTCCCTTCCTGTCTCCATCGACAAGAACAACTCTACTATCTTTACTTGCAAAGTTTCCAATGATTTCCCTTGTCCCATCCGTAGAGTTATCATCCACAATGATAAACTCAAAGTCCAGGAATGTCTGTCCCAACACACTTTCTATGGTCTTCGACAGATATTCCTTACAATTCAATGTCGGCATCACAACCGAAACAACAGGCGTACTACTATTCATGCTCACAAAGAATTTTCATCATACAGTGATCCAGCACCATATGCAAATCTTCTGTTATCTGCATATCATCAATTGGAACATGGACATTGTATTTGCTCAATTGTTTAACTTTACCTCCACTATAACCCGTGAGTCCAACAGTAACGCCTCCTTTCTCATTAGCGTACTGAATAGCGCGAACCACATTCTCAGAGTTACCACTTCCAGAGATACCTATCACAATATCGCCTTTTTGCATAAAGTTCTTCAGAGGGCCGACGAACACATCTGCATAAGATAGGTCATTAGCATAAGCCATCATAGTTGGGATATTATCATTCAAGCAGATAAACTTGAACATCTTTTCCTTGCCCAGAGAGATACCTTTATTAAAGTCACACACATAGTGTGAAGCGGTAGCAGCTGATCCTCCATTACCCATGATGAAAATGGTTTTTCCAGCATCTTTAGCTTCAACAAGCAAATTCATCAGCGTATTCAAATCATCTTTGCTGATAGAATCGAGGGTGGCCTTCTCTCTTTCGAAGTAGGCGGTTATTTCATTTCTGTAATCCATATCAATAAGTTTTAGTGTTTACACATTACTTCCAGATGTTGACCTTTTCGCCAACATAAATAATCTTTGATCCATAATGATCAAACTTAAAGTTGAGTTCCTTAATATTTCCCATACGCTCACGGAACTCTGGCTGTTTTTCCTTAGGGCAATAGAACAGGATAAATCCCGCACCTCCTGCACCAAGAAGTTTTCCTCCTAACGCGCCTGCTTCAATGCCTTTGTTATACATTTCGTCCACAATACCAGTGCTGATACCTGCTGTAAGCGATTTCTTCAGCAGCCAATTCTCGTGCAGAATGCGTCCAAAATCATCCAAGTTATTATTCTCCAAAGACTCTCTAAGATTATAGGCTAACTTTACCATATCCTTCTGAGCTTCAAACTTCTTAATGTCGCTAATGGCCGCTGACTGGCTCTTAAGGATGGCATTGGCAGAATGCTCTCCGCCCACAAATACCATTAGAAGATTATCTTCAAGTTCCTGCTTCTTTTCTGGCTGCATGATAATCTTCTCAACATTCACGGTTTCATCACCATAGAATGTAATGAAGTTCAAGCCACCGCAAGCTGCAGCATACTGGTCCTGTTTGCCTATTGGAGAGCCAACGCGATTTATCTCCACATCACAAGCCAATTCGCCAAGCTTTTCACCACTAGAAGCTTTTCCAAGGTACGCTCTTACCGCATTAAGCAATCCAACAGTAAATGAGCTGCTTGAGCCCAAACCAGTACCGGAAGGAATATCTGCAATGGAATTCAAATCCACACCTGTTAGATTATACATCTTTAGCACCTCCCTAAAGATGGGGTGATTAATGGCATCTATGCTATCCACCCGCTCTGTTTTGGAATACTTGAGTTGGATCTTATCCTTTTCAAAGTACGGATGGATAGCAATGTACATATACTTGTCTATCGAAGTACTGAGCACTGCTCCTGTTGACTTGCGGTAGAAAGACGGCAAATCAGAGCCGCCACCCGCAAAAGATACGCGGAATGGTGTTCGTGAAATAATCATGTGGACCTCCTATTTTATAATATTCTTAATCGCGTTTAAAAGAGCATTAGGCTCATTGGTCTTGATAACAATCGAATCCTTACAACCGGCATTCTGCCCCACTTTCAAATCCCTATCAGAGTCACCAATCATATAGCTCTTTGATAGATCAATATTCCAGTCCTTGGCCGCCTGCAACAGCATACCCGGTTTGGGTTTCCGGCATTCGCATACAATCTTATACTCGGGGCGTTCCTCGGTATACCCTTTATCTGGATGGTGGGGGCAATAGTAGATGGCGTTTACATATGCCCGTTCTTTACCAAGCATAGTTTCCAGTGAAGCATGAATAAACTCCAGCTCCTCTATAGAGCACAGGTTGCGAGCAATAACTGGCTGGTTGGTAACAATAATAGCCAGATAGTCACTCTTATTTATCAAACGAATAGCTTCTGCTGCACCTTCAATCAATTTCAATTGCTCCGGCTTATTCAGCAGATTAACCTCCTCATTGATGGTACCATCTCTATCCAAAAATATAGCCGGTCTAGGATTCTTCTTATTCAGACGTGCCACCTTTCCGCTTTCGAAGTCATGACATACAGCCTCATAACGGTCGGGGGTTCCCATGTCTTTTATATATTCTGGAGAAACGTAACCATAAAGATTCAATCCTGCCTCCAAGCAACGAGGCAATACGTGCTTCTCTATATGGCTCTTCACACCGACTTCAATCTTATCCAGAATCTTGGGACTAAAGATAAAAAGGGCTGCATTGACTATGTTCTTGCTGACAAAACCTTCAGGATGGGGCTTATTATCAAACTTCAGAACCTTGCCATTACCATCCAGCTGCACAATATCTGAATCATAGGGATGATCGTTAGGATGCAAAAAAAGTGTCGCGTCTGCATTCTTTTCCTGGTGATACTTCAACATCGAATCCATGTCAAAGTCTACAATAGTATCACCATAGAAAACATAGAAGTCTTCCGTGAGTTTATCCTTTAAGTATCCCAAAGCACCTGCAGTGCCCAATAGTTGAGTCTCCTGGTAATAGTCAATATTGACACCCCATTTGCTACCGTCTCCGAAATATGAAGAAATCTGGTCACCCATATAGCCAATGATGAACAAAAAGTCTGAAAAGCCATAACGCTTACATAACTCTACCTCATGTTCAATAATGGGCTTCCCGCAAACGGGAATCATAGCTTTGGGTATTTCACTGTTAACGGAGGCAATACGTGTTCCCTGACCTCCGGCTATGATAACAACTTTCATTTACCAAGAGCTTTTTGAATGGCTAATCTAACGGACTCGTTTGAATTATGTGGTGCAGTCCAGCCGAGTTTGTTAATCTTAGTCAAATCATATCGGAACTCGGGCACATCACCTACCCAGCCACGGTCGCCACCGGTGTAGCGAATCTCTGCATTCAATCCCATCTCCTCAATAACCATGGCAGCAATCTCCTTCACCTTGGTTCGAGAGTCTGAACCAATCATATAAACGTTATACTTTTCATCTGCATGATCAATTACATACAGGATGGCATCCACCAAGTCCTTCACATAGACATAAGGCTTGCACTGCTCACCATTACCAAGAACCTCCAGTTCTTCAGGGTTGTTACGAAGCTTCTTTATGAAGTCATAAATCACGCCGTGGGTAAAACGCTCACCCACCACATTCGGGAAACGAGTAATCCAGGTCTGAATGCCATAGGTAGAGCTGAACGCACTGATAAAGGCTTCACTGGCCAACTTTCCAGCTCCATAATTCGAAACAGGTTTCAGTGGACCATAATCCTCATTCAGCACATCATAGGTCTCGCCATAAATAGCGGACGTAGAAGCAAAGAAGAACTTCTTAATCTCAAACTCCTTCAGAAGCTGGAGCACATTGAAGGTAGTGTTAAATGTGAGGTTGTAGTCAACCATCGGATCTTTACCACCTTTCTGGATATCACTGTTTGCTGCCAGATGATATACCATATCAAACTTACCTTCAGAGAAAATGGCGCGCATCTTCTCATTATCAAGCAAATCTGCCTCCACAAAGCGAAAACGGGAATTACCAATTAGGTGTTCTATGTTTTCTTTACGTCCAAGCACTAAGTTATCTACTACTGTAATGTTGTGCCCATGTGCAATCAGGGCATCATCCAAATGAGAGCCAATAAATCCGGCTCCGCCTGAAACAAATATTTTCATCTAACAGGAAAATTATTTAAATATAAACTAAATTCGTTCGACTATTTTCTTGATTATGTCAATTAGATTAATAGAATCATAATACTGCCTAGAACCTTTTGAATAGTCTTGATAATGATTAAATATTAATAATAGTGTTTCCGCAATTTTCCTTGGTGTCAATGGATAACCGACGACTTCGCCACTATGGAAAATTTCGAATACATGTTTAAGCCCAGGGATATCGTTTGATATCATTGGTTTTCCATAACGACCATATTCAAAAATTTTGTTGGGGGCACAATACAATGGATTTATTACACCATTTATTGTTTTGTTTATCGGAGAATACGATAAAACACCCACTGAGCTCAACTGTGTTACAAATAAATGGTAAGGGGGCATTATGAACGGAATAAACATAATTTTTTCAGATTGATACTTTTCTTTTAATAAGTCAAAAGAACAATCCCCTTTACCCATTGCAATTAACAAATAATCTTCTGGTAATAAATTGATAGCCTCACAAAATTCTTCAAGTTTTCTCTCTCTAGAGTCAAAGATTCCCTGATATAACACAATTTTCTTACCATAAACTTTATTACGAACATTATTAATAAGGGCTTTGGCATCCGAAGGTATAGAAGATTCATCCATGAATTCATCTTTTACATATGGTTTGTTGGGAATAATATCCGGTACATAGTTCAGCCCCATTAGTCCCTTAAATATTTGTGCGCGGTTATACTCACATTGTATAGTTGTAACAGCTCTTTTTGCAAATAATTCATGATTAAATGATGGATACAGCAATCTTACCCTCCAATTAAATTGAATCCGATCAAATTCATAATAGTGTATTAAATATCGATATTTTGAAATAATGTCATGCACACAAGGGGCAGAGTCGCAGAAAACGTACCATATAATATCATCTTTTGACAAATTACGTTTTTTAAAAAAAGTAGACAATCTCCGCCTATAAGCCACCAAAGATAATAGAATAGAAAACTTCGAATCAGATTTTTTTCTTACTATATTAACAAAAGCCACCCCCATTTCTTTAAATCGTTGTATTGTTGGGGTATCAGAAAAAGCACCAATATACACAATATCTTCTCCCAACTCCTTTAAGATATCAATTAATGATATCATTGGTGGATAGTTCATGATGTCGCTATGCATCACAATATATATTTTTCTTTTCATACCTATACAAAATCAATATATGATACTGTTTTAACGAATTTTCCAAGAGTCTTGATAACTTTCACAGTTAGCTTGGTTTGATCTTTGGGGTGTTGGATTGCACAGAGTAAATCTTTACACCATAGTTGCCACATCATAAAAGGAACAGATAGAGGAGTTGTATGTAGTGATAACATTCTAAAAGGATGGCTTATCTCCTTCAATTCACCTTTGTTTTTTGCAATCATATTCTCTTTTCTATCATGTGTTCCGTCTGTAATACAAGACATCTCTCCTGTAATGGTTTTTGACATTTTTTCTAATGCCCCTTGTACTATATGCCGATAATACTGGGTAATTGGTATACAAATAAACTCGCCATCTACAACTTCTTTGCAAATGTCATCACTAAAACGGTACAAACTCTTGTCCGGTATGTTTCTAAAATCGCAATTTGAGTGTAATTCTCTTATAACAAATCCTTTACAAGGAGACGAGTCGATTTTAATATCAGCCCTTTTAAAGCCCTCTTTTAACAAAGAAAATGGCTGCACAGCCCATCCTCCCGCTCGGAATGCAACAATCTTATAAGATGGATCTACTTCTTGCAATATTTTCGTCAGAAGGTTTGTTCCATCAACAAACATCTGAGTTACTTCTCTTTGACTAAAACTCTGAAGACTATAGTGGGTAAAATCATCAAAGTTCCAAGTTCCATCACCATTGTATTTAGCATCAACCCAATGTGGATGAATATGAAGTTCTATGCGATGCCCTCTACGAATTATATCTTTGAGCTGAGTGACAATAAGGGTATAATCTTCTTGACATCTTTCGTCGTTTTCCTGCTTAATGTATTTCAGCATCTGCCAGTCTACAAAGAAATTGCCTTTAAGCCCTACTGATTCCATCGCATCAAGAATCATGTTTGTAGGTTCTATTAACGTCTTTTGGACAGTCCCTGATTTATCTCCAAAAAAGAGTTCATAATCATAAGACAATATCATTTTTTTCTTCATATATTATTCCAACATTAATTTCATTGAGTTATCACTCTTCTTATTCATCTTTTCTGTTATTGAATAGTCAGGATGATCTATTTGTGAGAGAATACTCTCCAAAACATATTTAGGAGATGGCATCATATCGAAACGGCCTGCAATATTTTTATAACAATTGACCTTCTCAACCTGATTTATAATCTGATAAGCTTTGCTTGTCTTATAATCAATAAACGTAGCCCGAAATTTCCTTCGACCATAATAATCTATACAGAAGAAAGGGACAGAATTATGTATAGAAATCACTATAGGATGCATTAATTGGCCAATAAATCCATTTGAAAAACGAATCATATTATACCATTCAATTGGATTCATTATTGTGTCAACATGCTTAATATCGAATAGTTTCCTACCTGTTTGCCTTGGCAATTCAATTAATTCATAACCACTCTTTTTTGTAAGGTTATTTAATTCATTGACAAAAGCTGTTGCTTTCTTTTGATAACCCTCTGTAAAGCATACAAGTATATATTTGTTGGGCAAGTGATATTTATTTAAAAAATCTTCTCTAGACAAATTTTGAATGAAATTATTATTAAAAGAGAAAACAGGATCCGGTGTAATAACTGGGACCATCGCTCCTCTTGTAAAAAAGGAAATAATCTCTGAAGTATACTGATCTCGGGTTGTTATTATTTTGAAACGTTTCAAATAACGTCCAATTTCCTCTCTCTTTGATTTAAAAGCAGAAAGGTTTAAATCTAAGGTTGCTGCAGAATATGCAATAACAGGAATATCAATACCGTAATCAAGGAATTCGCCCCAAAAAGGATTTGGGAAAACTGATTCAGACGTTGGTTGTGTCCATTTCCATGATCTCAGACTGAATTGTCTGGAATGCAGCATGAAAACCGTATCTGATCCAATTATTACTTTCTCAATTCCATTCTGTTTTATAACATCTGCAATGTCCTTAGCTGATCTACACAATAACGTTAATGGATAATATTCTTCTTGAAATTTGCGGAACATGTCCGCCATCTCTGTTTCTGTAGTTTTATAATAATACTCCTCAGCGTCTTCCTGAACCCAATTTATTACAAAAGGTTCATGACCATTATTCCTCAAAAAACAAACAGTAGACAAAGTCTGTAAATTAGCGCCATAATTAAACACCCAATGATGGGTTAAGATGCCTATTTTCATATTGATATATTATGATTCTTTTAATATTAAAAACAAAGACCTTTGAAGCTTGACAATATGCTAGATGGAATAAACTTCTTAATAAACTTCTTAATTCTTATTTTTTTTAATCTGATTCTATTTCTTTTTAGTTCTGCCTTTAATAGAGGAAAAGCAGCTTTAGAATAATCATGATATTGTTTATAGTTCTCAAGAAATTCCTGACGTAAAGGATGTCTTTTAGTTGGCTCTCTCAACTGTGACTGGTGTCTGATGGCTTCATTAATATCTCTTTCTTCTAAAAATAATTCGCTTGAGATTTGACTTAAAGCATATTCACCTCTATCTGTATTAACAAGCAATAAGGAAACCTTTTTGCTGGTATAGTTGCAGGGGGTATCAATTCCCAATCCATCAAAATCACCAATGGTTAAATCGCCAACTCTTTCGGTCCTAGCATAATGACACTGATAACAATTTTCACGAAAAATCAAGTCATTCATATAACCCATCATATACAAGTTTTTATCTGTATGCGATTGATTGTATATAATAGTATCATTGTTGCGCTTCGCACGAAGAGTGAAGCGATATCCTTCAGTACCGAAAGCAGGATCACGGAAGCAGACTTCGTCTGCCTCCATGCCCACCTTCCGTTCAATATCTTGAAGATATTGAAAAAGATAGGTTTCGTTCACTATTCCGTGACAAAGCAAATCAACCAACAAAAGATTATCTGAATCTGATAAAACGCCCAGATAAGTCTTTAAAGCGGCCACCTGACAAGGCAAACCTATAAAGAATACATATCTATCGTTCCTAAGTTCTTGCTTTATTGTCTTGAAAATATCATCAGTATGAGAAAAGACATATTTTGAATTCTTTACTCTCTGAATATCATCGATGTTATTTAGAACAATATAATGAGCACCATTTCTTCGAGTGAACTCAACGCCAGTAGCAAAACCACCTTTCTGTATTACATACTTGTAAAGTACTGAAGCCAGACCACCAGAAGCAGAGGTCCTTCTATTCTCATCATCAAGACTCCAAGTAGCATAGGCGTTTCGCGGCTTATATAATTGAAGGGGTTTATTATTGTTGTGACACGCACGGATACAGGCTTTACAATTGATGCATTTATCTTCATCAACATGTGGGTAGAGTGTGTCATAATCATCTTTCTCCCATCCTATACATTGCTTAGGACAACTATTGATACACGCTCCACAAGCAGTGCATTCTTTCCTATCACAAATCTCCATAACAGCCAAACCTTATTGTTTTTTCTCAAAAAGGTTCTTAACATACGACAGAGCCATCTCTCTTTCGCCCTTGTTTGAATCAATTAAAACTATCGCAACCATTGTAATTGTTACGCAGACTATTGTATTTATTACAAGAGTAATAAAAGGACTCCCAACATAATTAATTGTACGACAAAGCATATAACTTACGCCTAACGAGACTCCACATACAACTGTTGAACGCCCCACAATCTGCGTTAAAAAACTTCTCCATGGAAGATCAATCATCCCTTTTAACAATACGAGCCTAAGTACCAACGTAATAATACTTATCACAAGCATTACAACATATACCACAGCCGGAAACATACCCATTTTCAAACATATATAACTCAAAGGAAGGCAAAGGATGTCAGCACCTCCAACTATAATCTGGTATTTCTTAATGTCTCCCGTAGCAAGCATCGCTGTTATTAGCGGCTGCGACCAAGTATTAATTAAGCAAATAGCCAAAGAAATTTGAAGAAACAACACCGTATTCTCCGGAACATCTTTTAACCATAATCCTAAAACTATATCTGTATTCAACCACAAAGGTATTGAGAACAACATAATTAGATAAAACGCAGCACGACTTGCCAGGAAAACCAAACGGAACATATATTCCATGTTTCGAACAGAATACTGTTTTATTATTTGAGGATTAATTGCGTTTAATACTCCTGACGAAAGACTATCCACTGCAACAGTCACTTGTGAAGTTAATCCATATGCTGCATTCACGATTGTACCAAAGAAAAAATTAAGGACAACGTTATTACCTTGTTGTTTGAGAATGCCTGACGATGCACCTATAAAATTCCAGCCGGAAAAAGACAACATATCCTTAAGCATTGCCTTGTCTTTCCTCCTAGTATACCGGCATTCTTCAAAATGACGGCCACAATAATACATATACACCAATCTAACAATGATAGAAATCACCATCAACATTAGTGAATAAACAATCAGCGAGTCATAGGGTATGAAGGGCAACAAAAGACAAGCGCCTAATTTAACTAAAACTTCACCAATACTTACATAAGCAAAGAAATCCATCTGTTCGTGCGCAATCAACGCTGCGTTATAGGGGACGTTTAACAGATTAAACATGAGTGTAATGATGGAAAACTGTAAAGCATAATTAGCCGCTGTTAGTCGTTCTGGTTCAATAACCATCTTATAATTAAGGTACCAAACGCCTACAGTTTCCAGAAGAACAAGGATTATAACGCCCAAAACGATATGTATGGAAAAAGATAGGCTAAAAGCAGTCTTTAATCGTTCCATATCGTTCTTTCCCAGTTCAAATGTAATAAAACGGCTTGTGGCTGCAGCCAATGAGGATGTAATTGCCGTAAAGATTGTAACAAAGCCACCTACTACAGTATATAATCCAAAATCAGATGCGCCCAAAGCATCAAGAACGACTCTCGATGTTATTAGGCCACATACCATAACAATTACTAGCCTTATATACAGTATGATAGAATTCTTTGCTATCCGCTTATTATTTGCCGAACGAGTTGTGTTATCCATATAGTGTTTTTTAGGGAACAGAATAAGGGGGCGTGTAGTTTAATAAAAGGTAACTTTTACATTATGCGATTACATTCCAGATAATTATTCATTCGCATAGAAATTGTAGAATTCTATTTGCAATAACCATTAGGGTTCTTACTCTGCCAGTTCCAACTGTCTCGCACCATTTAAACAATCATATCTCTCTGAAAGAGTGATAAATACCTATTTCCGAGCGGAAGGCTTATTCGCAAAAATGCGGAGTTGGTATAGCGTGTTAAATGTTAAAATGTTAAATGACTTACTTTACTTCGTACCTATCAACCTCTTCACCGTTCAAGGCGCGAACAATACGGGTGCAGGCTTTGCCGTCACCATAAGGGTTCACAGCCTTGCTCATCTTTTCGTAAGCAACCGCATCATCAAGCAAGGTACTTACCTCATTTACAATCAAATCATGATTTGTACCTACAAGATGTACTGTACCACTCTTAAGTGCCTCTGGGCGTTCTGTGGTGTCACGCATCACAAGAACGGGTTTGCCAAGACCAGGGGCTTCCTCCTGGATACCACCACTATCCGTCAAAACAACAGTACTCTTCTCCATCAGGTAAACAAACTCCAGATACTGGAGAGGCTCAATGAAGAAGAAGTTGGGGCGCGTCAAGTCTTCACCAAAGACCTCGTGAATAGGCTTACGCACGTTCGGATTGAGGTGCATAGGATAGACAAAGTCCACATCGGGATACTTCTCACTGAGGTCTTTCATTGCTGTTACCATAGAGATGAAGCCGTCACCAAAGTTCTCTCTTCTATGACCAGTAATCAATACTAGCTTACGGCTTACGGGCTTACCGCTTAAACGACTGATGTCGTAGCCGGCGGCTCTGAGAACGTCCTCTTGCTCTGCGGCAAGTTTGGGGTCGTTCTTGAGCTTATCCACAACCATGTGGAGGGCGTCAATAACGGTATTGCCGGTGACAAAAATCTGTCCGTGGGCCTTTTCTTCCTGCAGGTTCTTCTCGCTGAGGGGTGTGGGAGCAAAGTCGTAAGTAGCTATGCGACCCGTAATCTGGCGGTTCATCTCCTCAGGCCAGGGGCTGTAGATGTTGTGTGTACGTAGGCCTGCCTCCACGTGGCCAACAGGAATCTGCTGGTAGAAGGCTGCCAGAGCAGCAGCTGTGCTGGTGGTGGTATCACCGTGAACCAACACCACATCGGGCTTACACTCCTTGAACACGTCGCGCATACCGGTGAGCACACGTGCAGTGACATCGTAGAGGTCCTGTCCCTGTTTCATGATGTTGAGGTCGTAATCGGGCTTCACATCAAAGATGGTGAGCACCTGGTCCAGCATCTCACGGTGCTGACCAGTAACACACACTATAGTTTCAAACTCTGTAGGGTGCTTCTGGAACTCCTTCACCAGCGGGCACATTTTAATAGCCTCGGGACGTGTCCCGAAAACTAACATTACTTTCTTTGCCATATTACTTATATCAATTATGTTCTGACTGGCAGTATCGAACTGCGAACTTATGTTCCACCTGTGCAGTCAGATTCCGTTTGCTCTAAAGAAGATTGTCCTTCTCTATATCCTTGAAATATCTGTAGGTATCTACCTTCAACTCTCCGCATGCCGCATCGTCTGCCACGATAATGGCATGGGGATGCATCTGCAAGCAACTGATAGTCCACATGTGGTTCACTGCCTCCTCTACTCCGTGACGAAGGGCACGGGCTTTATTATGGCCATTCACCATGATCATCACTTGCTTGGCATCCATGACAGTTCCGACGCCAACAGTAAGGGCTGTCTTTGGAACCAAATCTACGTTATTGTCGAAGAAACGACAGTTAGCTATGATGGTATCGGTGGTTAAGGTCTTCTGACGAGTACGGCTCTGCAAACTGGAGCCTGGCTCATTGAAAGCGATATGACCGTCGGGGCCTATACCACCCATGAAGAGGTCAATACCACCTGCTTCCTGAATAGCTTTCTCATAGTTCTCGCACTCAGCCTTCAGATCCTTGGCATTACCGTTGAGGATATGCACATTCTCTTTCTTAATGTCGATGTGGCTGAAGAAGTTGTTCCACATGAAGCTATGGTAGCTCTCGGGATGATCCTCGGGAAGATTCACATACTCGTCCATGTTGAACGTAATCACATTTTGGAACGACACCTTGCCAGCCTTGTTCAGGGCGATCAGCTCTCGGTACATGCCCAAGGGAGAACTACCTGTTGGGCAGCCTAGCTTAAACGGTTTTTCAGCCGTTGGCTTTGCTTCGTTAATACACTTGGCCACATAGTTTGCAGCCCACTTCGACATCCGATCGTAGTCGGGTTCAATAATTAATCGCATACTTTTTTTGTTATTAAATGTTTGCTATATCCGAAGGACCTGCCACTAAAAAGCCAAAACAGGGGGTTTCCAACGGAGTTTGGGGTTATACTATATACTACAAATAGTTAGCAGCCAATTCTGACGTATAGCCCCAAAAGGATGCCCTTTCAGGTAATACACATTATATTGACTAAGCTTTTTTATTGTTTTTTAAACTGCCTTGCAAAGACCAATTGTCATGGGCAGCATATTTTCGTAATCAGTACGCCCCTTTGCGATTTCAGAAAAGAGGCTTTTAAAATATTTCAAGACAGACATTCCCATCATTTGACAGGTTGCAATGAAGGTATGAT